>Ga0209608_1001828_pt1 | contig 16301 bp, 9 predicted proteins | sample AD_UKC130_MetaG_FD_184428 | JGI IMG/M metagenome (GOLD analysis project Ga0209608, IMG submission 184428) | Active sludge microbial communities of municipal wastewater-treating anaerobic digesters from Canada - AD_UKC130_MetaG (SPAdes) (version 2) | ecosystem: Engineered > Bioreactor > Anaerobic... | reverse complement strand
ACTTACCGCCCTTCTGGTTGACTCCCTGGACGCGCATTTTCACCGCGTACAGCCCTTTGCTGGCGGTGATGAAGAGCGTTTTGCGGTCCTTGCCGCCGAAGCAGACGTTGGCCGACCAGGGCTCCGGCACCTCGATGTGGTCGATGCGCTGGCCGGTCTTATCGAAGACGAACACGCCCTTGGCGGTGAGATAGACATTGCCTTCGTTGTCGATGGTCATGCCGTCAGAACCCATCTCACAGAACAGCCGCTTGTTGGTGAGCGACCCGTCAGGCTGGATGTCGTAGGCATACGTCTTTTGCGCCGCCAGGTCGGAAACGTAGAGGATCTTGCCATCCGGGGTGCCGGTGATGCCGTTGGGCGTCTTGAGATCGTCAATGACCCGCGTCAGCTTTCGCGGCAGGGCCACGCCCTCGATCGGCCTGGCCTGGGTGGCGCGTTTCCGGTCGGCCTTCGTTTCGGGCGGAAGGTAGTACACCCCTTCCACTTCCTGCTCCTTCGGACCACGGTTCCAGTAATCGCGCTTGTAAAAGGGATCGGTGATGTACAGCCCTCCATCGGGCCTGAGCCACACGTCGTTGGGACCATTGAGCAGCTTGCCCTCGTACTCCTTCACCAGCACGGTCACCTTTTTATCGGGCTTGATGAGCCACAACTCATTCTGCGCGTCGGCACAGGAATACAGATCGCCTTGCGGGCTGAAGATCATGCCGTTGGATCGGCCGGCCGGCTGCATGAACACCGAAAGCTTGCCGTCCACGCTCCATTTCATGATGCGGTCGTTGGGCTGGTCGGTGAAGAAGACGTTCCCTTCGGCGTCGCAGGTCGCGCCCTCCGTGAATTTGAATTCCCGGGAAAGCAATTCGACCTTCGCCCCCGGCGCAGTGACGCCCCTGCCGGTTGAAGGACTGGTCGAAGGCTGCTCGGCCCACGCCAGGCCGCCGCACAGCGAAAACACCGACAGAATGCCAAGGGTCCAGTATGTCGATTCCATGATTCCGCTCCCATTGGATCAGCGCAACGCACAGCCCGTTGCAGGGACAGGACCGTCACCTCACGTCACATGCCAGAGAGGATAGCAGCCAACCCGGCCGGCCGCTACCCGGCGCCAGTGCCGTTTCCAGTACACCAGTTTCTCGTCGGATCAGGCAGGCAAGATGTCCAATCTCCCGCGTACCAGCGAGACGCGGGTGCCACACGAGGCGGGCAAGATGCCCGCCCTCCAGAACCGCCGGCCGGCGCTGTCGGGGGGCGGGCATCCTGCCCGCCTCATGGACCAAAGCGCGAAACTCCCGGACCGGAAAGGGCACTGGAAAAAACTAATAAGACGCCCGCCCTCAAATCTCGATCAGCATCCGAGAGGGTTCCTCGATCACCTCCTTGATCCGGCGCAGGAAGAGCACCGCCTCCCGGCCATCGACGATACGGTGATCGTAAGTCAACGCCAGGTACATCATCGGGCGGATCACCACCTGGCCGTCGCGCGCCATGGGGCGATCCTGGATGGCGTGCAGGCCCAGGATACCGCTCTGCGGCGGGTTGACGATCGGGGTGGAGAGCAACGAGCCGAAGACGCCACCGTTGGTGATGGTGAAGGTGCCGCCCTCCAGCTCTGAGAGCTTCAGCTTGTTCTCCCGTGCCCGGGTGGCGAAGTCGGCCACGGCCAGTTCAATCTCGGCAAAGCTCATGCGCTCAGCGTTGGCCAGCACGGGAACCACCAGCCCCTTGTCCGTCGAAACGGCCACCCCGATGTCGTAATGGTTGCGGAACACCATGTCGGTGCTGCGGATCTCCGCGTTGAGCTGAGGAAAACGCTTGAGCGCGTCAATGGCGGCCTTCACAAAAAAGGACATGAGCCCCAGCTTGATACCGTGCCGTTCCTGAAAAGATTGCTGGTAACGGGCGCGCAAGCTCATCACGGCGGACATATCCGCCTCGTTGAAGGTGGTCAGCAGCGCGGCGGTCTGCTGTGCCTCCACCAGACGCTGGGCAATACGCCGGCGGAGCGGACTCATGGGTACGACCTGCTCTTCACGGGCACTGGCGGGCGGGACCGGACGGACGCCGGCGGCCTCTCGTTCTTCCTCCTCCTTGGCCGCATCACTCAGGCCGGCGCTGACCGGCTCCGGTGGCGGCGGCGGCACAGGTGCGGCCGGTGCGGGCCTGGACACCGGAACGGCCTCGCGCGAAATACGCGGCAAACCCGCCGGCGGTCCAGGGGGCTTGACTATCTGCTTTTCGGCCACGGGCGCGGCCCCCACGTGCGGGGCTGCCGGCGCCATCCGCCCGGCTTCCGGAGTTCTTGCCGCCGCGGGGCCGACATCGCGGGCGGGACCGCCTTCCGCGGGCGCCGCAGCCGGGGCGCGGCCGGCCTCCGCCTTGTGGTCCGATTTCCGTGGTTCTCTCGGCGGCGCCTCAGGCTCCGCGGGCGGGGTCACCGGCTTTTCGGGCGGCGCCGCGGCCGGCGTCGGCTCGGGGCCGGCGGCCGGCGCTTCAGCCTCTTCGAGATAGCCGATGACTTCAGCAACCGTCGCGGCGGCACCGTCACCTTTCAGGATTCTGGCCAGCCGGCCGGAAACGGGTGCCGGCAGTTCCACCGTCACCTTGTCGGTCTCAATCTCGACCAGCGTCTCGCCCTGGGTGACGGGATCGCCCTCTTGCTTGAGCCAGCGCCCCACCTGCACCTCGGTGATAGACTCACCGACCTGGGGAACGGTCAGTTCCACTGCCATGCGGTCGAACTCCTTCCCGCGCAGAATGGCCAAGGACGGGATCAGAATAACGAATCAATGCCGAATCACGAAACCGTCGGCGTCGCGTTCGGCCGCCGGCGCCATCTCCACCCGCAGCCAGGCTTCGTCACCGCCGTCGCCGAAGGCTTTCTCGATCAATTCACGCTGTTCGAGCTTATGGCTGGCGGCCGAGCCGGTGGCCGGGCTGGCCGAGGCCGGACGATACACGCCCATGAACGGGAACCGGCCCAGCAGCATGCTCCCGAAACGCACGCGGATATAACGCCACGCACCCATGTTCTCCGGCTCCTCCTGGACCCAGATCACCCGTGTGCCATCCGGGTACGGAGCCAGCGCCGAAATCAGCGTGCTCTGAGAGAGCGGATAGAGTTGTTCGAGGCGAATGATCGCCACGTCTTTGCGCCCCAGCCGCTCGCGCTCGTGGTCGAGTTCGTAATAGATCTTTCCGCTGCACAGCAGGATCCGCCGGACCTGATCGTGGCGGGATTTGGAATCGAGCAGAATGCGCTCGAACCTGCCGTCGGCCAGGTCTTCCAACCTGGACACCGCCTGCGGATGCCGCAGGAGGCTCTTGGGCGTCATCATGATCAAAGGCTTGCGCCACCGCCGAAGGACCTGGCGCCGGAGGCAGTGGAAATACTGGGCGGGAGTGGTGGGATAAACCACCTGGATGTTGTGCTCGGTGGCCAGCAGGAGGAACCGTTCCAGCCGGGCGCTGGAGTGCTCCGGCCCCTGGCCCTCGAAGCCGTGCGGCAGCAGCAGAGTCAGGCCGCTCAGCCGCCGCCACTTATCCTCGGCGCTGGCGATGAACTGGTCGATGATGACCTGGGCCGCATTGACGAAGTCCCCGAACTGGGCCTCCCACATGACCAGGCCGTCCGGGGTATCCAGGCTGTAGCCGTATTCGAAGCCCATCACGGCCACCTCGGACAGCGGGCTGTTGTAGATTTCGACCGGGGCCTGGTCAGGCGCGAGGTGCTGGAGAGGCATCCAGGTGTTCCCGTTCTGAATGTCGTGCAAAACGGCGTGGCGATGACTGAAAGTGCCGCGGGCGCTGTCCTGGCCGCTCAGGCGGACGCGCACGCCCTGGACGGCCAGGGACGCCCAGGCCAGGGCTTCCGCCGCGGACCAGTCAAGCGGTCGCTCGCCGGCGGCCATCTCCCGGCGGGCGTGGAGGAAGCGCTGGATCTTGGGATGCGGATGGAAGCCCTCCGGAACCCGCGTCTGGACCTCGAGCAGGTGTTTGAGTTGCTCGACAGGCACGCCGGTATCAACTTCATCGCCCATACTCTCGCGGCCACCGCGATAGCCCTTCCAGATGCCGGTGGGCTCCTGCGCGCCGGGAACGTAGTCCCGACTGCGGGCGGCCGACAGCTCCTGTTCAAGTTGCTCGCGGCGTTGTTCAAGAATGCGCTCGGCTTCTTCACGGGTAACTGCGCCCAACTTGAGCAGGTGTTCGAGGTATCCTTCGCGAACGCTCTTGCGCTGATCGATGACCTGATAGAGCATGGGCTGCGTGAACGACGGCTCGTCCCCCTCGTTGTGACCCCGGCGGCGATAGCAGTACATGTCAATGAACACGTCGCGCTTGTAGGTCATGCGGAAGTCCATGGCCAGACCCACGCACTGGGCGACCGCCTCCGGGTCTTCGCCGTTCACGTGAAAGATGGGCACCTGCAGCATCTTGGCCACGTCGGTGGCATAGCGGGTCGAGCGGGCCTCCTCGGGCGGGGTCGTGAAACCGAGCTGGTTGTTGACGATCACGTGGAGGGCGCCGCCGACGGCATAGCCGGCAAGCTGGCTCATGTTCAGCGTTTCCTGGATCACGCCCTGCCCGGCAAAAGATGCGTCCCCGTGGATCAACAGGGCCATGCCCTTCTCGCGCCGATGATCGCCCACCCGATCCTGCTTGGCGCGAATGCGACCCATCGCCACCGGATTGACGTACTCCAGATGGCTGGGATTGAAGCACAGCGAGAGATGCACCTTGCGACCGTTGCGGGCTATCCAGTCTGAGCTGTGGCCGAGATGATACTTCACGTCGCCCCGGCCCAGGTTGAGCAGCGGATCGGAATCCTGGAACTCATGAAAGATGTCGCGGGGCCCCTTCCCCAGAATGTTGGCCAGAACGTTGAGCCGGCCGCGATGGGCCATGGCCAGCACGATCTCATCGAGCCCCTGCTCGGCGGCCTTCTCGATGGCCAGCTCCAGCAGCGGGATCAGGCTCTCCGCTCCCTCCAGGGAAAAACTCTTGGCCCCCACAAATTTCTTCTGGATAAACTCTTCGAAAACAACCGCATCCGTCAGACGGGTGAGAATGCGCAGTTGCTGTTCCCGGTTCAGTTCAACCCGGTTTTCGCTCTGCTCCATGCGCGCCTGCAGCCACTGACGCATGCCCAGATCGTCGATGTGCATGAACTGGACGCCGATGGACCGGCAGTAGGTGTTGCGGAGCCGCTGGACGACCTCGCCGAGGGTCTGAAGGTCGCCGCCGGCCACCGTCTCGCTCGACACCGGCCGGCTCATGTCTTCATCGGTGAAGCCCCAGTACTCAGGATCCAGCTTGGGCTGATGCGGACGCGGCCGCCCCAGAGGATCTATTCTGGCCACCAGATGGCCCCGGACACGATAGGCCCGAACCATCTGATCGACTCGATCCTGAAAAACCAGTTCGCGTCTGGAAGCCACGTCCAGCCGGCCGTCGTCACCGGCGACAGGATTAAAGATGCTTCGCGTCCGGAACGTCGGAGCGGCCACCGCGACGGTGGAGTACCCACTACCATCGCGCAGGGCATCGAAATAACGTCGCCATTCGGGATCCACGGCGGCCGGATTGTTCAGATACTCGGCAAAAAGGCCCTCCACGAAAGCCAGGTTAGAGACGTTTGGTGGATCGAAGTTCGCGTTCATGCTCGCACCACCGATCGAAGCGCAATGATCGCTTGAGCTTGCGGCTTTGGAATACCACAGTATAGGCGCGCCGCCTCGAAGGCCCGGTCAAGCCTGAGCTTACGCGTATCCCGGGCGCCTGGTGTACGAACAGGGCGAGAACCGGGCCATCAGCCGGAGCGCGCATCCCTGCCTATGCCCGCCCCCTGCCGGGAGCAGGCGGCCAGCCACCACCCTCCGGACTCAGGATCCGAGTTGAGTAGCACAACATTCTATGTGGCCAGGCGCTGCGGGGACACGCCCTGGAGCGCGCCGCCGCGCCGCGTGAGCCATGCCTCTTGAGCAGGGCCGAACGGCGGAGCCGCCCGCCCCGCCAACGCCCGCAACACGTTACGGTCTGGCCACCGGCCACACGCTGATGGTTTGTTTTCCGCCGCCGGTTATCTCGAAAGGCCCCGGGAAGGGGTTGGCGGCGTTTCGGCCCTTTCCAAAGTAGTCGGTGTCAAGGCGATACGGCGAGCCGTCAGGCTGCTCGTAGGGCAGATCCGGTGTCTCCGCCTTTCCGAGCAGTTCCGTCGTCACCAGCGGACGCGACCGGCCCTGCGCCCACGCGGCGTCGAAGGCGATCTCAAGTTGCAGGCCCTGCCCCGCTTCGAGCAGTTTGAGCCCGGGATCGAAGTCCGACAATACCAGCGGAGCCTTCTCGTGTTTGGATGGGGCCGCTTTGCTAAGGAACACATTGCCCATCATGTACATGGGCAGCGTCGCCTTATCGTAACCGGCCAGGCCGGCGGCGCCGACGAACACATTGTTGTAAAAGCGGGTGTCGCCGCCCTGGATATTCTTCAGGCCCGCCACCTCGGTTGAATGGGGCTTATGGAAAGGCGTTTCGCGGTTCAATTCCGGGCGCGGCAGGATCCGGCCGGCGAACAGGTTGTGCACGAATGCGCCGCCTTCCGACATGTCCAGCAGGGACGTCGGCGAGAGAAACACATTGTTATCCACCAGAAACGGACCATGATTGACCTCCACGAACAGATCCTCGCTGGGACCATTGTCGTGCAGGAGGTTCCGAGTGACCCGGGTGCCCTGGGTCATCCAGTCCAGCCAGATTCCGCGCGTCGTGCGATAGATGTGGTTATTGCTGATCACCGTGTCAATCGCGGCGTGAAACTTGATACCCGCCATCTCCGCGCCGGTGAAGAGTCCGCGGACGTGGATGTCATGAATGACGTTGCCGGTCACCACGCTGAACACCGGCCCCAAGCTGCCGACGATGCCCGCCTGCTCGCAATGCGAGATGCGGTTGTTGCGCACGATGTGGTGGCCGATGTTTTCCCGGGACCAGCCGTTGGCCAGACCGCGCTCGATGGTCTTGACGTAGCCTTTCGCCGTGTTCTGCGAGGTGTTGTCCCACTGGTCGCCGTACTTGCCGAGGGCAATGCCCACGCACACCGAGTAGCGAACGTCGTTGTCTTCGATGATCCAGCCCTTGCTCCAATGCGTGCCGATCAGGCCGATCTGCTCGGCCGTGGGCGGTGCCCAGGGCGTGGCCGCGTGCATCATGGTAAAGCCACGCACGGTGATATAATTGACGCCCGGCTTCTCCGGATAGAACACCGTCCGGCGCACGTTGATCTCCACGTCGGCCGCATTGGGATCGATGCCCGGGAACTGTGCCCAGATGGTGGTATTCGCCGTGTCCACTTTGGCGAACCACAAGAGCGTATCCTGTTTGCGCCATTCCTGCTTCCCGGGCGCAGCCGACCAAGCGTTCTTGAACACCAGGCAGACGGTTTGGACTCCGCTGACCGGCTTGATTCTCGCCTTGTACGTGGCCCACGACTGCCAATCGCCGGTGTTCGGCACTTTGCAGGTGCCTAACACTTCCCCTTCCGGCGAGTCGCGGCGAATCTCGATGATCCCCCCCTGCGTGGCGGACGCAGCGCGAATCTCCATCCGCTCCGCGCGGGGGCCGAAATCAACCCCTTCGTATCGAACCCAGTCGCCGTGCTCGATCCACCCGATGCACTCGCCACCCTCGGTGCAGGGCGCCGTCTGGATGCCCTGCTGGGCCGCGAAGCTGTTGGCCGGGATCCGCCCGGCGTTCTGCGCAGCCCCGTCCGGCCGTAGCCAGGCCACATTCAGCAGGTATCCCCCCTCTCCGCTCCCATGCCACAGCGGCGTGTCCGACACCGGGGCCAGGACCTGTTCCAGGTTGGGCGCCTCCGTAAGCCAGTGGCCGTCGAGATAGACCGCGCCGGTGTGGTGTTCGCGTCCCCGCGGATTGAACCAGTCGCCTTTGATGACGTCCCGGTACGGGTTGAAGTCGCCGAACAGACTGTTGGGAACCGTGACTTTCCAGGTGTCGTTTTGCACCTTCTCCCAGCCCTTGACCGGCTCGGAGCCCTTGATAGCCACCTTTTCGCCGGGTGCGGCCTGATAGATGATGCGCTGCTGATCGGAATCTCCCCCGCGCGGCGGGGACACCCGTTCGCGGTACACGCCCTCATGTACCGTGATCACGTCTCCCGGCCGGGCCAGGCGCGCCGCCGCCGAGATGGTTCGCAACGGCTGAGCGACAGTGCCCTCATGCGCGTCGTTGCCTTGCACGGAAACATGGTACTCCCGGGCCAGGGCCGCCGGCACGAGTGTGACTACCAGAAAGGCTGCCAGAAGATGCTTCATGATCGTTCTCCATGGATTGAGGCGTGGCACCAGCATAGCATAACACTTGTGAGAACCACAAAGGCCACAGCCCGGCTGATTCTGAGGGCATGGTGGTTCCATTCCCGCGGCGGGCAGGCCGAGACGGGGTATCATTCGGATTGCAAATAAATCCCGCGCATTGGGGTGCCCTGCCTCTTATGACGTTTGATTGTCTAATCCGGCAATGGCGACCGAGGGCCGGCTTATGATGTTTACCGATCTGTTGGGGTAATGCCGGCGTCTCTGTCACACCGCTTCCAGCGGCGTTGCCGCCGAAGGCGGCTTCAGGCCAGTGTTTGTAGCACTGGTTGGCGAACACCCGGCCTCTCCACCTGGCACCGGCACCGGCCGGCCACCAGAACCGGCGAGCACAGAACTGAAACGTCCAAGTTTCGAGAGGAAAAAAAGGAAGCGGTCAGAATCCGCGAGAATAAACGGAGGCGGGGGGATTCGAACCCCACAAACGAAACGTAACAGATTGCATTTGCTCAGCTTACGACACGGGGAACGTGTTTCCCGGAGAATTCATGGTAAGAAACCACGAAAACCGACGGCGACAACCACCACGAACACACTCGGGGCGGCGGATTGGCCGCGTGCCCCACGCGCCGCCGGCTGACTGCCTGATGCGCAATCACCGGCCTCTCGTCTCTTGGGCAATCAGCGGATCGCTTGTGCGATGGACGACCGACTGCAACTCGTCCATGACGGTCATCAGATCAGTCAAGTCAAGGCGGTTGAGAGCAAAGAAGAACCCGGAATTGATCTCAGGGATGAAGACCCAGATGCTAATATTCCCCGGGTTTGCCCCGCTGTGGCTGTAGAGCACCTTCCCCTGATAGGTCGTGACATTCATGCCGAATCCGTAGCGGTCTGCCGGACTCGTGACGGTCGTCATCTCCTGCAGCGCTTGCGGCGAGAGCAGATCCTTCACAAACAGCAAGTCGAGGAAATGCAGCATATCGCTGACCGTGGTAACCCCGGACCCTGCGGTCCAGTCCCAGGAGAGGTTCCAGTTGGTCACGTTGACGATTTCCATGCCGTCGACCGGGACGCTATAGAATTGAGTCGGCGCCCCGGCTGTCAAACCGGCAATGACCTCGGTGTCCTTGAGGCCTTTTTTGCTCAGGACATATTCATCCAGGGCCTCCTGGAACGTCTTCCCCGTGGCGCGTTCGACAATGACACCGAGGATATAGTAGCCGGCGTTGCTGTAGCTGTAGTCCGTGCCGGGATCGAAATCCAGGGGGAAGCTGCCGATCCAGTCGAGCATTTCCTGTTGCGACCATTGACGATCGGGGTCATGGAGCATCCAGTCGACCAAAATCTCAAACGTTAGACCGTCATGAATTCCCGCGGTGTGATTGAGAATCATCCGGAGCGTGATTTGGTCGCTGCGCTCGACGACGCCGGGAAGCCACTTTTCCAGCGTGTCATCCAGGCTCAGCAGACCTTCGTCCACCAGCTTCATCACCACCGCCGCGGTGAACGTCTTGGTCATGCTCGCGATCCGGACCTTCATGTCCGGGGTCATCGGTTCACCGGTGTCCAGATTCGCCACCCCGGAAGCTCCTGCGGCCCACAGGGTTGGGCTCATGATTCCCATCACCCCACCGGGCGCACCTGTGGTGGCGACGATCTCATCGAGGATGGCCTGATACTCGCCTGGGAGTGGAGCAATTGCCTCATTGTCTGGTTCGCCTATGCAGCCTGAGAACAAACCGCAAGACACAACGAGGGAAAGAAGAGTTAATGCCGGACGATGGCAGGTTGGCATGATGACCTCGATGCATTCTCGATGCATTAGAAACAAGGTTTGTACACAAACCACGTATCGGCCTCTGAAATACCGCACTCTGCTTCTGCTCCGATCGGTTAAGCTTCGAAAGTCGATGCGTTGCGGAAGCCCTCCGCGTTCTCTGATGGGTGGTCAGGTATTGTCCTGCCCGCTGCTGAACCAAACGGCACGGCGGTGTGCCCCAGGCACGAGCGTCTGCTGCCTCCGATAATGCAGTTCAACCGAGTCGCTGCTCCCCAGGTCAATTCGATTATGAGGCGTATCCAGGCGGCAAATCACTTCCGCTTACGGGCAGCCCCCCAGATCCCCTCGACCATGACCCGGCGGTCCTCGGAATCGCATGCGCCTTCGGCCAGCCCGATCCTGGCGGGAGAGAACAGCGCAGACGCACAGAGGGCGGCATGCCCATACCTGCTCGCTACCCGGCCATTGAGAATCCAGCCACACTGACATGAGCAATCCCGCGCGCAACGTCCTCTTCCCCGCGCCCCGCCATGGACCTGGCACAAAGCGAACTTGAAGTCAAATCAAATGGTCAGAACGTCAGAGAAGAAGCGCGGAGAGAATCAACGAGAAAAAGGTGAGAACCAACGAGAAAAAAACGGAGGCGGAGGGATTCGAACCCCCGGTGCAGTTTCCCGCACGCCGGTTTTCAAAACCGGTCCCTTCAGCCGCTCGGGCACGCCTCCAGAAGGGTTACTACCACATTTTAATACCAATAATTCCCTGGACCGTGTAGAATCCCGCCGAGGAGGACTCCATGCCGGCAGGTCGCCGCAAAGTTCCCGGCTTGGGATTCCACAAAAACCTTGGCCAGTATCGTAAGGTCATCAATGGCCGGTCCATCTACTTCGGGTCCGACCCCGATGAGGCACTTGCCCGATATGGACTCTTCCTCGAAACCGGGCTCCTCTGGAAGCGGGGCTACCGCCAGTACTGCTTGCAGCAAGACGGCAAGGTCATCCCGTTCGGGGCCACTATGGACATCGCTCGCCGTAATTTTAACGCATTCGCCGCCAAAGCCCAACAGGCAAGTCATGAAAGCGTACATCCAACCGATTACGTGGTCGATACGGTCCGCGAGGTCGGCGATGCTTACGTCGAGTGGCTGATCGAGTGCAAAAAGAATCCCTCCTACGCCTCTGAAGTCAAGCACGCCTTTAAAGAGTTAATTGCGTTCAGCGGGGACGTTCCGCTGGAACACCTGACGCCCAAGTACTTCAAGGACTGGTATCGTCACTGCTGGAAGAAGGTCAACGATGAGGGACTGCAGGTGAACTGGGCGAACCCCCGGATGCGAACGGTCAAGGCGGCATTCCTGCGGTGTCGGAAAGAGAACTGGTTCGGCGTTGCGGTGCCGGATCTCGATGCTCTCGTTGCCGTGCTGCAACAGCACGGTGGGCCACAACAGGAACAGGAGATCTTTAAACCGGCAGAACTGCGATCTCTGCTGAAAACTGGGGAACTCGAAGACCGAGCAGCGATCCTGCTTGGACTGAACTGTGCAATTGGAAACATGGACATGGGAAGGTTGAGATGGAAGCACTTCAACCGCAGGGAAATCGGTGAAGACATCGAGTATATCTATGAGCAGCCACGAGGCAAAAACCAGCGAAAAAGGCGCCCCCCCCTTTGGCCTCTCACGGTGGAGATTCTACACAAATGGAAAGTAGAGGCTTCCTCGCGAGGTATGGCAGTCGGCGGCGACAACTACGTCTTTACAACTCGCGACGGGACCCCCGTGACTCTCTCCGGCATAACCCAAACAGGCAAGGTCTGGCATCACCGAGCTTTGGCCAAACGGTTCACAGAACTTCTCAAGAAGGCAGGCATTAAGCGTCCTCGACTTGGCTGGTACTCCCGCAGCCACGTGGGCCACGGACTACGCGGACGACGATGTCCTAGCGGGGGAAGGGAACCAGTTTCTACTTGGACAGGCATCTGGCACGATGTGGAAGACTTACAGCAAGGGCGTGCCGCCGTCTGTACGCAAAGCCGTCGAGGCGATCTGGCGAGGCTTGAACGACGGCGAAGCACTCGTGCTGGACCCGCCTTCTCCGTCCGCCGACCAGAATGGTAGCGCTACCTGAATCACGGGACCGAAGCAGAAGCGCCCCCGATAGGTCAAAAATCGCTCGCCCGCCGCCGGTCCCCTGGCTCTCCGCTGGCGTTCGGTCCCACGTTTGCCCTCTGGCGCCTCCGGCAACGATCCGGCCCATGTCGGCGATGCATCCTGGACTCACAAAAAAATGTCATCGCGTCCCCCCGCAACCACAAATCGCAGCGAAGATTGAGTTTTCAGAGTCGGCAAGGACACGTGGAAGCAGCAACTCTTGGGAGTGGGGGGAGTTACGCAAAAACAACCCTTTCGAGCTGCCTGTCACGGCCCCTCAAAACAACTCCTCAAACCGCCTGTTTAAGCGCTTTGGGTTGTCATAAGACACCAAGATGACGTCCAAACCGCCCCTTCCGAGGCACGAAAAGCCCATCTGCCTGTCGTGGGCTGATGTCAAACCCGTTCACCGGCTGGTAACCAGAACACCATCAGATGATCATCGTGGACGTGATCGGCGACATGTCCGGATGCATGGTTTTGTTGCAATGGGGACATGCATGATTCATGGGTCGACACCACCTACGGAAGCATGGTCGCGAGTGGTGCTCTTCCATGGTAAATCCTCATAGTTTCGTAGGGGGTTCTTGCAGGTCTCCCGATCCCCTATACAACACCTGTTCTCGATAGAGAAAATCTATGCGTCCCGAGAGGTCTAAACATGGTCAGTGGCAAGCATTCGCCGAGGTGGTCGCCACAACCGCCACAATCTCGCAAAAATCGCATGTTTTGCATGCTAAACACGTACTCCACGTTAGTAGAGAGTATGGGCACAAGTACGCACGCTCTCCGACCCTTAATTTCGGCGTTGTTTCGCGTATTTTCCGATGAAGGTGGTCCGTTACCGATCAGGGGACCTTCGCCTGACGGCAATTAGGCCTTTTTCCAGGCCGGAAAATGCAGCTTCGTCAAGAACGAAGCTGCGAGCCTGCTTTTTCGCCTTGCCGATCCCCCACCTGGATAGCCACCCGCCAGCGAGCATCGCTCAGACGCGATCTTTGCGATTTCCGGGGCCATCGCCGAGGTCCCGACCTGCTTTTTCCCACCCGTCTGCCCCGACCTGACCCGCTTCTTCTGAGCCAATCGTGCCCTTCGAAGGGCTGTGGTCTTTTTCTCGACCATCGCCCCACGACAGGGGCATTTTGCGTTCAGGCATCGTAAACGAGCACTGCAAATGATCCTTCTCTGAAGTCCGAACCCATCGGCTAATCGTCAGCTGTCCTTAAACTTCTCTTTCTAAAGAAAGGATGTCCCATACCATTAAAAGCCAACGTCAGTCTCTCGAAGAAGCTGGGCCTGCCCGACTACGGCTCCATCGGCGCCCACTGCGGCTTAGAGCTGGAGCTGGATTCCACCCTGATCGAGGACGCCGAGGCATTCCGCCAGAAAATCCAACGGCTCTACGCCCTCGCACACCAGTCCATCGTAGACCAGCTTGAACGGTACGGCGGTAACGGGAATGGCACCGCCAACGGAAACGGCCAAGCCAACGGTGCCCGCAATGGCCGGTCCAACGGCAACGACCAGCGCGCCGAACCCGCCGACAACCAGCCCGGCCAGTCTGCCCCCGTCAATCGCACCGGCAACGTCAATGGACGCACCGGCAACGGCGGTGATGACGACACCCCAGCCAGCAATAAGCAGGTCAAGTATCTGCTCGATCTGGCCCGTCAGCAGCACAATATGAATATGACCCAGACCGGCGAACTCTGCCATCAGCTCACCGGCGTGGGCGATGTATACCGCCTGACCAAGACGCAGGCCAGCCTCGTGATCGACCATCTCTCCGGCGGTAAAAACAACGGTAACACTAACGGGAACGGCAGAACTCGCGTGAACGGACGGAGATAATTCCCATGATCAAATCAGACCGGGAACACTGGTCGTACAGTCAGATCGACCAGTTCCTCAAGATCTGCCCGCTCCAATTTGCCTTCCAGCGGCTGTTCAGGATGCAGCCGGAGTTCGTCACGGAGAACATGCCTTTCGGCTCCGCGATCCATCGCACCGCCGAGTACTTCTGGGCCAAACGGGTCAAAGGTCAGGACGTAACCAGCGACGAGCTGGCCGCCCTGTTCGCCGACGTGTGGCAACGCGAGGTCGCCGACACGCCGAACCTGCGGTTCCAGAGAGGCGACTTTGACTCATTGCTATCGCAGGGACAGCAACTGATCCGGGTCTATCGAGAGAACATCCCCGATGACCTGGACATCGTCGGCTTCAACGTGCCCTTCCAGGTACCCCTGATTGACCGCCAGGGTGAAGTGCTCGAAAAGCCGCTGGTGGGCGAGATTGACCTGCTGGTCCGGCACGGGGACCGGCTCTGTGCGGTGGACCTCAAAACCGCCGGTCAACGCTACAGTGAATCCAAGCTGGCCAGTGACTTACAGCCAACGGTCTACCTGTACGCCCTGCGAATCATGGGCCACGAGAACTCATTCTTCCGCTGGGACGTGCTGGTCAAGACCAAGACCCCCGCCTTCGAGCAGTATTCGGTGAGCCGAACTGAGCACGACTTCCACCGGCTCGTGGAGCTGGTCAGGTACGCAGAGATCATGATCAACTCCGGGCTTTTTCTGCCAAATGACGGCTCCAGCTTCTGCCCCGGCAGCGGCTACCAGACCGCCTGCCAGAACTGGCATCTCTCCGATTCGCCGGAACCTGCACCGGCCTGTCAACTGGCCCATGCCTGATCGCAACTGGTGTGCCTTGCCGGGCGGACGCCTAGGAGACGATAAACGGACCTACCAGCGAGATGAGAAAGCCGGTAATCGCGTACTGCTGCAGGGTGCAACCGAGGGGCTGAAACAGCATGCCCGTGGTGAGCATCGCCAGCAACGCCAGCCACTTTGCATTTCGCATTGTGTCACTCCCGCTCTATGGACCGCATGAAAGGGCATCGAACTGAGTCCGAAGTCTAACCGGAAAGACATCGGCCTGTAAACACTTCGGCTCAGCCCGCCCACGCCTGCTTTTCAATCGTAAGCCCGCCTTGGGCTGATTCCGTTTGGTAATTCGTGTTAACCCCGTACGCCCTCTGACTGAGGGAAGGAAGATTCCACATGTGCATCGTTCGCGAGAAATGTCTTTCCATCGACGATCTGGCGTTCCTGATCGGCTCCAACGTCCTGGCCTGTGAGCCGGACGAAGAGGCCATCCAGCGGAGCGTGGCCATTCACGAGCGGGCCCCAGCTTGGCAGCGCAGTGCTCAACGCCTTCCGGCATCATGGAATCGGTCACGCAGCCCCGGTACGGAAAGTCCGGTTCCCACCACCAGTGCTCAACGCCTTCCGGCATCATGGAATCGGTCACCTGGAGAGCAGTTCGACGTAGACGGTGCAGGCCGGTGCTCAACGCCTTCCGGCATCATGGAATCGGTCACCTCTGTGGCAAAGTCGCTGACGTAGTTCCCGTCGTGTGCTCAACGCCTTCCGGCATCATGGAATCGGTCACGGTACGTATCGCCGTCCTGGTGTCGTGTGCGTGCTGTGCTCAACGCCTTCCGGCATCATGGAATCGGTCACTAGTCCGCCTCAACCGTGCCTTCTCCCGATTCGGCGTGCTCAACGCCTTCCGGCATCATGGAATCGGTCACCGGAACCGGGAACTCGTAAAGGTCAAGCTGCTGGCTGTGCTCAACGCCTTCCGGCATCATGGAATCGGTCACCCCGTGGCGGTAGATGGCGTACTTTGTGTACCTCGGGTGCTCAACGCCTTCCGGCATCATGGAATCGGTCACCCCAAGCAATCCGTTCAAGGTCGCGCTCGAAAGCGATGTGCTCAACGCCTTCCGGCATCATGGAATCGGTCACTTCTCTGCCTCGATCACGTCAACCATCCGGTCCAAGTGCTCAACGCCTTCCGGCATCATGGAATCGGTCACAGCAGGGCGAACGCGATACAGGCAAGCCAAATCAAGTGCTCAACGCCTTCCGGCATCATGGAATCGGTCACTAGCTTCCAGTTTTTTTGCCAGTTTGGGCAGTGTGGGTGCTCAACGCCTTCCGGCATCATGGAATCGGTCACACGGGTGCCAGTT
>Ga0209608_1001827_pt1 | contig 16307 bp, 13 predicted proteins | sample AD_UKC130_MetaG_FD_184428 | JGI IMG/M metagenome (GOLD analysis project Ga0209608, IMG submission 184428) | Active sludge microbial communities of municipal wastewater-treating anaerobic digesters from Canada - AD_UKC130_MetaG (SPAdes) (version 2) | ecosystem: Engineered > Bioreactor > Anaerobic... | reverse complement strand
CAAATGTAAATATCAGGAAAAAGAATGGCTAAAATTATTTTTTTATTGTTTTTATCTCGAAATAAGTAAGTTTGCTAAAGAGAATTTTTGCAAAGGAATTGTAAAAAAGGTACAAAGCAAAAAACTCATTAAAAATTCATTCATATAAAGGAGATTGATACTCATGAAGAAAACGATGTTGGTTGGTTTATTGGTCGTTAGTTTGGTTGCCTTTAGCGGATGCCGCACTAAAAAGGCGAGTTCTGATCTTCAGAGTATGGAACAGATTCATAAAGCGACAGGGGTTCCGGTTAAAACGGAAACGATTCGGGTTCAAGAATTCAATAAAGTTTTAAAATATTCTGCGACACTACAAGCAAAGTCTGAAGCGGTTCGTTATAGCCGTGTTTCCGATGTAGTTCAGGATGTTTTATTTAAAGTGGGGGATTATGTCCATGAAAACCAGACTGTGGTCGTATTTCCCAAGAATGTTCAGACCACACAATACTATCAATTGAAAGCCGCTTATGATCTAGCTCAACAAACCTACCATCGCATGCAGGAATTGTATAAAGAAGGCGTCATTTCAAAACAAGAGCTGGATAATGCTCAAGCCAATTATGAAGTGGCCCGGGCCAATTTGAATACCGCCGATGATTTGCTGCGGGTCAAAGCGCCGCTTAGCGGGTATATTACCAGTTTGAACGTGAAACCTACGGATAATGTAAGCGTCGGTGATCCGTTATTTACCGTATCCAATCTTGAGCGGATTGAGGCACAGATGTGGGCTTCCTCGCAGGAAGTTGAACAAATCAAAATCGGCCAGAAAGTGACGGCTGTTTGGGATGGAAAAGAGATCGACGGTTCAATCACTCAGATCAGCAAGATTATGGATCCAAAGAAAAAAGCATTTGAAGTCAAAGCTTTGTTTAATAATAAAGATCACGTGTTAACCAGCGGAATTACAACGGATGTCAGCATCGAAGTTTATCATAATCCTAAGGCTATCGTCGTTGACCGTAAAAATCTCATCACGGAAAACGGAAAACATTATGTATATATCGTGAATAAGGATTTAGCTTTGAAGAAAGAAGTCGAGATTGGAAGCGAACAGGGGAACGTTGTTGAAATTAAGTCCGGTTTAACTCCTGGTGAAGCACTAATCACCGAAGGAAGCAAAACAGTGACCGACCGGGCTAAAATTAAGCGCGTGAATTCTTAAGCCTATAAACGAATACGGGAGGATCAATCATGTTTTTATCCGATCTTTCAATTAAACGGCCCGTTTTGATGAGTATGATATTAGTAACCTTTTTACTCTTCGGTTTTATCGGGTATAACAATTTGCCATTGACCTTAATGCCGGATTTTAATTTGCCGGTAATCACTGTCCAGACTGTTTACGCCGGTTCCGGACCGTTAGAAATCGAAAGCCAAATTACAAAAAAAATCGAAGATGAAGTTGCATCATTGGCTTTAATCGATAAAATGGTCTCTTACTCAATGGACAGCGTCTCCATCGTTCAAATCCAGTTTGAGATGGCTAAAGATGAAAATGTTGCATTGCAGGAAGTCAAAGATAAAGTCGACCAGATCATCAACGAATTGCCTAGCGGTGCCCAGCGGCCAGTCGTTCAAAAGCTGGATCTAACTGCTACCCCGGTGATGGACATTATTATGGAAGGTAATTTACCGGCGACAGATCTTTATGATTTGGCAGACGGCAGAGTTAAGGAACGTATCTCCCAGATCGATGGCGTCGGAAAAGTCAATATTATTGGCGGCGAAGAACGGGAGATCCGAATTGAACTGGATAAACGTGTAGTCTATGAAAACTCGTTATCTCTTTCCCAATTGGCCGGGATTATCGCCAGTTCAACCTTGGATATGCCGGGAGGTAATTTTAAAGAAGGCGGCCAAGAATATTCAGTGAGACTCAGCGGACAGTTTGAAAGCATTGATGCAATTAAGAATTTTAATGTTCCTACTTCCGCAGGGATTAAAAAGATGTGGCAAATTGCTGACGTGAAGGATTCCATTAAAGAAGTGCGTCAGCGGGTGTCCTTTTTCAACAATCAGACGAAATTGCGCAATGATAACTCCATTTTGTTACAAGTTGTCAAAAATCCTATGGGCAACACGGTGAAAGTCGTTGATGCCGTGACCAAGGTCTTGCCGCAGATTGAAGATGAATTGGGGAATGGCGTTAAATTAACGGTAGTCAGCGAAAAAGGAACTTACGTTAAAGACAGTGTAAATGATGCTTTTGGCAATATCTATCAGGGTGTTATTCTGACAGCTTTGATTCTGTTACTCTTCTTACACGACATTCGTTCAACGTTGATCATTGCAATATCGATGCCGCTTTCGATTATTCCTACGTTTATGGTTATGAATCTTTTGGGAATATCGATGAACATCTTATCGCTGATGGGGTTGTCGACGGCCAGCGGTATTTTGGTAGCCAATGCTGTCGTGGTTTTGGAAAATATCTTTTACCGCAAGGGGCTGGGTGAAGAACGCAAATTAGCAGCTTCCAAAGGTACTTCTGAAGTGGCTGTTGCCGTTTTGGCCTCAACCTTAACTAATATCGTTGTCTTTTTACCGGTAGGAACTTTACCGGGAATCGTCGGAATCATCTTTAGAGATTTCGCCCTGACGATCACTATTGCCACCGTTTTCTCGCTTTTGGTTTCATTTACAGCAACTCCAATGCTGGCTTCGCTAATTCTGCCGGATAAAATCGGAGAGAAAAATCGTTTCGGTCTTGCATTTGATCGGTGGTTTAAAACGCTGGAAGATGGGTATCGCCATTTGCTCCAATATATCCTGGGAACCAAGAAACGGAGTTTCATGGTTGTCGGTATAACAGGGCTCTTGTTTATTGGCGCTCTACTCCTTTTCAGCCAGGTATCATTTGACTTTATGCCGGCCCAGGATACCGGAAATCTCCAGATTATGACCGAATTGCCTCTGGGATACGATTTGAGTGAAACTGCCGATTTATTACGAAGAATTGAAGATCGAGTCAAACATCATGAAGAAGTAAAGAGTCTGTTAACTAACCTTGGTAAAATTTCTGACCTTGACCAAGGGGTTAATATGGCGATATTAAACGTTAAGCTGGTCAATAAAAAAGAACGGAAAATATCCGATAAAGAATTAGCTGCCATCATCACCAAGGAATTGGCGGATATCCCCAATGCCAAGATTCGGGTATCTGCGGTATCCGGCTTTAGTACGGGTACTGCCACGGTGGACTTCTATCTTGAAGGCCAGAACCTGGCAACCCTTGAGAAATATGCAGCTCAACTAGAACCGAAACTCCGAGCCATACCGGGATTGATGAACATCAATACCAGTACTCGGCCGGGAAAACCGGAGATCACTCTTATTCCTGATCGGGTCCGAATGTCCGAACATGGCATTACCATGCAGGAGTTGGCGATGCTACTCCGGGCTTCCGTGGAAGGGTTGGAGGTTGCCGAATATAAGGAAAATGGCAATGAATACGATATCCGGGTAGTGTTGAATAAAGAATCTCTTCCCAGCTATGAGGATTTTAAAAATTTACCGGTTCCTACGAAGAACGGAACTTTCCCCATCTCTCATTTTGGTGAGTTGAAATTTACCAGCAGTTATAATAAGGTTTTGCATTCGGATAAATATACAGCTATCGAATTTACGGCCGATACCATGCCCGGGGTTGCATTGGGCGACGTTACCGAAGCCATCAAAGAAGCGGTGAAGGAATTGAATTTGCCCCATGGTTACCAGTTGAAGTGGGGCGGCTTTGGCGAGTTGATGTATGAGATGTTGGGTAGTATGGCCTTCGCTTTTGTGTTGGCGGTTCTCTTAACCTTTATGCTTTTGGCAGGCACCGTTGAAAACTTCGGTCAACCCGTACTCATTTTGATGACCGTACCGCTGTGTTTGATCGGTGTGGTGATTGCTATGGTCATTACTGGTTCTTCGATGTCGATTTTGGCCATGTTATCCATCATCATGCTGGTGGGTATGGTCGTTAACAACGCGATCTTAATTTTGGATTACGCTAACCAGTTAAGGGCACAGGGCATGAGCGTGAAAGAAGCGTTGTTGGAAGCTTGCCCTCAAAAGTTGAAGGCGATCATTATGTCTAATCTGGCTGCGGTGCTTGGTATGTTACCGATGGCTCTGGGAATTGGCGCATCCGGAGCTGAGATCCGGCAGCCCATGGGTATCGTGAGTATCGGGGGGATTTTGTCCTCAACATTGTTGACACTAGTTTTCATTCCGGCTCTGGAATATGCGCTCCAAAGAAAACGGACCCGCAAGAAACGTACTGAGACAGTTGTCGTTGGAGGGTGAGCGAATGAGTAAAAAGGTGATATGTTGTGTAGCTTTACTGCTTGTGTTTGTGTCATTGCCGGCTTTCGCTGTTGAACAGCAGCAAAATATGGCAAAGCCAGAGGTCCTGACATTACAGCAATGCTTGGATCTAGCGATGCAAAATAATAAGCAGATTCAAGAAGCCAAAAAACAAGTGGAAATTGCTGAAAATGCATTGAAAGAAGCTAAAGCAGGTTTCTGGCCGACTGTACAGTATCAGGCGGCACGGGACCAATCGGATCTTCCGCAGTATCAGTTACCAAGCGGGTATTCCAAAACGGATTTTAAATTCGGAATTAACGCCACTTTACCCCTTTATACCGGCGGAATTCTCGAAAACAATGTAAAATTGGCCGAATTGCAACTGGATGCGGCCAAGGAAGAATTGCGGAAAGCTGTGCAGTCTTTGACGTTCAATGTTAAACAGGCTTACTACAATCTTTGGTTGGCCGATCAAGTTCTTAGAGTTCAACAAAGCTCCTATGATAATATGGACCGCCATTATCAACAGATGCAAATTCGCTACCGAAATGAGACGGTTTCTAAGCTAGACTTGTTACGGGCAGAAGTGCAACGGGATACAATTAAACCTAAGGTCATCAGCGCCAAAAATCAGGTAGCCTTGGCTAAATTGCAATTGGCTACGTTGATCGATTATCCAAAAGATCAAGAATTTACTATTGATTTTAATCCGGACAGTCTGCCTATACCGGAGTCGGTCGCTTTCACTCTTTCTCAAGTTTTGGAGGAAGCCTATCAAAACCGGCCCGAAATGCGCCAGCTCAAAATGCAGTCCGAAAGCTACCGGATATTGAAAATCATGGAAGAATCGGCCCTCAAGCCAAATGTAGCCTTAAGTGCTGGATATGCCGGTGTTAACAAAGATATTGATGTGAAAGATTGGTCCTGCGCCTGGAACCTTACGTTTTCTGTCGGGGGAAAAATCTATGACCGCAAAATTCAGGCCAAAATCGATCAGGCCAAGGGGAAAGAAGATTTAGCCAAAGTACGGGAAAACGGGTTGCGGGATCAAATCCGGTTAGAGGCTGAACAGTCTCTGCAAAACCTGGAAGTCAGCCTTGAAAATATCAGAGTGAACCAGTCGACTATCGGTTTGGCCAAGGAATCCTTACGAATGACTCAGATCCGTGCGGATAACGGGATGGCTACGACTATGGATCTGATGGATGCCCAATTGGCTTTGGATCAGACATTAATCGGGTATTATCAAGGAATTGTCTCTTACAGTATTGCTGAAGCGAAACTCCAATCGGTGATGGGGATAGACTGAAGCGACAACAATATCATTCATCAAGGTACTCCTCAGATGTAAACCATAGTTTTGTAAAAAAACTTTAATCTTTTGAAAGGATCTGGATGATCGGGGAAGAATATATGGGAATATTTCTCTGGGAGGAAATGATGAATGCCATGAATCATGTACCGAAACGCCATGAGATACCTGAAAAGTATCGATGGGATCTTACGCATATTTATGCTAATGATGATCTTTGGGAGGCCGATTTTCAAAAACTCAAGGAAATTATCGAGGAATTGAAGGGGGAAGCCGATGGTTTCCCCCGTTCGGCTGAGCATTTGTATCATGTGTTAAGTGCCAAAGATTATATGGGACGTCTGCTAGATAAACTTTTTGTCTATGCCCGGATGCATAAGGATGAAGATAATACCAATCCAAAGTATCAAGCATTAACCAATCGAATTCAGAGTTTAGCAACAGAAGCCGGCGGTGCGTTGGCCTATGTGGTTCCGGCCTTGGTCGCGCTGCCACAGGAAACCATCGCCGGTTTTTTACAGCAATTTCCCCAGCTTCGAATATACCAACATTTCTTTGACGAGCTAGAGCGGCAGAAAGATCATATTTTGTCGTCCACCGAAGAAAAACTCTTGGCTGAAAGCGGTGAAATTGCCGATGCAGCCGGGGACATCTTCGGCATGTTTGACAATGCTGATCTGAAATTTCCGAAAATTATCGACGAAAACGGCGAGGAAGTCGAGTTAACCAAAGGACGGTATTCTCGATTTTTGGAAAGCAAAGACCGACGTGTCCGTAAAGATGCCTTTATGGGGCTTCATCAGACCTATTATAAATTCAGAAATACCTTAGCTGCCATGTTAAATGGTTCGGTGAAGGCTGATGTATTTTATGCCCGGGCCCGTCGATTTGAGTCAGCACTACAAGCCTCTTTAGACAATGACAATATTCCGGTAGAGGTTTATGACCGTCTTATCGAAGTGGTTCATAGCTTTATTCCGGCATTGAATCGGTATTTAAGGCTTCGTAAGCAGATGTTAAGCCTTGATGAACTGCATATGTATGATTTGTATACTCCGCTAATTCCGGAATATCAACGAAATATCGAATATGAAGAAGCCAAACAGTTGGTCATTGAAGGATTGGCTCCCTTGGGAGAGGAGTATGTGAATATCGTTAAAGAGGGCTTTGACAGCGGTTGGATTGATGTTTATGAAAACGAAGGAAAGACCGGCGGCGCCTATGCATGGGGCGCTTATGACACTCACCCTTATATTCTTCTAAACTACCACGGAAAGATCCATGATGTATTTACCATCGCTCACGAGATGGGTCATGCGATGCATAGTTATTACTCTCACCAAACCCAGCCTTATGTATATTCCGCATATAAGATTTTTGTTGCTGAAGTTGCTTCCACAGTAAATGAATGTTTATTGATGGAGCATATGTTGGCTAAGTCAACGGATAAAAACGAGAAACTTTATTTAATCAATCAACGCCTAGAGCAATTCCGGACGACGGTTTTCCGTCAAACTATGTTTGCCGAGTTTGAAAAGATCGTTCATAGTGAAGTGGAAAACGGTGGGGCTTTAACTGCGGATTGGTTCTCGGAAAAATATTTTGATCTAAATAAAACGTATTATGGTGCCGAAATAAATATTGATGGCGAAATTGCCATGGAGTGGAGCCGTATTCCGCATTTTTACACCCCATTTTACGTTTACAAATATGCCACCGGTTATTCTGCTGCTACCGCCTTATCCCAAATGATTTTAAAGGAAGGCCAGCCGGCACGGGAGCGATATTTGGAATTTTTGAAGAGCGGCGATTCTGACTATCCTTTGGAGTTGCTGCGTCGAGCCGGAGTTGATATGGAATCGCCCGAACCGGTCCGTATGGCCTTACAGGTGTTTGAAAAGCTTATTGAGGAGATGGCAGAGCTAGCTGGAGTACAAGTGTAAACGAAGTGGAGTGACGTCTGTGTTAAAGCATTTGCGACAGTATTTTTTTACCGGCTTGTTTGTGCTGTTGCCCATCGCAGTGACATTGAAACTGATTTTCTGGGGGTTTGAGAAGACCGATGCGATTTTGGGGAATTTTATCAACCGATATCTCTTAAATCACTTCGATAACTTTTCACGGGATATCCCGGGTTTGGGGATTATCGCGCTTCTCCTCCTTATTACCTTAACCGGGATCTTTGCCAGAAACTATCTAGGTCGGAAGTTAATCCGGTTTGGCGAAAGCGTTTTAGGACGAATCCCCGTATTAAACAGTGTTTACAGTACCGTCAAACAGGTGACTCACGGCCTGGCAGTTACTCAAAAGGAAAACCGGGCTTTCCGTCAGGTTGTTTTGGTGGAGTATCCTCGTCAAGGACTGTATAGCCCGGGTTTTTTAGTTGGAGAGACCGCTGAAGAATTTAAAGAAAAGACCGGTAAAGAGTTGGTTAGTGTATTTGTTCCGACGGTTCCTAATCCGACGACAGGATTCCTCATTTATTTACCTGCTGAAGAGATTCATATATTGGATATGAGCGTTGAAGAAGGGCTGAAACTGATTCTCTCCTTCGGAATGATTAAGCCGTCAGGCAAGGAAACGGCTTCCGATAGAGGTTGTGAAGAGGAGAAAAGGGAGAGTGTAACCCAAGCCGGTTGATTTGGAAAGACTGATTTGTCGGCAAAATTTAAGGCAGGTAGGTATATCATCCTCTCGAATTCTTCAGATGGATGAGTAAATCGCATAAGGAGGAGGAGAGTAAAACCAATGGCTCAGGCAATGTGGAATGAAATTCAAAAAGCCGAGACTGAAGCAAGCTCCCTGATTGAGGAAGCTAAGCAGCGGAAAGCGGAGATCCTGAAAAAAGCTCGGGAAAAAGCCGCTGAAATCGTTAAAAATTCCGAATCGGAAGCTGTAGCAGCTGGTGAAGCCTTATTGCAGAAGATTATAGCCAAAAACGAAAAGGCTTCCGAAACTCATCACAAGCAACTGGAGGATGAGATTCGGAACCTTGAGAATATGGCTAACCAAAGAATGGCCGAAGCGGTGAAGATCATCATAGAAAAGGTCGTGAGTTAACCATGGGCATTTCCCGGATGAAAAAAATTCAAATCGGGGCTCTTCAAGAGGACTTGCCGCAACTCTCCAAAATTCTGCAGAATTTGGGGGTTATTGAGGTAACCGGATTTGCCGAATCCGGGCCCGAACAAGGCGCCGCTTTCCAGACTTCAGCTGATTTTTCCAGACAAATCGCTGAGATGGATCGTCGGCTGGCCGAAATCGCTAGAGCGCTTAGTTTTTTCGATCAGATCGCTCCGGTGAAACCCAATATTATCGAACAATTTGCCGGCATCAAAACCTATATAACTTCTGCGGAACGTGAGCAGTTTTTAGCTAAGGAGTCTCGGTTGACTGAACTTATGGCGGAATTGCAACGATGTGAAACGGAGTTAAGTCAGATTCAGGCCGAACGGTCCAAAGTAACTGCTCTTTATGAAACCTTCAGTGTATGGGAGAATTTAGACCTCAGTTGGGAAGCTCTTCAGGGAAACTCCAACATTCAAATGATCTTAGCCTCAGTTTCCATGCTTTCGGCAGAATCTGAGGCGGTTTTCAAAGGTTTGGGAATCCCATATTATCTGGAGATTGTCAGCGAAAATCAAAACGGAACCCAGTTGTTACTTAGCTTTGAAAGGGAGCATTATCCCGAAATCCAGCAAATTTTGGGTAAAATCAATGCCAATGTAGTTCACTTGCCGGATTATGGTTCTTCGGTGCGGGCAAAACTGGGTGAACTTCAGAAAGAACTTGCCCGCCTTGATGCGTCTGAAAACGGCGTACGTGAGAAAGTGTATGCTTTAAAAGGCGAACGGTCCTTGTTGCGAGTCTTCTATGACTATTATTTGAGTGAAAAAACCCGTTTAGAGTCATTGGAACAGTTTGCCTATTCCCATCGGTGTTTTATGATGACTGGGTGGATTCAGGAGGAACAGCTTTCGCAAATCGAAACTGCCCTTAAACGAAACAATATTCGATATGTCATGGAAGAAATTCAACCGGAACCCGATGAAGAGATACCGACAATATTAAAGAATAGTAAATGGGCAACTCCTTTTGAATATTTGATACACAGTTATAGTTTGCCTCAATATAAGGAGATTGATCCAACCCCGATTATTGCCCCGTTTTTCTTTATCTTCTTCGGTATTGCAATGGGCGATGCCGGGTATGGTTTGATCCTGGCTCTTATCTGTGCGGCGTTGTTAGTCAAATTGAAGATGGGACCAATGGGACGCCGCATTTCCTGGATGTTCCTGATTAGCGGATTTGGGGCTGTAATTTTCGGATTGATTACTGGGAGCGTCTTATCTTTAGAAAATATCAATTTTGGATTGTTTAATCCCCTTGAAAATCCCATTCTTCTGTTGATTATCGCCCTTGGTCTCGGTGTTGTCCAACTATTCTTGGGGTTGTTTATCAGCGCTTATGCTACCATAAGGGAAGGCCGGTGGATGGACGCCTTGTGCAATCAAGGGACGTTGATCTTCTTCTTAGCGATGGCCATATTGGTGATGATCAAGGATGCTATCGGCCTGTCGCTTTACAGCAATACACTGATGTATCTCTTTTTAATTGCCGCAGCTATCATGGTGCTGGCCAATGTCCGCGGTAAAAAGGGGATTCTCGGTTTCATCGGCGGTATTTTAGGCGGATTTTACAACATTTATGGCACCATAGGATTTTTCAGCGATATTTTATCCTATTCCCGTTTAATGGCTCTGGGTTTATCCGGAGGAGTTATGGGCGGAATCATGAATCAACTGGCCTGGATGTTGGTGGAAGGGATTCCGATAGTGGGCTGGCTTTTGGGTGCAACGGTGTTTCTCTTTGGACATTGTCTTAATTTGGCCTTGAGCTTATTAGGGGCCTATGTTCATTCTAGTCGGCTTCAGTATTTGGAGTTTTTCGGTAAGTTTTTTGAAGGTGGCGGGAAACCGTTTACACCTTTAGAAAATAAACAAAAATACACATTCGTAATCAACGAAAGGGAGGCTTAATCAGAAATGGAACAATGGGGAATTAATTTGGCCTATGCCGGAATTGCAGTGACGGTTTTGTTTGCGGGGTATGGCTCAGCGTTAGGGGTAGGTTTGTCAGGACAGGCAGCAGCGGGAGTTGTTACTGAAGATCCTGGTAAATTTGGTAAATCAGTAATTTTAGCTGCGTTACCCGGTACCCAGGGGATTTACGGATTTGTTATTGGTATGTTGATGTATATGAAGATCGCCGGAGTGGATCAGTTAACTGTGGCTCAGGGTTTACAGTATTTGATTGCCGGACTTCCGGTGGGTATTGTCGGTTGGTTGTCTGGTATCTGGCAAGGTCGTGTGGTCGTTGCCGGTATGGGTATTTTGGCAAAACGCCCTGAAGAATCTACCAAAGGTATTATTTATGCCGGTATGGTTGAAACCTATGCAATTTTGGCTTTTGTTATTTCGTTCTTCTTAGTCAATAACATTAGATAAAGGAGTTCCTGTAATGAGTGACTTACGGGCCTTAACCGAAAGTATTCTTACCCGGGCGCGGACGGAAGCAGAGGCCATTATCGAAGAGGCCAATAAGGAATCTGCCCGCATCATCGCAGAGGCAGAAGAGAAAGCTAAAAGCCGCCGGGAAGCGATAACCGAAGAATATCGCTTAAAGGCTGAAGATATGGAACGCCGGCATCAGATTGGGATGGAATTGGAAGCCAAAAAAAGACTTCTCGATACCAAGCACCGGCTGATTCGGGAAACCTTTCATCAAGCCTTAAAAAGTTTAAAGGATTTACCTGCTGAAAAACGGATTCGATTTTTAGCGGAAAAGTTGGCTGAAGCCGGTCTTCATGGCGGCGGTGAAGTGAGAGGCAGTGGTTCTTCTGCCGAATGGGCATCCATCGTGAAAGCAGCCAATGAAATTATCGCCCGAACCGGAAGCGATTATCAACTGGTCCTTTCCAATGAAGCTCCATCCTTTGAAGGCGGTTTTGAATTGTTAGGTCCTGGATATATGATAAATGGTTCTTTTGAAGCTTTAATCGAAGCGACTGAGGAAAGCCTGATTCCGGAGATTGCCGGTTATCTCTTTGACGACAGGAAAGGGTGAGGGCATGCGTGAGCGAAACTATACTTATGCGGTAGCGCGGATCCGGTCACTGGAGACAAAGTTGCTCGACAATGCCCAGATGGAACGGTTGGCCAATGCGACAACCCTCTCTGAAGCCCTGGCTTATTTGGGGGAGACGGAATATGGTGCAGTATTGGCCAATCTTAAAAACCCGCATCAGTTTGAAGATGCATTAAACCAAGAATTGAACCGGGTAATCCGACTGGTCATGAGCCTATCTGAAGATGCACCGGAATTGAGAGCCTTTATTTACCGCTATGATATTGAGAATATTAAAAAAATCCTGAAAAGTGAGTCTAGCACTGCTGATAGACTCTCCAATTTGGGACAATGGTCACCTAGTTGGCTCGTTGAAACCATGGCGGCCGAACGATATGCGGAGTTTCCTTCGGAACTAGCTGAAGCGATCATCGTAGCCCGTCGCCTATATAAAGAAAATGGCGATGTTCAGGAAATTGACCGAATTCTGGATCAAGCCTACTTTGAAATTGGCTATCATCTCCTGAAAAATGGGATTTCCGAATTGTTCTTCAAATGGTGGATCGCCATGATCGATCTGACCAACTTGCGGACTTTCGTCCGGATGCGTTTAATAGGGTTGGCATTTGCCGAATATCAACGGTTTTTCATCAATTACGGGAAATTAACGTTAGACCAATTTCAGGAGCTTTGGGATCAGCCGGATGAAAAAGTTCTGTCCTGGCTTGGGACTACGCCTTATGATAACTTGGCTTCTAACGGGGCGGAAGTTTTGTCTTCTCTGACTGTATTGGAAAGGGAGTATGATAATTACTTAACCCGGATGATTGCCGATGCAAAGTACATCTCTTTGGGAGTTGAACCGTTGGCCGGTTATCTCATCGCTAAAGAGATCGAATGTAAAACGTTACGTATTATCTTGGTGGGAAAAGTCAATAACGTATCAATCATAAAGTTAAAGGAGCGTTTACGACGTGCCTACGCATAAAATTGCCGCAGTCGGTGAAGAAGATATCGTATTGGGATTTAAGGCCTTGGGAATTGAAACGTTTCCGGTAACGGACGGAGAAACTACTGTCAAACTGTTGGAAGAGTTGATCAATTCTCAAGAATACGGGATTATCTTCGTTTCCGAATCGATGGCAGAAAAAGTAGAAGGATTAATGGCTGAATACGGTGCGCTTCCTTTGCCGAGTGTGGTATATATACCCGGCAGTCAGGGAGGTCAGGGTTTTGCCATGGCAAGAATTCGGCGGATTATTGAACGGGCTGTCGGTGCGGACATCCTGTCCAAATAACCGCGTCTTACACCACAAAATGATAAATGTACGGATGACAGGTTTTTAAGTAAGTTTATGCTTCACCTTGATAGAAAAGAGGGTTAAGAAGATGGCTGAAGGCAGAATCATTAAAGTATCCGGGCCGCTGGTCGTTGCCGAAGGTATGTCTGACGCGAAGATGTACGAAGTGGTACGGGTTAGCGACAAACGGTTAATCGGCGAGATTATTGAACTTCGTGGCGACAAAGCGTCAATCCAGGTTTATGAAGAAACCAGCGGATTGGGCCCGGGAGAACCGGTGTATTTAACCGGATCGCCCCTCAGTGTGGAACTGGGGCCAGGATTAATTGAAGCAATTTATGACGGTATTCAACGACCTTTAGATGTGCTGGTAAAGAAGGTAGGAGACCGGATTACCCGCGGAGTGGATGTTGTTGCTTTGGATCGGGAACGAAAGTGGGATTTTGTTCCGACGGTACAGGCAGGAACGATGGTACAAGCTGGAGATGTGATCGGAACGGTACAGGAGACCATCGTTGTGACGCACAAGATCATGATTCCTCCGGGAATTTCCGGGAAACTCATTGAGATTAAAGAAGGTTCCTTCACAGTTGAAGAAACCATCGCCAGGGTTGAGACTGAAGCAGGCATCAAGGATATTACTATGATGCAAAAATGGCCGGTTCGTCAAGGGCGTCCTTATAGAGAAAAACAAGCGCCGTTCGAACTGATGTCAACCGGTCAACGGGTTATTGATACTTTCTTCCCGTTGGCGAAAGGCGGTACAGCTTGTGTACCGGGACCTTTTGGAAGCGGAAAGACGGTAGTCCAGCATCAGCTGGCAAAATGGGCCGATGCCGATATTATCGTGTATATCGGTTGCGGTGAACGCGGTAATGAAATGACCGATGTTTTGATGGAATTTCCGGAATTACATGACCCGCGGACAGGGGAGGCCTTGATGAAACGGACGGTATTGGTGGCCAATACCTCCGACATGCCAGTAGCAGCCCGTGAAGCGTCAATTTATACCGGAATTACCATTGCTGAATACTACCGGGATATGGGGTACTCCGTTGCGATTATGGCGGATTCCACCTCCCGTTGGGCAGAAGCGCTCCGGGAAATTTCCGGACGGTTGGAAGAAATGCCAGGTGAAGAGGGTTACCCGGCGTACTTGGGTTCACGGTTGGCAGATTTCTATGAACGGGCTGGCCGGGTGATTTGCCTTGGTAGTGACAACCGGGTGGGTATGTTAACGGCGGTTGGTGCCGTGTCTCCGCCAGGTGGTGACTTGTCCGAACCGGTCACTCAGGCGACCTTGCGGATCGTCAAAGTGTTCTGGGGTTTGGATTCATCTTTGGCCTATCGGCGACATTTCCCGGCGATTAACTGGTTGAATAGTTATTCATTATATACCGATCGTTTAGCGGAGTATTTTTCCCAAACGGTCAGTCCGGAGTTTAATCAAGCCCGAAGTGAAGCCATGCGGATTCTTCAGGAAGAAGCTGAACTTGAAGAGATCGTTCGGTTGGTCGGTGTTGACTCCTTATCTCCGAAAGATCAGCTGACGTTGGAAACCGCCCGGTCTATTCGGGAAGACTATTTACATCAAAATGCTTTCCATGAAGTCGATACCTATACCTCATTGAAAAAACAGCATTTGATGCTCCAAGCGATCTTGACCTTTGATAAAGTGGCCAGAATCCAAATGGATGAAGGCGTACCCCTTAAAAAGATCTTGAGCGACCCGATTCGGGAACAAATTGCGCGGATCAAATATCTTAGCGAAGATGAAAAGGGTAAAATTGAAGAATTAATCGGGACATTGAAAGCTAAGGTCTCCGGTGGGGAGGTGTAATCATGTTTAAAGAGTATCAGACGGCAAGAGAGCTTGTTGGTCCGTTGATGTTGGTCGATCAGGTAACGGATGTCAAATATTATGAGCTGGTTGAAATACGGTTAAGCAACGGGGAAGTCCGCCGGGGCCGTGTTTTGGAGGCTAATGGGGATCAAGCGTTAGTTCAGTTGTTTGAAGGGTCTTCCGGGATCAACCTCAAAGAAAGTAAAATCCGTTTTCTCGGAAAAAGTATTGAAGTCGGCGTTTCTCCAGATATTTTAGGGCGGGTTTTTGACGGAATGGGACGTCCCCGGGACAATGGCGCTCCGATTATTCCTGAAAAAAGCCTGGATATTAACGGTGCACCGATTAACCCCTATGCCCGGGATTATCCATCGGAGTTTATCCAAACAGGAATATCAGCTATTGACGGTCTGAATACACTGGTCCGTGGTCAGAAGCTTCCCATTTTCTCTGCTTCCGGTCTGCCTCATTCCCAATTGGCAGCGCAAATTGCCCGGCAGGCTAAAGTTTTAGGAAGCTCCCAGAAGTTTGCGGTCGTTTTTGGTGCCATGGGTATTACCTTTGAGGAAGCTGATTACTTCATTTCGGATTTCCAAAAAACCGGTGCTATCGAACGGGCGGTTCTCTTTATGAACTTAGCTAATGACCCGGCGATTGAACGGATTTCAACACCGCGAATGGCTTTGACAGTCGCGGAATACTTGGCTTATGACCTGGATATGCACGTTTTGGTCATTTTGACAGATATGACCAACTATGCTGAGGCATTGCGTGAAATATCCGCTGCACGTAAAGAGGTTCCTGGACGCCGGGGTTATCCGGGTTATTTGTATACGGACTTGGCCACTATTTATGAACGGGCAGGCCGGATCAAGGGACGGAAAGGGTCCATTACCCAGATTCCGATTTTGACGATGCCGGAAGATGATAAAACTCATCCCATCCCCGATTTGACCGGATATATTACGGAGGGGCAGATCATCTTAAGTCGCGAACTTTATCGGAAAGGGGTTATGCCGCCGATTGACGTATTGCCCTCCCTTTCCCGGTTGAAAGATAAAGGAATCGGAAAAGGCAAGACCCGTGAAGATCATGCGGATACGATGAATCAGCTGTTTGCAGCTTATGCTCGCGGAAAAGAAGCCAAGGATTTGGCGGTTATCTTGGGCGAGGCGGCTTTGTCGGATATTGACAAGAAATTCGCTCATTTTGCCGATGAGTTTGAACGGCGTTATGTCAGCCAGGGTGAAAATGAAGATCGTTCCATAACCGAAACCTTGGAACTCGGTTGGGAACTTTTATCTCTGATTCCCCGGAGTGAACTTAAGCGGATTCGGGATGAGTATATTGAAAAATATCTTCCGAAACAGAAAGAAGCCTAACATCTGTAAAC
>Ga0209608_1001826_pt1 | contig 16314 bp, 15 predicted proteins | sample AD_UKC130_MetaG_FD_184428 | JGI IMG/M metagenome (GOLD analysis project Ga0209608, IMG submission 184428) | Active sludge microbial communities of municipal wastewater-treating anaerobic digesters from Canada - AD_UKC130_MetaG (SPAdes) (version 2) | ecosystem: Engineered > Bioreactor > Anaerobic... | reverse complement strand
CATTGGGACCTGGTGGATTTGGTGGGTTTGGAGGATTTCGCGGTGGCGGGAGAAGTGGTAGAGGTTCAAGCTCCGGTGGTGGATTCGGAGGATTTGGAGGAGGCAGAAGCGGTGGCGGTGGTGCCAGTGGCAAATGGTAAAAATTGATGTAAAGTATCGTACTGCTGTCTGAAAAAGTCACTGAAAAATGCGAGGATATGTACAAGCAAGAATAGGTTTATGCAAACCATAAAAAGCTATAAAAGAGAGATCTTTCTAAGATAATGCTAAACAGTAAGAAACATCTTGAGATCGACGGGATGATGAGAAGAGGGAAAAGATGGAAGGGCAAGCAAAGAAATGCCTTATATCAACCGCATGCAATCAAAAATACGAGAATTTCCTAATCAACGATTGGTTAAAGACTTTGAAAGATATAATCAAAGACGGTACTACTTGTCAGATGGAGAGATAATCCCAGTCGTTCATAATGCCGGTGGCAAGAAAATGTGGCGCCCCATAGATGATTTCGGATATGGGTATGGCCATAATGTGCCACGTCCTATGGTTATTTTCTTTCTTAGGACCTTTTATAAAAGTTTAAGCATATTTAGAAAATTTGTAAGAATATTTGAAAAGCGTTGAGAGAGTTCAATGATATTAGGAAATTAGGAAAGGTGGGAAATTAGCATGAAATATGATGCAGTTGTAGTGGGAGCTGGTTTGGCAGGTTCAACTGCTGCAAGGTTGCTGGCTGAGAAAGATAAGAAAGTACTCGTTGTCGAGAAACACAGACATTTAGCAGGACACTGCCATGACCAAAGGGATGAAAATGGCATTACTGTGCATACTTATGGGCCTCACATCTTTCACACAAACAACAAGAAAGTGTGGGATTTTGTCAGCAGGTTTTCTGAATTCCATTACTATCAGCACAGGGTTCTGAGCTATGCTGGTGGTAAATTAATACCATTTCCAATCAACAGAGATACACTTGCAGAAGTTTACGGTATCGAGCTTGCTACGTACGAAGTAGAGGCTTTCTTGGAAAAAGAAGTGAGAAGGTCCAAATTCAACGTGCCACCAACGAATTTCAGAGATGTAGTTGTATCACAAGTTGGGGAAAGGTTGTATGAATTGTTTTTTAAAAATTACACGATGAAGCAATGGGAAAGGGATCCAGAGGAATTGGCACCGGAAGTGGCAAGTAGAATCCCTATCAGAACAAATAGGGATGACAGATATTTTGCGGATAAGTACCAAGGCATACCGAAGCATGGCTACACGAAGTTGGTAGAAAGCATGTTGGACCATTCGAATATATCGATATTACTTGGTATGGACTATTTCGAAATTAGAGACTCACTCAAGTCTGATTTAACTGTGTACACGGGACAGATAGATAGATTTTTCGATTATGCCTATGGAGAACTGGAATACAGGTCTTTGAAACTTGAACTGAAGACGATAGATAAAGAATATTACCAGCCAGCTGCCGTAGTAAATTACCCGAACGACTACGACTGGACGCGAATAACGGAATACAAATATTTCTTAGATGAAAAAAGCGACAAAACAACAGTTTGCTTCGAATACCCGCTTGCGAAAGGTGAACCGTATTACATCGTAATGACACAAGAAAACATGGAAAAGAGGGAAAGATACATCAAAGAAGTTGAAAAACTCGAAAAATCTGGCGAATATTTGTTTGTAGGACGACTTGCAGAATACAAGTATTACAACATGGACCAGGTGATAGAAGCTTCGATGAGAAAATTACAAAATCACTCAGATAATATCTGATCTATAACTCTGCCCAAGCTCTGACCATTTGCAAGTTGCTTAGCCAAATTAGGTATGTTTGCTCTCCAAGTTGCGTATTGCTCTTGCGTTATTCCTTTCAACCTTTCGTCTAATTCGAGTAAAGAATCGATTCCAAAACCGATGTTGTATTGCTCAACCAATTTGTAAGCGGCCGCACCTTTCCAAACGATTAAAGGAAGTCCACTCACTATATACAACGAGGCCTTGTGTGGTGAATTGTAGTGTAGATATTTACCGGTATTTCCAGATGGTTTGGATATATCTTTACCGTCCCAAACAAGACCAAAATGTCCATCTAGCTTTCCAGGAAGTTCATTGGGTGGGAAAGCTCCTTTAAACTCTAATACATCGTCCTTTGTAGGACCATGGTATCCTTTCCCATAAAGGTTGATAACGAATTTAGTTGGGTTCATTTTTTGAACAAACTTGTAAATAAAAGGTGCTTTCCAACTACTCAAGTTTCCTGCATAAATTACTTTGAATTTTTCTTGGAGAGATGGAAAGTCTATCGTCTTTGATAATGAATCGTATTTTTCATCTTCGATTAGGTAGTCCAGAAGTCCGTAAGTGTAAATTTTTCCCTTAAAGCCTAAGCTTTTCTTCAAAAATTCAGCCATTGCATCTGAGGCACAAATAGCATGAGTAAAGTTTGAAAATACCATTCTTTCTCTCGGTACGTTAATTTTACCAAATCTTAGACTTTCCACATCATGTATCATAATGACCCTCTTAGAGTTTCTGAAAATCCTCTTTATTGCCGGGGATATTATCAAATCTACTCCACTACCACTCTGAAAAAACACAATCGAGTTTTCGTATATTGTTTTGTCCTCTAAAAACAAGAGATGAAACAGTTTTTTTAATGATATCAGTCTAACCGCTCCATTGCGGCTATCCTTAAAAAATTCGATAGCTTGAAAATTCTTTCTCTTAAATGTTTCCTCAATATCCATCTTTGATTTTGCAAAGGCATTGTAATTTTTCCAGTAGAATGCGGGAATGTAGTAAACATTTTCTCTATCATCTTTTTTTGATTCCATAGTTAATCCTCCATTATTGACATAATCTTTAACAAGTGATAGAATATACATCGGCACAAATTGGGAGGTCGTCTAATGGCAGGACTGCGGACTCTGGATCCGCCAGTGGAGGTTCGAATCCTCCCCTCCCAGCCAAAGAGTTCCCCACGTGTAGTAACGTGGGGATTTTTGGTTTCTATTGCATTTCTTGAATCATATCTTTTATCCCATTTACCACGAAGTTCTTTTCGAATTCTACTTGTTCACCCGTCTCCATATTCTTGATTACGACAACATCCCTATCCAATTCGTCTTCACCAATGATAACACAAAATCTTGCACCTATTCTTGAAGCATGTTTCAATTGAGCGCTTATGCTTCTCTCCATTAATTCTAATCCAACTGGTATGCCTTCTGACCTCAAAAGTTCAGCCAACTTTATTGCTTCATTTCTTACTTCTTTATTTCCTAAGTAAGTTACATATATAATGTTTTTGGAAATTTCGTCAACTTGCACATTCTCACTTTTGAGGCTCAGTATCAGCCGTTCTATCCCAGCAGCGAACCCGAGTGCAGGTACTTCCTTGCCACCGATCTCCTTTATCAGTCCATCATACCTTCCACCACCAGCTAGTGCACTCATAGCACCAAGTCTATGGTGGTGTATTTCGAAAACCGTTCTGTTATAGTAGTCTAATCCACGTACAAGTCTTGGATCTTCTACATACTCGATTCCGACGCTACTAAGCAATCTCTTCAATTCTTCGTAGTGTTTTTTCGATTCTTCCCCGAGATAATCCGTTATTCTTGGTGCATTTTCCACATATTTGGCATCGACTTTGCAATCCAACAATCGTAAGGTATTTCTTTCATACCTTACTTTACAATCATCACAAAGTACATCAAGATACTGAACATAGTATTCCTTGAGCGCCTCTTTGTATTTTTCCCTATCTTCTGTGTCGCCTAGGGAGTTAACATGTATCTCATAATCGATCAAACCCATCTCTTTTAACAATCTATCTGCGAATATTATTAGCTCTGCATCGGCCATTGGTGATGGACTTCCAAAGATCTCTGCACCAAACTGGTGAAATTGTCTCTGCCTTCCAGATTGCGGTCGTTCATATCTGAACATAGGACCAATGTAAAAATACTTTTGAGGGAAACCTTGTGCTATCATTCCATTTTCTACAAATGCTCGTACCACAGGAGCAGTTCCCTCAGGCCTAAGTGTTATGCTCCTTCCACCTTTATCTTCAAATGTGTACATCTCTTTTTGAACTATATCTGTATCTTGACCAACACTTCTTACGAATAATTTCGTCTCTTCGAATATTGGAGTCCTTATCTCACCGTATCCATATATTGTCGATAATTCTCGTGCTTTCTTTTCTATCCAATACCAATATTTCATCTGCTCTCCATAAAGATCATCGGTACCTTTTATTTTTTGGTACACAACTTTTCCACCTCCGGAATTCTATTACTTATTTCCCTTTTTGCTTCTTCATCTACAACCTTCCATTCAGGCCTGATGCTTAGTTCAAACCCCTTTTTGTAAATTTCCAGCGATCTGCAATAGTCTTTCTTCTTCTCGTATAATTTTCCAATCATCAAGTATGTATAGATATGCTTGTTTTCTAACTCAAGTGCTTTTTTCAATAACATTTCTGCCTTATCCAAATTTGGAAAGATCGGGACTTCCAGATACCTAACGCCTGCTAAGAAATAAGGTTCCCAGTGGTTTTCTCCGTTCTTCATCGCAAGGTTCAAATGATCGTCTATTTTTCCAACAAGTGTCAGTGCCAACAAATTGTTTTTCTGAACTCTATGTGACAAAACCACAGCCATTGCATAATGTGATTTCCAAAATGTCGGTAACTCCTTAAGCATTTTCTCAGCAAGGCTGTAAGCTTTTTCAGAGTAGCTATAACCCACTCCACCCCAGCTATACAGTTCTGTATAGCCAATAACAACATCAGCCTTTTCTTCAGGAGAGAGTGTTGAAAAATCCAGACTATTCAAATACTTGACTAACTCTTCAGATTTCCTATTTCCAATTAGATATTGTATCTTATAGGATAGTTCACTTTGATATGCAAATGCAAATGTGTTGAACAAAAGGATAAAAACAACTGCTGTCCTTACTGTTCTAGCAACCATTTTCTTACTGCGTATGCCACACCGGCATCGTTGTTTGATTTTGTTATGTATTTTCCATATTGTTTAACGTCATCACTTCCGTTATCCATGACTACAGGATACCCAACCATTCTTAAAAGTCCTATATCGTTGTAACTATCGCCAAGAAACATCGTTTCTTCTGGCTTAACTTTGAAATGTTCAAACAAAAATCTCATTGCATGTTCTTTAGATGAGTTTGGTCCAAAGACCTCGTAAAACGTTTCATCTCCGACAACGTTGTTCTTAACAACACTTGTTTGGTCCTTGAAACCATTTAGTGAATTCTCCAATGTTCTCAAGATTATTTCTTCGTAACCGACCAACGCTATTTCAGCCAGACTTTTCCCATTTGACATATACTTTGTCACATCTTCTACGACATTCAATCTCCATGAATTATGCCGAAGATACGCTGAAAAACTACCTTTGTATTCTACATCGATGTACATATCTTTTTCATCGAGAAAATCAGCGTAGAGTATATAAAACAGTCCAGCATTTCTCGCTCCCTCTATTACTTTGAGAGCGATTTGTTTGTCCAGTGCTGTCTGATAGATTACTTTATTTTCCATCCACTGATATATAAATGCTCCATTTTGGAAGATGACTGGAACATCTAGCCCTAATTCTGCTATATATTCCTTTGCAGAATGGAAGTTTCTTCCCGTAGCAATGCTTACATGAATTCCTCTTTCCATAGCTTCCTTAAGTACTAGTATATTTTCTCTTGGTATATGTTTTTCATCGTTGAGTAACGTTCCATCAAGGTCAGTAACTATCAACCTAATCACTGTATGTTCCTCCCAATTTCTAGACTGCTATCTCATCATGATTCATCATTTGGATACGATTACTTTGCTCAGATCACCAGCTATTATTTGGAACCCTTTTGGTTTTCCATCACTTTCGTAAATCTCAACTTTCTTTCCAATAAGTGAAGAATCAATCCTCGAAGACAAGTTTGATATTCTTACTTCATCCATTACTATAGAATTTTCGATTTCACAGTTTTCTATCAAGGCCCCGTCACCTATTGAAGTATATGGACCGATATATGCGTTTGATATGGTACAGTTTTTTCCAATTATCACTGGGCCCCGTATAGCACTGTTTACAACTTCTGTTCCTTCACCAATACTAACGCGCCCATGAATTGAGGAGCTAGCTTCTATTACACCTTCTACTTTAAAATCTTCTATTATGTCTTCTAGGATTTTATGATTTGCCTCAATCAAATCCTCAGGTTTGCCCGTATCTTTCCACCAGCCATATACTATATGTCCTTCCACTGTTCCTTTGTTCTGTATCAACCAATCTATAGCATCTGTTATCTCGTATTCACCACGCCATGACGGCTTTATATTAGCTATTCCGTCGAATATATCCTTCCTGAATAAGTAAAGCCCGATTATGGCAAGATTCGATCGAGGTTCTTTGGGTTTTTCGATAGTCTTTATTATCCTGTTACCTTCCATGATAGCAATTCCAAATCTTGTTGGATCGTTGACTGGAGATAACATTATTAGAGCACTCAAATCTTCTTTTTCTCTGAAATCTTCTACAAATGGTCTTATGTCATCCATTATCAGATTATCACCTAAGTACATTAAAAAATCTTCATCACCAAGGAAATCTTTTGCCATAAGTACAGCATGTGCAAGACCTTTCGGTTCCGTCTGTAGGATGTACGTAATCTCTACTCCGTACTTACTGCCATCACCAAGTGTATTTTCAAAATCTGCCCTGTTCTCTCGGCTAACGATCATACCTATTTGGGTGATACCTGTGCTTTTGATCTTCTCAATGGTATAGAGTATAACCGGTTTGTTTGCAACTGGTATAAGGTGCTTTGCCGTTGTGTAAGTAAACGGTCTTAGTCTTGTACCTTTTCCTGCACATAATATGATGGCTTTCATGCTTTAGACATCCCCCTTCTATTAAATAAATAATTCCAACAATTAATTATGTTGTATACGATACTATATAGTGATATTATACCACCTTTATCCAATCTTCGATTTTGTGAGAAATGGTTTAGTTGGGATACAGCTAAGTGAAATTCCTTGTTGTTTAGCATAATAATTGTATCACAGATGATGTAAATAAGCATCATACTAGTTTATCTCAGCTGTATAATCGTACGCCCTTCTCTATTGACTGTGATACCCCATTTTGCAATTACCTCAGAAATATTGTAGAATATGTATGAAAGTTAGCGACTTATGTACGAAATGGGGGAATGACACACTTGAAATTCTTACTTTTTTTACAGTTGATAGCAGTGATAATCTTCCTTTTTACTATGTATTTCATACCTCTAAATCTTTATCTTGCCTCCGTTATTTCAATCTTTGTAATAGTAAATACTGTTGGGATAACTTATTATGTTTTGCGTACATGGGCTGATGATCTGAAAAATGAGACTTTTAAATCAAAGGTATTCTTTGCAATTTCTCTAATTGGTGTTGCTATTGCCATAGGTTTTTTGCTGTTAAGCCTTTCAAATTTCTGGTTGAGTAGATACAGCTATGAGAAATTTGTTAATTTCACCAATGCATTGGCTCTTATTACTACACTACTTCTGGTTTCTTTTGGAATCTCATATGTAACTTTGAAAAGAGAGCTTGAAAAACAGATAACCGAATATGAGAAATTGAAAAAGCTTAAGCTAGAAACAGAATTCCAACTCTTAAAATCGAAAGTCAATCCGCATTTCCTTTTCAATGCAATGAATACAGCTATATCTATGTTAGAAATGGGAAATGAGAAAGATGAAGTAACTGAGTATCTTGCATCACTGGCGGAACTCTTCAGAAGTACAATCGATGCCCCAGATATTTGGAGTTTGGGAGAAGAGTACAATATGCTAGAAAAGTATCTGAAAGTCCAAAATGTTCGACTTGGAGGGAAATTGTCGTACGAATTGATTATCGTGGATAGGTGCAAAAATTTCAAGGTACCTTCTCTTTTGCTACAACCTGTTGTTGAGAATGCAGTTATACATGGGATATCGAGAAGCCCTAATCCGGGTTTTGTCAGAGTTGAATGTGAATCTTCTGGAGGGTATGTAGTCTTGAGTGTGCAGGATAACGGTGTGGGTTCTAGAGACCTGAAGAAAGGAATTGGCTTAAACTTAGTCGAAGAGAGAGTAAAACTGTTTTCGCCAGGGAGCCATTTGAGCATTGTCAGTGATTTGGAAAGTGGGACAACCGTAAAGATATATCTCAAGATATAGGAGATTTAGGGTAGGAGAGAAAAGAGGTGAAAATGCTGGAGTATGACATGCCTGATTGTTGAAGATGAGAGAATACAAGCACTTATGCTCGAGAAATTGCTGAAAGAAGAAGGGATTGAAATACTGGGTATTGAAAACGATCCTGAGAAGGCAGTGAAGGTCATAAATGATCTTAAGCCTGATGTGATTTTCCTCGACATAAACTTGGGACACCGTGATGGATTTTACGTGATTGAGAATATATCATATAGACCTTATGTTGTCTTTACCACTGCGTACTCTGAGTACGCAGTTAAAGCGTTTGAAGAAAACGCAATTGATTACATGCTAAAACCAATTAAGAAGGAGAGATTAAAAAAGGCCTTAAAGAAGTTGGAAGAGTTGAACATGGCATCGGAATTAAAAAAGGATATTGCTTACAGCACTGATGAGAAGCTTAAGAATGTGATTGACTATATTCGGACTGAGATTTCTGCAAAAAATAAGAACAAGATACCTATTGAGACAGACAACGAAATAAATTTTGTGGATGTAGATGACATAATCTACCTTGTATCTGGTGAAGCTTCAACGTTTGTTCTTACTAACGAAGAAAAATACCGTACGAAAGAAACACTGAGAGAATATGAAAAGAAGTTGCCACCTAGTAAGTTCTTACGTGTCCATAAATCTTACATCATTTCTGTTGGTCATATAAAGAAAATACTGAAAAACTACTTCGGATCAACGAGTTTGGTAATGGATAATGATGATATAATTCCAATTGGCAGAATGTATAAGGAAAACATCAAAAAACTTATCGATAATAGCATATAAATTTCTGTCAAATATTGGATTTGGGTCTTTGATTACTTTGGCATTATTTTCAATAAACCTTTATACTTACCGTTTTCCATACTAGTTCCGGAGTAAATCACGAAATTCTCTGACGAATTGGTATCAAAAAACATGCCATATTCTGAATTTACGGTACGCTCTATAGCTACTAGACCATCCTTTACCCCATTCGTTATTGTCAGCTCACCGTACCAGGGTTGTTTTACGTCATTGCTCTCTTTGTAACCTGCAAAGGTCATTCTATCTTCTTTTGCCTCAGAATTTAGAATATTTATCGAATGTAAGCGAACATTTGTACCAAATGTTCTGAGATATTCCACACTGCCGATGGCATTCAACTTTGCAATGAAAGCTCTTTCAACATAATTCTTATTGTTTCCAGCCTTTTCAACTGTGTAACCACCAACAAATATGTTCTTGTCCCTGATCTTTAAATCGAATGGCCACACAACTTGGCTATTTACAAGAGGAGTTTTCCAAACAAGGTCGCCCTTTCCATTGTATGCAACCACATAGCCATCGTACCTTGTGCCGTTGGTGAATGAATTTGACGAGCCTGCTACCACTATTATGTCTTCTTCCTCCATGTACCCGATGCCATATGCTCTGTCCCAGCGAATTCCGCCAAAGCTTTTGCTCCAGACAATATTTCCGGCATTGTCTATCTTAACGATCCAAAAATCATGTTCACCGTAGTTTTCTACGACGTCTCCGCCTTTCATGTAGTTGTCTCCTACAAATATGTAACCATCTTTTACTTTAGTCATTTTATATGCCCTATCCCAATCAGCACTACCGTAAGTTTTATACCATACAAGATTTCCATCTCTACTTATTTTCATGACCAAAGCATCGTATCTCCCCCGTACACCCAAAGATCGTGAAGCTGCGGTCCCAACGATTATATATCCATCACTTTCTTCAACGATATCGTAACCCCACTCATCTCCTTCATTCCCAAATTCATATTCCCATACTAAACTGCCGTCTTCTCTGAACATAGCAACGAAGAGTTGGTACTTCATATTTTCATCCTTCAGTATTGTGCCAACCGACACCACCCCATCAGAAACCGGTAGAGTCTTATGAAACCTTGATTCTAAAGCTCGGTCATAGACTATGTCTATTTCCTTGGTTGAAACCGAGTTCTTAGAATTATTCTTAGACCCTGCGACAAAGGTGAAAAAGCTATTCGGAGTAGAGCCTTGTGAGGAACTAAAAAACGAAAAGGCGATAGTAACTATCGCCAGCAGTAGAATTATCAACAAAATGACAAATAAAATGCTTTTATGGTTTTTTCCATTCCTCTTTTTCTTATTTATCTTTTCTTCATCTAATCTCAAACCGTTACTCCTCTCATTCTAGCTATTTCTTTCAGCAGTTCTTTTTCTTTCGAAGAGACTCTTTTTGGAATATCTACTATTATTCTAGCTATCAAGTTCCCTCTCTTGCCATTACGCATATTCGGAAAACCTTTTCCTCTAACAACCACTTTCTCGTTTGGTTGAATTCCTGCAGGAATTTCTATCTCCACATCTTCCTTATTTGGAAGGGTTACAACCACGCTTCCACCAAGTATAGCAGTTACGTAGTCTATTCGGACATCAATTATTATATCATCACCTTCACGTTTGTAATCACCCGATTTTTTTACATTTATGTGAACATAAAGGTCTCCATATTCTCCACCATTTATTCCCGCATTTCCTTTTCTTGAAATACGTAAGACCGTATCATTCTCAACACCTGCAGGTATATTCACAACAGCCGAAGCCCGTTTTCTTACTCTACCCGCACCCTTACACACATGGCACGTCTCACCAGGGATTGTTCCGGTTCCGCCACAAGCATCACAAGTGTATTGGTTTATGAAAACACCAAATGGAGTACGTCGCTCCTCCCTTACGACACCACTACCGTGACATTTAGAACACGTAATCCATTTACTGCCTGGTTCCACACCTTCACCATGACAGTTTTCACATGCCTCATAACGATCATATTCGATGGTGACACTTTTGCCAACAAAGACATCTGATTCATCTATTGTGATCGTTGTATTTATATCTTCACCTCTCCTCGGGCTTCGCTGTGCTCGAGAACCACTGGTGGAAGATCTACTTTGACTAGTACGTTGGCCTCCGAAGAATATGTTGAAGATGTCATCGTTTAGAAAGTCCCTAAACATATCTTCGAAGCCAAAACCACCGTTCCCATTGCGCTCGTAAGTATATGGTGAACCTTCACCAACATATCCAAATTTATCATACATCGCTTTCTTTTGAGGATCTGAAAGAACTTCATAAGCTTCTTGAATTTCCTTGAATCTCTGTTCAGCGATCTTCTTGTTCTCACCCGTATGTCTATCAGGATGCCATTCTTTAACCAATTTCTTGTATGCATTCTTTATTTCATCACTTGTCGCATCTTTTGAAACTCCAAGTATTTCATAGTAATCTTTTTTTTGCATATTGCTCACCTCTACTCTTTACAGGAACATAGATAACTCTATTCAACGCTGTTCTTGATATTACTGACTTTATTCCGACATATCAGAGCTTTTATCCTCATCCTCTTGGTTGCATCTTGATTTACGTGGTTTAATTGCCACCTTTACCTTTGCAGGTTTAACAACCTGACCCTTAAAAGTATAGCCATCCTCTATTACTTCCAGAATAGAATACTCATCAACACCTTCACGTTCTTCTTTATCAAATGCCTCATGATTGAATGGATCAAACTTTCCTGATGTGTCTATTACCTGAAGTCCTTCGTTTTCAAGTATTCTTATGAATTTCTCAAATATCTTCTGTGTTCCATTGTAAAATTCCTCGAGATTATTTGACGCTTCGTAGTGTTTAAAAGCTCTCTTGAAGTCATCTATAATAGGTAATAATGTTTTTATTATCCTCAGTATAGTCGAACGTGATATATCTCTTAACTGCCTATCTACATCCATCTTATAATTTTCAAAAGTTGCTTTTATAACTCTTGCCGCATTCTGCATTTCTCTTAACTGATCCTCTAACTCTGTAATCTTCTCTTTCAGTTGCTTATTCTCCTGGATTAATTGGGAATTTGTGCATTCTGTGTCAGGTATATCCTCATTGATGGGAGAGTCTTCTCTTATCATTTCCTCTCTATTTACAATGTTTTCGTCAATATTCTCAATATTTTCGAACTTCTTTTCTTTTTCCTCCATCACTTCACACCTCCAATAATATAAGAGTTTTCGCTATTTTCGTTATTTCTCTTTCGCTCTTGAAAAATCCTAAACACTCCTCGACACAACGGTAAAGTATTCTGTAAGTCTGTTCGTCATAAAGTCGAAACTATCGATTATGTAATCATATTTGCCGTACTTATCGAATATAATTGCAACTCTGCCTATCGTTATTGATTCAGAGTAGAACTCACCAATCAAAATCGAAAAATCGTCCAAGAATCTCAGCCCATGTTCCTTCCCTATGTATATATTGTTGTTGAGTTCGAATAGATCTTTGTAAAATGCTTCTCCTGATACATAGTTTAGAATGCTCTGTAGTTTTCTGAGACTTATTCTGTCGTTCATCAATAGATTTGAAACACCCTCTGTTAGATAATCTTCGTAACTCTCTATCGACAACTTTTCTGTGATTTCTAAGAAGCCTTTTTCTAGTTGTATGAAATTGAAATCCTTGAAACTATTCGTTCTTAAAATAATTTCTCTTAACTTCGTCTTAAACTCATTGAGTGTTAGGCCTTTCATGATCTTGTTAAGAATCTCTTCTATACTCCCAATGTCCGGAATTTCACCATGTTGTACAGGTATCGAGGAGCTCAAGCCCAGTGTAGTTATGATATTGACAATTGAGAAGTTCTTACTTACTGATGTAACAACTATTCTATTGATTCTTAAATTTAATGGGCTTGGCTTTTCTATAATGACCATTCCCTTTGTGGAAGAACTCAACAGCTTAGCTGCACCAATGAGTACTTTCTCCATATCACCTATTGGGAAAGCCGAAGCAGTATCCACGTAGTTGCTTCTGGCTTTTATTTCTTCCCTTATCTTCATCAGCTCGTTTACGTAGAAACGCAAACCCTTATCTGTAGGTATCCTACCTGCAGATGTATGTGGTTGATATATATAGCCAAATTTCATCAGTCTGTTCATGTCATTTCTTACCGTTGCACTGGAACGGTCTAGCGTAGCATTTTCTAAAACCTTTTTTGAGCTTACAGGAACTTTTGTATTTATATATTCCTGTACTATGCAGTATAGCACTTTTTTTTGTCGCTCGGTGATGTCCACATCTATCACCTCACTTATTTAAGCATTTGCTTGAGTTACTTTTTGTCACTTTCATTAGCAAACACCATGTCTCTCTGCTAAAATTATATCATTCTCCCTTTGTTTGTCAACTACTGAGCAGTCTAGAAAGTGCAAAAATACAGTTGTATATTTTACAAAATGATGTAGAATTATTGTTGTTGAATTGTACGATAAGCTAACCAAATAAGTTATTGATCTTAGTTCTTTGGAGGTGTGCGGTCTTGAATTTGAAGGTCATATTATCTGGTATTGCAATGTCTACGATTTTTGGTCTTTCTTTTTTATTCACCAAAAATGCATTGGATTACGTTCCTGTGTACACTTTTCTTTCATACAGATTTGGAATGGCAACATTGGTCATGTTGCTTCTAGCCCTCTTGGGGGTTATAAAACTTTCAAAGAAACCCTACTGGAGATTATGGAAAGTAGTCCTTTTTGAACCCATATTATATTTCATATTTGAAACCAACGGTCTAAAATATACTACCTCTTCCGAAGCAGGAATGTTAATTGCAATGATTCCAATCTTCGTAGTGCTCCTAAGCCCAATTTTTCTTAAAGAACGCATTAGATGGTATCAAATAGTTTTTTCAGTTCTAAGTTTTTTCGGAGTTTTCCTAATAGTAGGCCATGGAGAAAAATTCTCCGGCACTTTTCTTGGTGAAATCCTAATTCTCGGTGCAGCTTTTTCATCTGCATTCTATAATATGTTTTCCAGAAAATACTCTACCGAATTCACACCAGCGGAAATTACGTTTTTCATGATGTTCAGCGGATTTTTATTCTTTACTGTAGTTAGCCTGATATCAGGGCAATTTACAATATCGTTTGATACAAATGTTATCATCAGTGTCTTGTATCTAGGTGTTCTTTCATCGACCGTTGCATTTTTCTTAGTTAACTTTATGCTAAGTAAAGTCTCTCCCACTGTATCGTCACTTTTTTCTAACCTGACAACTGTGATCTCGGTACTCGCAGGCAGCCTATTTAGACATGAGAGAATCAACTTTATTCAAATAGTTGGAATGTTGCTTATTCTAATATCTCTAGTTTCAAATTCCTATCTCAAACAACGTGATACGAGTATGAGAACTAGTGTTAGTAGGGGTGGAGATATCTCAGATGGATGAGAGTAGTAAGAATCAAAATCAAAAGGACTCCAGCAAGTAAAGGATTGTGCTGGAGTCCTTTTTAAATTCCTTTCGAAATAGTGAAAATGATAATCAGAAATATTCTCTATATATGCCTTTATATCTCCTCTTCGTCCAAATTCTCAGGAATATTTATTTCTATTTCCTCTACTATCTCTTCTACAGCAACTTCATCTGAGTAAGGTATTCCTTCTCTTCCCTCAAGATATGCGTCAGCAATTTTCGCTGTAATTAAAGCAATGGCTCTTATTGCGTCATCATTTGAAGGAATTACATAATCGATTGGATCAGGGTCGCAATTAGTATCAACCATCGCTACTAGTGGGATGCCAAGGTAATTTGCTTCCTCGACTGCGATTCTTTCTTTTCGTGGATCTACTAAAAATATAACATCTGGTATAGATTTCATATTCTTGACGCCGCCAAGATTTTTTCTTAGTTTTTCCAATGTCTTTCTTGTCTTGCTCTGTTCTTTCTTTGGAAGTTGGTCAAGCTCTCCATTCGCTTCCATTTCTTCTAGCTCAATGAGCCTTTCGATTCTACTTTGTATGGTTGTGAAATTGGTGAGTAATCCACCAAGCCACCTGTTATTTACGTAGAATCCACCGCATCTCTGTGCTTCGTTTTTAACGACCATCTGTGCTTGTTTCTTTGTCCCAACAAACAATATAGTACCGCCCCTACTTGCTACATCTCTTACAAAATCGTAAGCTTCATCAAGAAGTTTTGCGGTCTTCTGCAAATCGATGATATAAATACCCTTTCTTTCGCCATAGATATATGGCTTCATCTTTGGGTTCCATCTCTGAGTTCTGTGACCAAAGTGAACTCCAGCTTCAAGAAGTTGTTTCATCGTTACTACAGACATACTTACACCTCCATGGATTTGGTTTTTCCTCCGCTACCTTTTGGACCCTACCGACCCTGTGGTTATGTCAACCTCACAAGGCACCGAGGTGGGAAACAGGTAACGTGTGGATTTAGACTTGTAAGTCTATTCTTGTCATCAAAGCAAGAGAATTTTACCACAACGGTTCTGTAAGTCAAGATGGTTTTCGTTTTTTTCGTCTATGATGGTATAATATGAATGTGACTATGTGAACTACTGCTTAAACTATCCCACCACCTATAGAGGTGGGGGATTTCGAAAGAAGTTTGGTCAAACGACCCTTATTCTCTCAGGCTGGTTTAAGCAGTCTCTAGCCTGTAGGACACTTAAGTCCACCAGGTTACTTTTGCGAAGTATGTTCAGTGCACCGTTGCAATCAGCGTTTATAATTGTACCTTGATAAGTTCTGTATTGACCCCTAGATATGCGCTTGCCTCTAAAGTTGTATTCTTGTGGGTTATCTGCGTTGTAAACAGGAAGGGTATCATTTGCAAAGAAATCTGCTTGTGAAGTGTAGCTTTCTTCCTGTTCCACGTAGTTGATGCCATAGCGCTCGCAGAGTGATTTGATTTTAAGTCGCAAATTGCCATGAGGAATCTGTGCAAAGTTTTGATTGTTGCAGCTACCAATGTTAATGTTGCGCTTCCAATCGAGGTTATAGCCAAATACGATGTTACCGATATTGTTTTGTATACAATAGTTGACAATAATTCTTGCTGTCTTGTTCATGTAATAGTTGACTCGATTGTTCCTTTTAGTAAGTAGCCTATACTGTCGATTGGTTAGACCTTTTATTCCTTGTTTATCCTTAATCGATTGTAACCTTGCATTCTCCTTGTTATACCACTGGTTGATTGATTTTAGCTTTTTGCCATCCA
>Ga0209608_1001822_pt1 | contig 16348 bp, 15 predicted proteins | sample AD_UKC130_MetaG_FD_184428 | JGI IMG/M metagenome (GOLD analysis project Ga0209608, IMG submission 184428) | Active sludge microbial communities of municipal wastewater-treating anaerobic digesters from Canada - AD_UKC130_MetaG (SPAdes) (version 2) | ecosystem: Engineered > Bioreactor > Anaerobic... | reverse complement strand
GCACACAGACCTCATTTATTTCCGGCACAGTCCATCGCATATCGAAGCACTTCAGAACTTGCTCGAATTGTGGCCTCAAGTCGGTCATCCCGAGCGGGCCGCGGAGGTGGCCGAAGTCCTTAAGAAACAATATGGGCGGGAAATTGGCACAAAGTGACGTCCCACATTGGGCAAGGGCAAAGGTTTTCGCAAATAATCCACCCTTTTTGCTTGAAGACCGCCATTTACCACAAGCGAAAAGTCAGATTAAACTGAAAAGGATGGGCACCTTAATTCTGAGAAAGCTAGTAGCTCAACACAGTCCACCAAAAGGACATTTCCTGGAAACTTAGCAGAGGCGTTTTTTTCACAGTCTAACGGAGGTACTCATGCGGCAGGGTCTGTTTTCAACCTGGACCGGAGCGATTCTCGGGTCATTTTTGAGCCTGTTCGTTCTGCTAGCCGTTGTGCCCCAGCTTCCGGGCTGGCTTCAGGCGTCAGCGACGGCCGAAGAGGCAGCCGACGACCAACTGGACGAACCAGCCCCCGCGGCAGAAGCCCCTTCAGAAGGCCAAGTTGCCGCCCCGGAAAAATCTGTCCTCGCATGGTTCTTCGAATCATTGGGTTGGACCTATACGCTAGCGTTCCTCACCATCTCGTTCTCCTTCGTGGCACTTTTGGTCATGAACCTCGTGGCTTGTCGCCGGGAGGCCGTCATGCCCCAGGCACTCATCGAGGGATTCGAAACACTGTTCAACGAAAAGCGTTTCCAGGAAGCCTACGAACTTGCCAAGAATGACGAGTCTTTCCTGGGACAGGTTTTGTCGGCGGGTTTGGCAAAGCTGTCGGCAGGTTACCCGCAGGCCCTCGAAGCCATGCAAGAGGTTGGCGAGGAGCAAGCCATGCGGATGGAACACCGGCTCAGTTACGTGGGACTGATCGGTACGATTAGCCCCATGGTAGGACTTCTGGGAACTGTGGATGGAATGGTTCGATCATTCAGTGTGATCGCCAATAGTACCACGACACCCAAGCCTTCCGAACTGGCTCGCGGTATTTCGACGGCCTTGATCACGACCTTAGTGGGTCTAACCATCGCCATTCCGGCAGTCATCGTTTATGGAATTTTCCGGAATCGGATTGCCCGACTTGTGCTTGAGGTCGGTATCGTTAGCGAAGGTCTGATGTCACGATTCTCAAGCGTGGCCCCGAAGAAATGACCGTCGGAAACATTAACGCCATTGATCATCGACAGACAACATTTGGCGTTGTTTTCTAAATCGCAGAGGTGCAGATTATGCCCCGTCGTGCTGCCCGGCACATACCTGAGGCGGAAGCTGAAATGACGCCCATGATTGATATGACGTTTCAGCTTATCGCCTTCTTCATGATTCTGATCAACTTTTCGGAAGGCGATCAGAATCAGTTGATCCGCCTGCCTGCCAGTGAACTGGCCAAACCGCCGGACACAGCTCCCGCCTGGCCCATCACGCTGCAAATGACATCAAAGGGCACCGTTTTTTACGGCGTCGATGAGCTAACCTTGGAAAACGTCCAACCTGTGCTTGAGATCGAAAAAGAACTCATCCGCCGTCGCGGCGGTGACTTTCGAAATACCACTATCATCATTCGCGCGGACCGCTTTGCCAAAACCGGCCGGGTTCAGGAGTTAATCCGCATCTGTCAAAGTACCGGGTTTGAAAAATTCACACTCCGGGCAAAACAGGAGAGTCCATAGCATGAAGTTTCGTGGGTCTGGAAAACACGTGGGGGGCAAAATCGAGCTGATGATGACGCCGATGATCGACGTCGTCTTCCAGCTTCTCACGTTCTTCATTATGACGTTTAAAATCGTGGCCCCGGAAGGAGACTTCTTCGTTAAGATGCCGCTTTCGGCACCCAGCGCGGGTGTTCCGTCGGATTTGCAGTTGCCTCCGATCAAAGTCCGCATGACGGCCGGACCTGGAGGTGAATTGGCCGGACTTTACCTCTCCGAACGGCGTCTCGCAAATTTTAACGAATTACGCGAGCAAATCCGGGCCTTGGTGGGCGATAGCGGTGGCCCAGGAAGTGCTGGCGATGCCGAAGTCGAACTGGATTGCGACTACGACCTCCGGTATGAGTACGTGATTCGGGCAATCACAGCGGTCTCGGGATATGTTAGCCCCGATGGTCAAATCGTGCGGCTCATCGAGAAGATCAAATTTGCCCCACCCCGGTCAGAGGGCATTTAGAGTCTATCCTAAAAACCCCTCTCCCTCCGGGAGAAGGTTGGGGTGAGGGCAAGCGCACGTCGGAATCTATCGAGAAAACCGGCAGCGATTCGAGCCACCCTTACCCCCTGCCCCCTCTCCCGCTGAACGCGTGAGGGGAGATTATGGGATGGGCGCTTAAACATTGTGTGTGAGCATTGCCCCACAAGCTCTCAAGCACTCGTCCACGCCACCGGCGACGGTTCAGGCCCGCGGATGAAACCGCCGATGGATAGCCTTGAGTCGTGCGAAATCTACGTGAGTATAGATTTGGGTTGTGGCGATGGAGGCGTGCCCCAGCATCTCTTGGACAAGCCGAAGGTCGGCGCCACCCGCCAGAAGATGCGTTGCAAAGCTATGGCGCAACACATGCGGACTGATGTCGCCGGGAAGCCCCGCTCTCAGGGCATAAAGCTTCAGTAGTTCCCAAATCCTTTCCCGCCGAATCCGACGTCCGCGATACGACAAAAAAGCCCAGGGCGGGTCCCCGCCGTTTTTCTTCGCCAACTTCGGTCGCTCGTGCTCCAGGTACTCCTGAAAACGCATGATCGCACGCTCCCCTAGGGGAACGACTCGCTCCTTGTTACCTTTGCCCCGACAGAGACAATATCGTTCCTCGACGTGAACGTCTTCCATCCGCAGATTGGCCACCTCGCTCACCCGACATCCCGTGGCGTATAAAAACTCCAAGATAGCACGGTTACGCCGATAACAGGGATCGAACGGCTTGGGACTATCGAGCAAGGCATCGACCTGCTGAGGAGTTAAGACCTTAGGAATTCGCTCCCAAACCTGCGGACTCGCCAGTAGCTCGGCCTGATTTGTGGTTAAAACGCCTTCCAGTTGAAGATACCGCAGGAACAGACGTAGTGATACGATGTGCCGCGCTAACGAGCTGGCAGCCAATCCCTTCTCATGGAGCCAACTCGCATAATCCGACAAGTCCTTGACAGTCAGGCCCTTGAGGTCTCGCGCGTTAAGCCATTCCAGGAAACGGCGAAGATCACGACGATAGGCCGCAACTGTGTTCTCTGAGAGATGGCACTCGGCCGACAAATAATGAACAAAGCTATCCTCCCACGCAGCGGTTGCCCTGGTGGGAGAGGCGACATGGGGCTTCAGCCGACGCCGTGCGGGACTCATATCCTACCCAATGGTTAAGGGCAACATTTCTTCTCTATAGGCAACTTCGGCAACCCGGCTGTGAAAAGTTGATTGCGCCCGAGCTCCGACATCTCACCCAAACTTTCGGCACAGATAAGGCCCAAGAGTATCGGATGGAATGGCAATGCCGAAGTAGTCCCCGGCTACCCGTCAGATCGGAATAGACATCATTCAGCTGGTCGATCTGTCAAACGTAGCAACCTTCATCCATCCCTAGGTAGGTTTTCAGTTCTTCAAAGCGACGGGAGTAATGCTCTGTCGAGGAATGGACGTGTTCGGCTTCCGTGATGAAACGAATTTGCTCATTGTTGGGGATTCCGTGACTTTTCAGAATTCTCTCAAATGGCCGCAAATCCGAGCCGTAACAGATAAGCAGCTTATGTTCATCAAATTGGACCTCCAATGGGATATCGGCGTTTAACACGGCAATGCCCGTGCAGCCATCATTAAGAAGGACATCTTCGAACTCCCAGAGGATGCTTTTCAAGACGGGCATGTCGATGTGCTCCCGATAGAGGTCATGATGTCCCGGCCGATCCCGGTGATGGCTAGTCTCAAGCACTACATCGACTTCCTCACCAAGGGGATCCAGTAGCTCGATGAAGGTATCGAACAGCTTCTCCTTGGAGACAGAGGCCATCAAGACCGGGATAACCGTTTGCCCGTTGTCACTGCGATAAACGTCGTGGCGGAACCCTTCACAAGGAACCACTTGGAGATCATACGAGGGCCGTACGGCATCAGTCAGGGTAAAGTTTCCATATTTGGCAATTCTCAAGTGGGCCTCAAGCTCTTCCTCACTGAGATGCTCGAAGCTGCTCCGCGACGGTGCCTGAGACCCTTCTCGCAACACGCTGCCAATGAATTTCTTGAGGAAGCCCATCGTTGTGCCAGACCCTTTTGTTGCAGTTACCGTGACGTGACCTTCCCGATTAATTTTGTATTGTCGTTACAACCGTCATTTCGCGTAGTTCACGTCATGAGAACCCTTTTTGATCCTGACCGTTCCATATTGGGGTGGGCGACCAATCACGCCGTCCCCTGCTGTAACCTAGGCCATATCTAGGGCTCCATCACGTCTCGTTCTCTCCATTTTTTCGCTTGCGATTTTGGTTATCCCGCAAAACCCGTACGATCAACTAAATCCCGCCACACTTTCCGCGACACGCTTTCGTCTCGGGGAAGAGACTGATATGGGCACAACTGGTGACCAGGCTACTGGAAAAGCCGTTTCCCGTCCCGCATCGCGTCTCCTAAAAGAACTCTAGCACCAAATTCGGCCCGATGTTTCTTCAAAGACAATGGCCCACAGCCTCATGACGACTCATTTGCAACGAACACACAGACCGCGCAAAAACTCGCGGTTACCCAAGAACCTCCGGCTGTGCTGCTTCTTGCGACCAGACAAGATGATGCAGACAAAGAAGATCACAGGTCGGTGTCACCCTTGACCTATGTCGAGAGGCCTTCGATATACTGAAGCTGATGCCCGACCGAAACCCGCACAGTGGCTTTGGCGTGAGGTCTTTTAGCGAACATAAAACGACAAATGGCCCAACCCCTTTCGCAGATTAGTCATTGGTGTGAGAATACCAACTGGCTCAAACGGTTGGCTCAATATAGTATTGTCTGTCTTCTCGTCGTCTCGCTGGGGTGTTCAAGAGGTGAGGACACGAGAAAGGCTGAGCAGCAGAAGGCCTCTCCGCAGGACACCTCGCATACTTCGGAAGAAGTGGAAATTCCCCTGGAGCTTTGGTATGTCAACTATGTGCTGGGAGAACGGGTCGGTTATGAACGACAGTCCTTTGATTTTGCGGACGAAGACGGTCGCCGCCTCCGCAAGGTCTCCGGAGAGAGCTGCCTGCGTGTCAAACGCGCGAGCACGATTATCGAGATGAGGATTCGTCACACATGCTGGGAGACGTTGGAGGGCTGGCCCGTTCGTTTTGAAGTGGAGACAGACCAGGGGGAATCGACCCATCGAACAAAAGGGGAAATCCGCGATGGGCAGCTTATCGTGGAAACGGAGGTGGCAGGTCAAGCCGTCCAGAAAAGCCTCCCCTGCCCTCCCAATTGCCGCGGTTTTCTAGGACTTCAGGAATCGTTGTTCGAAAAACCGATGTCTCCCCGCGAAGAGCGTCTTCTTACGACCCTTGTGCCCGGACTGAATGACATTGCCTATATGACATTAAAGGCCAACGATTACACTTCACTGCAAGTTGGCAATCGCGACGTCCGTACCTTATCCATTCAATTCACCATGACACTGAATTCCGGCGGTATCTTTCGGGGACAGTTGTGGGTCGATGAGCGGGGTATTATTGTCAAGCAGGAGACCGATTCACCCCCGATGACAACGATCCTTGCAACTCGGGGAGACGCCTTGGAGCAATCCCCTGATCCCAGGCTTGATCTCGTTCGGGATATTCGCATCCCTGTCAAAGGAGCACCATTTCCGGTGGAGCGTGCCGCGCAAGCCGTTTATAAGATCTCCTGCGATACGGAAGATCTGTCCCAGTTGCTTCCCTCCGACTGCCATCAGACGGTGAAGCGACTCGGTCCTCATACCGTGGAACTGGACGTTCATCCGTTGTCGCTGTCGCCTGAGATGCCCGACTGCCACGAATCGGCCGATCCTTCCACCACCCAGGCCACCTTGTGGGTCCAATCAAATGCTCCTGAGATCATCCGCATGGCTGAAATGGCGGCCTCGGGAATCTCAGACCCGCAAGACGTTGCCCCGGCTTTGGCCAAATTCGTCTATCGAACCGTGAGAAACAAGGGATACGACCACGCGTTTCTTTCCGCACTTGAGGTGGCTGAGCGCAAACAAGGTGACTGCACGGAACACGCTGTCCTCCTGGCGGCACTCGCCCGCGCGCGTGGTCTCCCTGCCCGTGTTGCTGTAGGACTAGTCCTCCAGGGAGACGCCTTTTACTATCACATGTGGACTGAGATCCTCGTAAACGGTTGCTGGGTGGGGTTTGATGCAACACGCGAACGGGGGATCATTACCCCTGCCTATATCAAGTTGGGACACAATTCCTTGGGAACACCCGATGGCTTGGGTGCGTTTTTGCCTGCCATGAAATTGATAGGACAGCTCACAATCGAAATTGTGCAGAGCAAATGAAAGGAGTTGTTCGCAGAGACTGTGTCTCAAGCCGCGTTTGGATGCAAACGACTTTTATTTTCTTTCTCAGTATTTGTCAGATCGGGATATCATGATGTCTGCGAAGATCTATACACGGTCAGGTGATGCGGGCGAGACCGGGCTCCATCGGGGTCCTCGCGTGGGTAAAGACTGTCTTCGAATTGAGGTTTGCGGTGCACTCGACGAACTTAATGCCGTGGTCGGACTGATTCGTGCTACCGGCGTACCGCAAGTGGCCGAGGTGATTTTGGACGAGATCCAACGTCGCCTTTTCGAAATGGGAACCGAGATCGCCACCCCAGAAGCAGAGCGTCATGGTTGTCGGTTTATCACACCTGACCATGTTAAGGCGGTCGAAGCAGAAATCGACCGACTGGAAGAACAACTTCCGCCGTTGAATCACTTCATCTTGCCTGGTGGTACTCCCGCTGCTGCCCTCACCCATTTTGCCCGCACCGTGTGCCGTCGAGCTGAACGCCGTCTGGTTGCTCTCGTGCGGGAAGCCCTTGATCTCGGCACGCCGTTATCCCCTACTCTTCTCGCGTTTATCAATCGTCTCGGTGACCTGTTCTTCGTATTAGGTCGCTGGCTTAACCAGAATGCCGGGCGCCCCGAAACTATCTGGCTGCCGCCGTCAAAACCAGCAACTGAAAGCAAGAACGAGAACAAAGAGGCCGATTGTCCATAACTTAGGCGGACCTGCCCAGTCTTTAAGCAGAGACCCATTGTACGAATTAAGCGTCGGGCGAAAACCGGTCGTTCGGAGCCCGTCGTCTTCACACCTGTTTTCCCTGTTTTTCGGAAGATTTGCTGTTTTTCCCGAAAACGTTCGTTGTTAATGGTCTTTCGGCATGGCGCTGTTGCTTTTCTACGCAATCAAGACTACGGTAGGACTTCGGGTCAAACCAGAGACAGAGCTGGCCGGCCTCGATATCAGTGAACACGGCATTCTCGCCTATCCCGAGGCATTCGTCGTTGATACAGGGATGCCTCTGGGAGGTTCGGCGGCATTGGCCCAACCCCGTAAGAAGTGATTGTGTTCAATGGTCTTCCACAAAAAGCATGTGAGGTAACTGCAATATGAAAAAAGTAGAAGCAATCGTCAGGCATTTCAAATTGGAAGACATCAAAGCGGCGCTCATGGAGATCGGCATCCAGGGCATGACCGTCACAGAGGTCCGCGGTTTCGGTCGCCAAAAAGGACACACCGAGACTTACCGCGGTACGGAATACAGCGTGGACCTCATCCCAAAAGTCAAGATCGAGGTCGTCGTCCCCGACGCCGACCTGGAACAAGTACTTGAGAGCATCATTCAAGCGGCACAAACCGGGCAAGTCGGGGATGGTAAGATATTTGTCAGTGACGTGTCCCAAGCCATTCGGATAAGGACACGCGAAACCGATGACGCAGCCCTCAGGTAGCCATGGTCCCATCGACGCATGATGGCTCTCGTAGCCTTGTACGCGATGGGCTAGCGCCTCACGTCAAGGCATTTCGCGACCGCCTCTGGGGAGAAAGCCAAGCGGCAATCTCGGAGGAATATTCCCCAGGTAAAGGCCTCCAAGCGGCATTGTCTCTCTGCCGTCTCCGCGACCACATCTTACATCAATTGTGGAAGATTCATTCATCGGATAAAGCAGACGCGGTTTGGAACGAGGAGACGGACTTTTACGCTGTCATGGCCTTAGGCGGTTATGGCCGGGGCACGATTTCTCTTCACTCCGACGTGGACCTCTTGATTTTGACCACCCGGCGGGAACCCTCGGGGTGGAAAGGTTTTATCTCTTCCTACTTTCGCGACATCTATGATCTCGGACTGAAACTAGGATTCCTACAATTGCGTGCCCGTGCGGCTTTGCAAAAGATCCTGCAAGATCCTCATTTTTGCACAGCAGTTCTGTCTGCCCGTTTTCTTTGGGGGCATCGCCCTGTGTTTGAAGCCTTTCAGGAGGCTATCCGTAATAAGTTACGACGTAACCTCAAGCGAGTACTCGCCTCTATCGAACGTGCCCGATGCGAAGAGCGTGATCGATTTGGCAAGACCGTCTTCTTACTCCAGCCCAACATCAAACGATCACCTGGTGGCCTTCGTGATATCCAGTTTATTGACTGGATCAGGTATTTTTGGGAGCTTTGGGAACCGGTGTCGTCGATTCCGATCACGGACGTCCTATTGCGCGAAGAGCTAGAGGCGCTAAGCGATACGGAGGATTTTCTCTTACAAATCCGCCATCTCTTGCACCTGTGGGCTAACCGCCCCGAGGACGTCTTTTCGCGCAGCGATCAATGGCTCCTGGCAGAGCGGTGGCACTGTCAAGCAACGGTCAATCTCCTTCCCGTCGAAGTGCTCATGCGTGACTATTTTCGCCGCACAGAACAGGTCGTCCTCGTGGCAAAAAGATTGGCACATGCCTTAGAGCACCAACTGACACCGCCCAAGGGAATTGCCAAACGAAGCAAGGGACGCACACTGGTTGAAGTCAAAGGACGACTGTGGTTGACGGAATCCGGCCGAGAAACGCTAAAGCGTGGCTGGGCAGGCCTCTTCGATCTTTTCGAGGCGTGTCAACAGCTTGATTTGCCCTTCGATGCAAGCGTGTGGATCGAAATCTGGAAATTCCGAAGCCTTTTTGCCGCGCCGCCCACACCCGAAATCCGGCAGCGATTCTTACAACTTTTGCAATCACCCCACCAGACGGCCTCACTCATCCGTGGGCTCCATCAAGTCCGCCTCTTGGAGAATTTTCTACCCGACATGGAGCATGCTCGCGGCCTTTTGCAGTTCAATCAGTACCATAAATACACAGTCGATGAGCACTGCCTGAACGCCCTCGAGGCGGCGACCGCTTTGGCCTATCAACCGGGCCTGCTGGGTGAGACATATCGAAAGACCATCAACAAAAAGATTCTTCATTTGGCCATTATTCTGCACGACCTTGGCAAAGGTTTAGCGGCTGACCACAGCGAGGCCGGGCGATCGATTGCCCGCCGAACGGCCGAATATCTCGCCCTCGAGCCCGACGATGCCGAATTACTGGAGTTTCTTGTCGCCAATCATCTCAGAATGAATCACCTGGCCCTTCGCCGTGACATCAACGATGAGCAATTGATCGTCCAGTTTGCTGCGGAAATCGGCTCACCCGATGTGCTGCGCATGATGTATATTCTGACGGCCACCGACTTGATGGCCGTTTCACCGGACAATTGGACGGCATGGAAGGCTGACTTGTTGGCAGAGCTATATCAGCGGACGATGCGGTACCTTTCCGATTCTGGCGATGTCATCCTCACAGACCTTGATCTCCAAGAACGGCGGAAGGCTGTCGAAAACGCCCTGGGACATGATGTCGCTCGGCCGTTCTTTTCACGCCAAGTACGTGAACTACCGGCGGGTTATCTCCTAGCTACGGATGTTGAGACGATCGTTCGTGATCTCCGTTGGCTTGCATCGTTGGGCAACTGTCCTGTGGATGTCCGCATAGAATATCGTCCATCAAGCCAGACCCTTAATCTGACGATTGCCACTCGAGAGAATGTCATCGAGGGAATTTTTCACAGATTGACCGGGGCCATCACAAGCTGTGGGCTAGAAATTCTGGCCGCCCAAATCTACACCTTGGCTGATGGCTGGATCATCGACCGGTACACGGTGCGCGACCCGTATTTTGTGGGCGAGCCTCCTTTGGACCGTTACCAGGACATTCGTACGGCGATCGTCTCAGCACTTCGGGAGAAGCAGTTCCAGCCCGTTTTTCCAAAAATATGGGGCATGTCCCCATCGTCGCGTGTCCAGGTACCTCAGGCGCGTGTTCGCGTTCAAATTGATAACGTCAGTCACTCCGACTTCACGTTAATCGAGGTTTTTGCGAACGATCGCCCTGGGCTGCTATATGCCATTAGCCGGGAACTTTTCAAGGCCGGCTGTTTCATCTGGCGTGCCAAGATTGGGACCTTTCTCGATCAGGTGGTCGATGTCTTTTACGTCACAGATCAAAAGGGGCAGAAATTGCTCGATCCGGAACATGTGCAGATACTTCGGGCCAATCTCCTTCAGGTAGTGCAATCTGGCTGGGAAGAAGGCTCAGATACCCCCGCGGGTTCGTCTTCCAACCCACCTACCGTTCGTGCGCATCATGACCCGTGACACATCGCCTCACTGTGAGGGCTAAAAATGATGGAAATCTCCCATCCTTGTTCTTGACCAAAGATCGGCGCCCCGCTCCCCCTACTCGATGGGACAACTCAGGAACGCGGCCTCATGGGCCCACCACTTGTGCGTCTATTTTTCGTGGCACAGCTTGGATCGAGCGAGGAAGCGGCAGCCGACGAGGACAAGACGTTGTGCTTCTCCCAGGTCTCGTCGCTCTTCCTCATCAAGTTCATTCACCACTTCTTCGGGCACAATGTCACCGCACGGATAAAGATAGACGTATTCCCAATGGGCAACTTCCGATTCCAAGTAGACCTTCCGCTGCGGACAACTCAGCTCGACGATGAGTCGTCGGAAACTAGGCGGCTCTTCGAGAAAAAAGGCGACACCATTAGTGTTAAGATCGAAGCAACGAACGGGGATAAAATCCTTTTCCTCCGGCCTGCTGTTCGTCCACGGGGCGATCCGCTGCTTCACATCAAACGAGAAACGGGGACGAATTCGCCGCTCTCGAAGCACCCGTCGCTGGGAGTTCGACAGAATCTGGTGAACAAGCTCATAGAACCCGGGGTCAAGAAACGTATCCGATCCGGTCATAGCTTTTCATGTCCCCGCACGGTATTTCCCGGAAAGTACGATCATCCCATATGTCGAGTGTGTTCTATTTGGCAAAGTCACCCATGCCCGGCCGATCTTTCAACTCTCACCGCCTCGATGACGCCTTGATTGACATCTCAATTCTAACCTACGATAAGATTTTTGGTTTGGCGTGCTGCACAAGTGTTATAATTGGTTTTTTCGGTCCTTGATAAGGTTGTTGTGTGGATTAAAGGCGATTCTCCCATGCGAGTTACAACAAACGTCCCTGATCAGCAGGGGCGATTCGGAAAGTTCGGGGGCAGATTTGTGCCCGAAACCTTGATGTTTGCGCTCGATCAACTGACCGAGGCATACGAGAAGGCCATTGCCGACCCCGAATTTCACCAGCAATTGGAGTATCTTTACCGGCACTACGTCGGTCGCCCCTCTCCCCTTTATTTCGCTGAAAGGCTGTCGAGACTCTGCGGCGGTGCCAAGATTTTTCTGAAGCGGGAGGATTTAAATCACACGGGTGCCCACAAGATCAATAATGCCCTGGGACAGGCCCTGCTCACGATCCGCATGGGAAAGCGCCGCGTGATCGCGGAGACGGGTGCGGGTCAGCATGGCGTTGCCACCGCAACGGCATGTGCCCGTTTTGGGCTAGAATGCGTCGTTTACATGGGCGAGGAAGATATCCGGCGGCAGCGTCCCAACGTCTTCAGCATGCGACTTCTCGGGGGCACGATCATCCCGGTCACAAGCGGTTCCAAGACCCTTAGGGACGCCATCAATGAGGCACTCCGCGACTGGATGAGTTCTGTCGAAACGACTCATTATTGTCTGGGATCGGTCACCGGCCCTCATCCCTTCCCAAGGATCGTCCGCGACTTTCAGTCAATCATCGGACGAGAAACCCGCGCACAGTGCCTGGAGCAAATCGGACGCTTGCCAGATTGGATTGTGGCTTGTGTCGGTGGTGGAAGCAATGCAGCCGGGATGTTTTATCCCTTCATCGAGGACGATGTCGCCCTCTTGGGGGTCGAAGCTGGTGGGCGTTCGCCCCAACTGGGTGATCATGCGGCAACCCTTTCCTATGGGCAACCAGGTGTTCTCCATGGAACCTTTTCCTATGTCCTTCAAGACGAGGATGGACAGACGGCCAATGTCCATTCGATCTCGGCAGGTCTCGATTACCCCGGCGTGGGTCCGGAACACAGTTATTGGAAAGAGACCGGACGTGTGACCTACACCAGTGTCACAGACCAACAGGCCCTCGAGGCATTTCAAACGTTGGCTCGATACGAGGGAATCCTTCCTGCTCTAGAGAGTGCCCACGCCTTGGCCAAGGCCATGGAGCTTGCACGCTCGTTGCCGCCCGACAAGGTTATTGTCGTCTGTCTCTCTGGCCGCGGTGACAAAGATACTCAGGAGGTCGCGCGACTTCTTGGCCAGCAATTTGCGTAAGTGATTTGACACCAAAAGAAAGACACACCAGCTTTCAATAAGATGACTGCACGGGAAAAGCAGCATTATATGTCTAGGATCAGTGAAGTGTTCAAAGCTTTGCGGAAGGAAGGTAAAAGGGCGTTCATGCCATTTCTGACGGCAGGCGACCCAAATCTGGACTTCACCGTTAGACTCATGCACACCCTGGCCGATGAAGGGTGCTCCCTTTTAGAAATAGGCATTCCCTACAGTGACCCCATCGCCGACGGCCCAGTCATTCAAGCCTCATACACGCGGGCCCTTACCTCGGGAATTCGGCTCTCCGACATTTTCCGAACGTTCAGCCAAACGCTACCCAAGCTCCCCGTGCCCGCAGTTGCCATGGTCAGTTATGCCATCGTGCTACGCCAGGGGTTGGGCGCCTTTTTGGACCGGGCGAAAGATTGTGGGCTCGCGGGATTAATTGTCCCTGATCTACCCATTGAAGAATGCGGGGAATTACGGGAACGTTGCCTGGCCAATGGGCTTGATCTGGTCCAATTGGTCACACCCACCACCCCGCGCACTCGGGCAGTTGCAATTGCCCAACTGAGCACGGGCTTTCTTTATTACGTCTCCGTGGCCGGCATCACAGGGGAACGCAACGAACTTCCACCAAGTGTCGTTGAGAACGTCACCTGGCTACGCCAACAGACACCACTTCCCGTCTGTGTTGGTTTTGGCGTCAGCCGGCCCGAACACGTCCGCATGATCGCTGCCGTTGCCGATGGCATCATTGTTGGCTCGGCCTTTGTTCGTCGTATTGCCGAAGTCCCCCAAAAAGGTGAGGAGACCGTCATTCAGGAGATTCGGCAATTCGCACGCTCGTTAATCACGGCCATGTCGAATCAGTAACCCCAGGCATCAAGTAACGCGGGGTGTACGTGCGTGTCCCGCACAAATTACGCTCCCGCGGGAAACAGGCTGCATTTCTCTTTTCTCTCACAGCGAGAGAATAAGGGCTTCCATCAAAACGAGCGCGGCCGAATCCTCGCTTGAACCCGAAGCGGCAATCCTTGGATGCGTAAGAAGCCTTCCGCATCGCTCTGGTTATAGTCGCCGCCGCCTTCCATGGTGGCTATCCCCTCGTCATACAAACTGTTCGGGCTGGACCGGCGATCGACGATCATATTCCCTTTGTACAAGACCAGTGTAATCTCCCCCGTAACCGGTTTCTGAATCTCTCGAATCATGGCCAAGAACGCGTCCATCTTGGCCGAATACCAGAACCCGTAGTACACAAGTTCCGCCACCTCCGGGGCCAACCGATCCCGAAGATGCATGACGTCCCGATCCAGTGTGATCTGCTCGACTTGCCGATGGGCAAAATAGAGAAGGGTCATCCCCGGCGCCTCGTACACCCCGCGGCTTTTCATCCCAACAAAACGGTTCTCAACCATATCGACAAGACCAATCCCGTGACGACCGCCAATCCGGTTCAAGCAGTTCACGATGCCATAAGGCGACAGTTTCTCTCCGTTCACGCTCACCGGAATCCCGGATTCAAATGCAATCGTCACCTTCTCTGACTGGTCCGGGGCCTTCTGCGGAGGTACGGTCATTCCAAATTCGATCAACTCGACTCCGTTGACCGTCAAGTCCTCAAGGCGACCGGCCTCGTAGCTGATATGCAAGCAGTTCTCATCCGAGCTATACGGTTTGGAAGCGGTGGCCTTCACAGGAATCCCCCGCTGCTCACAGTACGCAATCATTTCCTTTCGCCCGGGGAAACGTTCCCGGAATTCGGCCAGCCGCCACGGCGCTAGAACTCGGATACCCGGCTGAAGTGCCTCTGCCGCCAATTGAAAACGGCACTGATCATTTCCCTTCCCTGTGGCACCGTGGACGAACAAATCGCACCCGTGCTGCCGCGCCACTTGCAAGCAGACCTTGCTGATAAGCGGTCGTGCAATCGAGGTCCCCATCAGATAAAGGTCCTCATATCGGGCTTGCCACTGCAAAACCGGAAAGGCAAAATCGCGGCAAAGCTCCTCCCGAGCGTCAATGATTTGGGCGGTCTTCGCGCCAATCTGCCGAGCCTTGGCAAGGATCGTCTCCCGGTCTTCACACGGCTGTCCAAGATCGACATATACCGCGTGAACTTCATGCCCTTGCTCGACCAGCCAACTAAGAATGACAGACGTATCCAGTCCCCCCGAATAGGCCAGAACACACTTTGCCATGCTCGTCACTCCATCGGGTCATATTTTTACGAATCGTGTCGTATTGAACGCACAGCCAGAGCGGCCTTTCCATTCAACACGCGGAAAAACCTTATTCTACCGACTGTTGGGAATAGTCCCAAGGTGTCGGGCGGGTTTGGCGTGGCGAACGTCGTTCTCGGAACGACATGTTAGGTGACGAGAACGGATGCACACAGGCTACGTGGAGACTGCAATTCATCCCGTTTTTGCTCACGGTCCACTGAGCTGAAACAGTACATTGCGAGAACTTCCAGAAGACATGCCCCGGGTTTCCACAAATGGACACCCCTTTGGAGTACCGGCCAAGCAGATTTAAGGGCTCTCCGTTCGTAACTCGGACAGGCGGCATGTTGTTGAAAATTGACCGATTTAGCCGTTTACAAGGGATGGCCGCGAACCTAGATCAGAACATAATCCCGCCCCTCACGGCCCCACGATGTGTCATCGCGCCCATCCCCATTGAAAAATCGGTCGCCGTAACATACATTTTTATTGGACGGGCACGACCTGACTGGGTCGGCCCGTATTTTAAGCGACTCCGGAGGGTATGCGAATTGGTGAGCAGCCTGACTCGAAATCAGGTGCCCCGAAAGGGGTTGCGGGTTCGAGTCCCGTGCCCTCCGCTTTGTTTATCACACATCACGCGCGCAAGGGGTGATCGTTACACAACCATGGGCGCCGCGCAGTGGGAGATGTGCACAAAGAGCCACCGGCTATTGGCAGGTCGGTCGGCTCACGTTGTTGTGTGCGTGTAGGAAAAAGGGCCTACGCTCGTCCGGATCTTCCAGCTTCTGTGCGTTCCGTCTGAGTCTCCCGCAAAACATTGCGTTCCCGGAAGGTTGGACCTTCACGGCGCGTGTGCCATTAAGTTAAATCTCGCGGGGCGACCCGTTTCTAGACAAACTCTCGGCCACCCCCTGATGGTACTTTTTGTGACCAGTTTCCTTTTGCTGAAGAAGTGTGCGAAAGAACGCGGCTTTTGGGAAAGTAGGCAATATCTCGGACATCTTCCCAAGGCTAAAAATAAATAATGGGCGAAATCCTTGGTGGAGATGTCTCGGTCTCTAGCCGGCCAGCAGAAAAGCAGTACAAGGCTTCTTGAAACCGAGAGGAGCGCCGAATCAGGTATTGATCGCACTTGCTCGTGCTTTGCCTGTTTTCGGAAAGCCACCGCTGCCGGGTTCTCTCCGCGCGCCGATCAGTAGAACGGCTCGTCCCGTGGCTGGACATGCCACAAAATAGCGCTGCCTAAAAAGACAGTACCGGCGCGACATGCCCCGTCAATTCCTAACGATGCGCAAGTTCAAGCCATTCACTTGCGGTACAACAGACCTGCCCACCAATAAGGATTTGGAGATGATCGGATTCGAACCGAAT
>Ga0209608_1001821_pt1 | contig 16349 bp, 5 predicted proteins | sample AD_UKC130_MetaG_FD_184428 | JGI IMG/M metagenome (GOLD analysis project Ga0209608, IMG submission 184428) | Active sludge microbial communities of municipal wastewater-treating anaerobic digesters from Canada - AD_UKC130_MetaG (SPAdes) (version 2) | ecosystem: Engineered > Bioreactor > Anaerobic... | reverse complement strand
GAACCATCCGATGCCTTTGGTCAAACTCGCGGGCCAGTCAATAACATCGCAGGAGTTTGTCTGCTTACAATAGGCACTCCCCCGTGCTACATCGGGAGTGCCACATTAACGGAGCAGGCAAGGGTTCGCAATAACAGCCGTTACGTCATCACGGTTGCAGTGGGAGGCATAGCATGGCGCAGATTACCGATCAATCCAAGAATGCACCGCCGTCTTTGACGAGACGCCAGTTTGTCACCGCGGCGTTGGCTGGTGGCCTATCGCTTTACTCCCGGGAAATCGCGAAGCTTGACTCTGGCGAAGAAACTTCGGCGGGCAGCGACATAATCATTGATGCGGCCTTTCCCGGGGGAAACATCCTGGTAGAACGCATCGACGGAGATACCGTCTATCTTGCCCAGGACCTCCGCGACACCGAAGGTTGGTGGTTTTATTGGTATTTTCGTGTCCGAGGTGGCGCCGGCCGGACCGTGACGTTTCGTTTCACTAATAAGGATGTTTTCACATGCCAAGGTCCCGCCATGAAGGTCGGCGACGGCCCGTGGGCTTGGTTGGGACGCGAAAAAGTGCGGGACACATCCTTCAGCGTGGTTCTTCCTCACGATGGCTCCGAGGTCCGTTTTTGCCTGGCCTTTCCGTACCTTGAGGAAGACCTTCGTCGCTTCCTGAACCGGCATGCGGGGCATCCGCATTTGAGGGTCACGGAGCATTGTGTTACACCCAAAGGTCGAAGGACCGAACGACTTCACCTAGGCTGCCTCGATAAGACACCGCCTCATCGTGTCCTCTTGGCCTGTCGGCATCACGCCTGCGAGATGATGGCCAGTTGGGTGTTGGAGGGGCTGATGGAGGCCGTCCTCACTGGCCCCGACGCCTCCTGGTTTCGTAACAATGTTGAATTCGCCATCGTCCCGTTCATGGACAAGGATGGTGTCGAAGACGGCGATCAAGGGAAGAACCGGCGTCCGCACGACCACAACCGCGACTACCAAGACGAGCCAATTTACCCCTCCGTCCGCGCGATGAAGGAGTTTGGCCCGCGTTGGTCAGAAGGCCGCCTCCGCGTGGCCATGGACCTGCATTGCCCCTATATCCGTGGACGGCGAGATCACGAAATCTTTCTTGTCGGTAGCCCGTTTGAGAATATCCAAGCACAAATCGACCGATTTGCGGAGATCCTCCAAGCAAAGTCCGCCGATACCATTCCCTACGACCCAAGGAATAACATCCCCTTTGGTGTGGAATGGAATAACACATCGCCCGAGCGGAGCCGCACCTTCGCCCGTTGGGCCACCAGTTTAGAAGGGATCAACCTCGCTTGTACCCTTGAATTCCCCTATGCCTGCGCCGGCGGAAAGGTGGTCGATGCCGCATCCAGCCGGGCATTTGGGACGTCGCTTGCCGCAGCCCTGAAACAGTACCTGGAGACGTTGGGATAGCGCCGGCTACGTTGACCCGCCGATAGTGACCGGCGGGCTACCACAAGGGTTGCCTCTATGAATGGGCGTCCGTCCGAAGATGAATACCGCCAGCACCTGCGCTTTGGGTATTTAGGATCGGCTGAGTAGAATAGAGGATTGGACCAAACTATTCCCAAAATAGCGATCATATCAGCCTTGATTCCTTTACGAGCGATCTATTCGGACTTTGGCCAAGGCCGCTGCACGAGCGGAGTTAGGCCGGACGAAACAAACTATGACGGGACGATCATGCGCCGGCGGAGCGCTGCGCCAATGGGGGACGACCGCGGGTCCGAGGTGGCGGCGGTTGATGTTTGAGGATGAACCGGATGGCTCAAAAGATTCCACCCCAAACTCCGAGCCCGAGTGACTGTGAGGGTTGGCCACCCGAATCGGCAGAGGGGCCGTCCGGTATCTTTCAAGATGAAACGGTGGCAGAGGGTGTGCCAACGCTTCTTGATCTAATTCCTCGGCACGGTCAACCGCTGGGGATGCTGCTGACGGGTATCGCGGCTATCGCCTTATTGCTGGCCGGTTATCGCGGTTTTGGGGCGGATACCCCGGCTTGGGTCCCGACGCCATTGCCCGCCTTCGGTTTGGAAGGACCGGGAAACCTGGCCAGTTGGTTTTCTACCCTGGTGCTCACCGCCGCGGGAATCTACGCCCTCATAATCTGGTGGACCCTGCATTGGGTCTATCGTCAAAAAAGTGGCGTGTGGCTAGCGGCGGCGCTCTGGTGGTTCTACTTGGGCATGGATGAATCGGCGGGCCTCCATCTGGCCCTGGGCAAGCTCGGCAGGGAACTTGCGGGAAGCCCCTCGGGCAGCGCTTTGTGGTGGTTAATACCGTATGCCTTCATCTCGTTGGCCATCGCCAGCCGTTTGCTGTTGGACTTAAGACGCTCTTGGACGGCCCTTCTTTGGATGGGAACGGCCACGGCCTGCTACCTGATTTCGCTCTTAGTCCAGGTGGGGGTAAACCTGTCGCCACTTCTCGGCGTGGAGCGGGTTGTCATCGAAGAATTGGGTGAACTGGCGGGACATTGGTTCCTCCTCATGGCCCATGTCAGTTTTGCCGCCTACCTTGTTCGCGGCATGGTGTGGCCTGAGCCGCCCGATGAAGCCGCGAGAGAACAGCAGCAGGAGGAACAGATCGCGGCGGCCCATCAACCGGCTTCGTCCCGCCGTAAGGTTCAGTCCTCCAGAACGCCTACGGAGGATCACAACTTCCAGGGAGGCGGTGACCTTTTAATCATTCACCCACCGCACGGATATGGCCCACCACGGGTCGTAAAAAGGATTGTACGCCCAAGAAAGCAAACAACCCGTACAAAAACATCTCGGAAACGGTCCGATCTCGATCTGCCCACACGTACGACAACAACCCGCAGGACGCCCGTGTCGTCCACAGAACCCGCCGCATTGTCAGGGCAGCCTGCAAGTGTTGCCTCACGGTCGCACCTTGATCATCACACATGCCCACAGGGGACCGATACGGCACCGCCTGCAATGAACGCGTTCTTGGCAGGAATGGCCTACGCGGAGGCACAGCGGAGCGGTCAAGCGAAAGCGTCGGCCTCCAGTTCGATGGTTCCATCGTCCATCCGACAACCGACAGGGATACCTTCCGGCAACTTAGGCAGTTTCACGTCCCATCCAGGCCACGCACCTGTGGGCCAACCCGCCTTGGCCTCCGTTCTGCCCGAAGGTCCAAGCGCAGGCCGTCAGCCTGGCCTCAATGCAGCAAATATCGCCAGTGGGAATCCGTCCAACAACACGACCCCTTTGACCGGCCAAGCCAACAACACACTGGTTGGGCAAGCCAGGGCTGCCGTGCAACCTGCCGCAAGTTCACCATCCAGCACAACCTCACAAAATCAAAGCTCGACGGCAACGCCACAGGCGTCGATCCAACTTCCTGCCAGAAAGCTAACTAAAGAAGAAAAGAAACGTTTGAAACAACTTTACAAACAGCGGATCGCCCAACAGGCCGCTCAAGGCACGGGAACATAGGCACGTTTCCAGTGATACGGCGCGAAACGCCTAGGCTCCGGTGCACACGAACGCTTGGGGTCTGCTGGGCAAAATGGTCGGGCAGAGGTGCTTTAGAGCCTAGCTCAAAAAGTCCCCCTCTCCTTCCGGGAGAGGGTTTGGGTGAGGGTAAGCGAACGTCGGAATCGATTGAGAAATCCGGCAGCGATTCGAGCCACCCTCAACCCCGACCCCTCTCCCGGCGAACGGGCAAGGGGGATGATGGGCTAGGCTCTTAACACGTCACCAGGGAACTATTGTCACAGTTGAGACTTCTAATCAAATGATCCTCGTCAGTCGCAACAGGGAAAAGACAGTCCGCTTGCACCGGCAGGAGGTACCCCCCATCAGGTGCACTTTCGGCAAGCCGTCGTTTCTTTAGGAGACATAAAGATGCGTGGTCGAAGTCTGCGAATGGTCTTCTTGGTTGTCGGAGTGGTTTTGGCAGGCGTCACATGGGGGGTTTGGATAGGCCTCACAGCCGAGGAGGCATCCAAGGCGGCTCCCTCCACGGCCCTTCCCGCCGACGAGTATGCTCTGCCCAACATTCCGCGGCCCATTGCCGACGCCCTTCAGAATCGCCGGTATGACGACGCCGTCAAGTTGATTGACGAGCAGTTGCAGAAGCCGTCAGCAGTGGCGGATTATTTGACCTATCTCAAAGGTCGGGCGTTGTATCTTGCCCAAAAGTACGACGAAGCGATCGCGGTCTTTCTCGAAGGTGAAAAGCAATTTACCGAAAGTCCTTGGCGGCACTGGCTGCAATTCGGTCGCGCACTGGCGCTGGCACGCAAAGGGGACTTCGCGTCCGCGGAGGCCATCTATCGGGACCAGGCTAAGCGACTGCTCTCGCTCAGTCGAAAGGATGAGCTGGCAGGCATCTATTTGGAGTTTGCCAATCGTTTATTCGATCCCCCAAACAAGTTGGAAGAAAAGCCCGATTACGGCAAGGCTCGGCAATTCTACGAAAAGGCGCGCGATCTTGGTCCCGGTGAAAGCGTGCTGGTAGGCATTTTGTTTCAGATCGCGAGATGTCACCAGTTATCGGCGGACTGGAACGCTGCCATAGCGGCTTATCGTGATTTTATCCAGCGATTTCCCCAGGACAGCCGCGAGATTGCGGCCCGGTTCCATCTTGGGGAGTGCTTGTTAAACCAGGGTAACCTGGCCGAGGCCCGACGCGTTTGGGAGGATCTGCTCGCTAAGCATCAAGACCACCGCAGTGCCGAAACGGCTACGGCGGCATTTCGACTGGCGGAAACCCGCGGGATGCCCAATCCACCCAGCGATGAGGAATTGGGCCTGGGCGTTGCCGCCTTGCGGCAATTCTTGGAGAGGTTCCCTCAAGACGAGCGGGTCGGTCAAGCATATCTCATTATGGCGCAAGGATTCGTATCGCGTGAACATTGGGATGACGCACGTCGGGTGCTTGAAGAGTTTTTGGCAGACGCACGCTCAGAGAAGGCCAAAGAACGGGCGGACGCCATGTTTCTTTTGGCAGAGGTCTATCGTCAGGCCAAACGCTTCCAAGAGGCGATCGAGCTTTGGCGGAAGTTTGTCGAGCAGTTTCCCACGCATCCCTCGTGGAATCATGCCCAAGCCCAGATCATCGAAACCGAACTTGCCGCTGCTCAGGAGAAATTTACCCAGGGGGACTATACGGCAGCCCGCCAAGCCTGGGAGACCTTTTTGCAACTCCATCCCCTTGATGAGCGGGCTCCGAAGATTCTGTATCTGTTTGGAGAAATGAACGCCCGACAGAAACTCTGGGATGCCGCCATCAACGATTGGCGACGGTTGGCCGAGAAATATCCTGACAATCCCTGGGGGCAGCAGGCCCGCTTCGCTATTGCCCAACTCTACGAAACCCAATTGCATGATGCGGAAAAGGCCTTAGAAGAGTACCGCAAGGTGGGAAACCCTCTGTCCGAAGCGGCAGCGGCGGCGATTGCCCGGCTGACGGCAAAGACCCTGAATGTGGAAACGCCTCGCGTCTTCCGCTCCGACGAGACACCTAAGGTCCGCCTCATCACCCGCAATATCGAGAAGGTTTCGGTCGCCGTGTATCGACTCGACCCGGAGGCTTACTTCCGCAAAATGCACACACTCACGGGTGTGGAGCAGCTCGATGTGGCTTTGATTGATCCCGACACAACGTTTGAATTTCCCATCCCCGATTATCGGCCGTATGTGGAGCTTGAGACCTTTGTCCCCATCCCATTGCCCGGCGGACGTAAATGCGGCGCTGCAGCCGTCACCATTAGCAGCGCGACGTTCGAGGCCACGACGCTCCTCTTGCAGAGTAACCTGGATGTGATTGTCAAGTGTTCGCGGGACGAAGTGCTCGTATTTAGTCAAAATATGATCACCGGCCAACCTTGGCCGGGTGTGCGGGTTCTCCTAGCCGGTCCCGACGGTATTTTGCACGAAGCCATCACCGGCAAAGATGGGGTTTTCCAGGCGGCCCTTCCCGCCTTGCGGCAGTTGGAGAACGTGCAGGTTTTGGCAATCGCCAACGATCATCTCGCTTCCAATGCCTTGTCCCTCGCGGGCTTGCAACCCGCTCGGGGCTTAACGGACCGGGGCTTTATCTACACGGATCGCCCCGTCTATCGCGCGGGGCAGATTGTCAATGTCCGAGGCATTGTCCGTTTTGCCCAAGCGAAAAACGAAGCCGCAAGCACCGATTCACCACTTTCTGCGGATAAACTGGTCGTTCCGCAGGACCAGGCTTTCACCCTGCGGATTGTCGATCCGCAAGACCGCATCCTTCGCCAAGTCGATGTGACGCTTGACCGTTTCGGCTGCTTTCACGACCAGTTTTTGCTGCCCGACGAAGCCGAGCCGGGGCACTACCGGATTGTTTTGACGGACGTTGCCAATCACACGTTCCAGGGCGGCTTCCGTGTGGAGGTCTTTCAGCTTGAACCTATCCAAATCACCGTCGATATCCCGCGCCGTGTTTTCTATCGTGGGGAAAAGATCGAGGGGACCATCCGCGTGGCCTACGTCTTTGGCACACCACTAGCCGAGAAGCTTGTCCGCTACCAGTTGGCCGATCAGCCCGTCCAAACGGCTATGACCGACGCCCAGGGTGAAATCCACTTTAGCTTTGAGACGCGGGAATATCTGGAAACGGCCATGCTACCGCTGGTGGTCTCCTTGCCCGAGCGGAACCTCGCGGTCACGGAAACATTTGTCCTTACCACACACGGATTTACCGTTGATGTGACGACTCCGCGGCGGGTCTATCTACCGGGTGAAACCTTTGAAGTGAGCGTGACCACGCGAGATGCCTCGGGGCAGCCCATCGCCCAAAAGTTGACACTCAAGGTCCTCAAACGAACGCGGGTCGGCCGCGTGTTGGGCGAGGTGTTGATGGAAGAGCAAGCCGTGGAGACCGATGTGGAAGGGCGTGCCAAGCCCGTGTTGCACATCGATCAGGGTGGTGAATACATCCTCCGAATCGAAGGCACGGACCGTTTTGAGCATGTGGTTTCGGCACAGACGGAAGTCAAGGTTTCTGACGAAAAAGATGCCGATCGACTCCTGATCTTGGCTGACCAGCACACCTTCCGGATCGGAGATGAATCGCATCTTCGCGTCCACTGGAAAGACGAGCCCACGCTGGCCCTCGTGTGCTTCCAGGGTGCCCGCATCCTTCACTACCGGCTCGTTCCCCTGAAAAAGGGAGACAACGAGATCGTTGTGCCGATCACGCCCGAGCTGGCCCCGCGGTTCGAATTGAGTGTGGCCCTGATGCGCGATATCCGCGATATTGCTCCAAGGCCGCAACCCGCGATGCGGCCCCCCATGTTGAACGAATTGAGCGATCTGGAATGGGAGACGCCGGATCAGATCAGCGTGCCGCGGCGATTTTTCGAGGCTGTGGCCCCCTTCACTGTGGAACGGGATCTCAAGGTATCTCTGCAGTGGAAGGTGAGCGGAGACAACAAAGACGGGCAGAACCCGACCGTTGTGCCGCCCGGGGCCGAGCTGGAAGTGGTGGTGACGACCACCGACGCCCAAGGGAAACCGGTCCCCGCCCAAGTGAGTTTGGCCATGGTGGAAGCCACTTTGCTTCAACAGTTTGGCGAGGTTCCGTCCATTTCTGAGTGGCTTCGGGGCGAAACGCGGCAGGCCGCTGTGAGAACAGAGGCCAGCATTCTCTTTGCCTATCACCCGAGCACGCGACCGATCAATCCGCTATTGCTGGCCGAAGAACAGCGTGCTGAGCTTGAACTTGCGGAGGCGGCTGCCCGCCTCGCCCTATCAGAAGCCCGTCGCGAAATGGAGCAGCCTGCCCGCAACCAGTTGTCCCTGGCAACGGGCCAGTTTGGCTATGGAGGGATGGCCGGAGCCGCTCCCGCACCAGCACAACCTCCGCAATCTGCCGCGGAAAAGCAACAGGATGAGCAGGATATGGCAGGCCGACTTGCCGCAGACGGACGCGAGCGGCGGAGTTTTAAAGCCCAGAGTGGCGGCAAGGCCGAAGACAAGGATAAAGAATTGCTGGCGAAATTGACTACGAATCGCCTCCGGGATTGGGGCTCCCGGCAAGACTTTTTGACGCCTAGCGTGGAAAACCTCCAGCGCGTCGGCGGGATAACGCGTCAAAATTTCCTCGTCCTCGATAACAAGGGGCGATTGCAATACTTCGGCCAAAACCAACTCGCTCAAGCGGACGTAAGGGCCCTGGCCAGAGAGTTCCAAAAACGTGGCATCGTCCTTTATCCCGAGTGGACACCCCACGAAACGGCTTTCTGGGACCCGATGGTGGAAACCAACGACAGTGGCAAGGCCGTGGTCAAGGTCGTCGTTCCTGACCGTGCCACCTCATGGAAGCTGTTGGCCAAAGGTGTTACCGTCGATACCCGGGTGGGTGAGTCCGAGGCGGAACTTCAAGTCAAGAAAGGCCTCTTTGCCGAAGTCAGAGTCCCCACCGCCTTCCACGAAGGCGACCACGTCGATCTTCCGGTGACCATCCATAATGATGAGCTTGAGCAAGGTCAGATCAGGCTCGTCAGTCGGGTGACAATCGGTACTCGAACGATCACGGAGAGCCGATCGCTCGAGGTAACCCGCAAAGGCCTCCTGACAGTAAGCCTACCCCTTAAGGCGGAACTTCCCGAGGAGGTGCGGCAAACCATCCGCAGTGCCGAGACCCCCGAGCAATTGGCCCAGGCCCTTCAGCAAAATCTCGAGTTAGAAGTCAGTCTCCACGTCGGCGACGACAGAACGCCGGTCGATGTTGTCCGCTACAATGTTCCGCTTCAACCCCGCGGGGTGATGGAATTTACCTCCACAAGCGGGTCGGCCAGCAGCGATACCACGGCCTGGCTCGAACTGGCTCCCTCTCCCGACGCACCGTGGATGATGGAGATTTTGATCGGTCCCACGATCGAGCGAAGTCTTAGTGACATTGTCTTGGGAAGTAGTCAGCGTTTCCTACCACCCTGCGGGGAAGGCAGCTCCTTGCTGGACCGAACGACATCTGACCTCATGGCAGCCGTCGCCGTGCTGAATTACTTCCGCTCGATCCCCGCATCAGCCGACGAGATCGTGCAAATGGTGGATACGCGAATTCGCATCGCTGTGAGTACGCTTGTCGCTGCCCAGCGTCAGGATGGCGGTTGGTCCTGGAGCGGGGCGAAGCGGATGCGGATGGGGGCGAGCGATGTCGATGTCGCGTCCCATCCGGAGTCATCGGCGCGGGCATTTTGGGCCCTCCACCTGGCAAGACAGGCAGGTTACGCCGTTCCCCAAGCCACCTATGATAATGCGCTTGAATACCTCGAGAAGGCTATGACGCAGATTCGGGCAGACGACATGGAAGTTCGTTCCGTGCTCATTCACGCCCTGGCCTTGGCCCAGCGGGCCGATTTCGCCCTCGTCAATCGTCTCCATCGGGAGCGTCAAAACCTCTCCCTCGCCGCCAAACTCTACCTTGCGCTGACACTGGCCGTCATGCAACGGCAACCGATGGCCTCAGAAGTCCTCAAGCTCGTCGACCTCTCCAAAGCTGAAGAAGCAGCGCAAACACCGCTACCCCGGTCCGTAGCCTTGTCGCTGACCGAAGCGCATGCCCTCCACGCGTTGGTCCTCCAGGCCATTTCGCCTGAATCACCGGAATTGCGAACCGACGTGGAGTGGCTGCTCTCCCATCGATCAGGCCACCGCTGGCTGCCGGATCGAGCAACGGGTCTGGCGGCACTCGTCCTGGGCCCCTGGTTTGCCAAGACTCGTTTTATCGACGAGAAGTATCGCCTAACCGTGTTCGTCAACGACTTCCAAGTGGGACAATGGGATTTTGATCAAACGTCCCTCTCGCAATCGGTCCTCGTTCCGCCGAAATTCTTTGTCGGAGGACGCGAACGCATTCAGTTCCGCTTAGAAGGCCGTGGGCGATTTACCTATCAGTGTCTTGCTCGACGGTTCGTCAATCCCGAGCAGGCTCGCCGGGGACACTACGGATCATGGCTGCGGCCTGCCCCCTTGGAAGTCGATGGCCGCGAAGTTCCCCGGGGCATAAGTAGCGGCAACGAGGGGGTTTTCGTCAAGCCGGGCTGGTCGTTACCCCACAGCCGTGTGACGCAACTCCCGGTGGGCAAACAGGCCATCTTCGAGATCACGGCCGCCCCCCGCGTACTGACCGCGGGCCCAGTCATTGATCAATTCGTGCTAACGGTGCCCATTCCCGCCGGCACATCGGTCGTACCCAATACGATTGTTGGCCCGTTCGATCGGTACGAGCTTCGGGCGCAAGAAATCGTATTCTTCTTTGCCCGGCCAAGGTCCGAGGCCGTGACGGTCAACTTTCGCGTGACGGGGACCATTCCGGGAGATTATGTTGTGGAGCCGGCTGTCATCCGCAATGCCCTGGACCCCACGGCCTACGCGGTCATTCCTTTGTCCGACGCCAAAGACCAGACGTCGGCTTCGTTGAAGGTCCTCCCTGAGGGTGTTTCCAGCACGGACCCGTACTTCCTCTCGCCGTTGGAACTGATTGCCCTCGGAAAATCCGCTTACGCGAAGAAGGATTGGAAATCAGCGGAAAAGTATTTCGCGGAGCTGTTTACCAATCCCAACTGGCAGGTCATGGATGAAACAGTCAAGGCTCTGGCCCCACTTTTGGTTGATATCTACCTGGAATTGGATCAGCCCGACAAGGTGGTTCACTATTTCGAGATTCTCAAGGTCAAATGGCCGGATTATGAAATTCCCTTTGACAAGATTCTCCGTATCGCCGCGTGTTATGAGCGATTGGGAGAATACGAACGGAGCTTCCTGATCTTTCGGGCTATCTTGGAGAGTAGCTTCGTTAACGACAGCTACACTGCCGGCTTTCTCGACGAACAAAATGAATTCGTTCGCAGCGTGCAACTCATGAATCGGCTTTTAGCGGAGTATCCCCCGGAACCCTACGCGGCGGCAGCCCGTTACGCCCTGGCGCAACGCGTCTATGCCAAAGCGAACGAAGCCACCGCGGATATGGCTCTGCGCAAGGCCAAGATCACGCGGGTGCATCTTATTTCCGCCGCCTGGGAGATGCTCGATCGGTTCCTGACGGCCTTTCCCGAGGATCCCGCGGCAGACCAGGCCGCCTTCGCCGCCGCCCACGCCTTGCTGGATTGTGAATTCTACAGCCAGGCCGCCGAGGCAGCCGGGCGTTATGCCCAACGGTATGCCGAGAGCTCGCTCCTCGACAGTTTTTGGTACCTGATCGGTTACTGTCATTACGCCGATGGTCGGCACGAACAGGCCATCGAGATGTGTCGTAAGGTCGCCGACTGGCAAAGGAAAGACCCAGCAACTGGCCGCACTGAGGAAAGCAAAAACAAATGGCAAGCCCTCTACATCCTTGGCCAGATTTACCACAGTCTAGGTCAACCGTTGCAGGCAATCAATTATTACCAGTTGGTCTCCGATCGCTTCTCCGACGCCAAGGAGGCGATTGATTACTTCAAACGCAAGGCAGTCGCGCTGCCGGAAGTCACATTCATTAAACCCGGTGAGCCCGTTACGCTGACGCTGCGATCGCGTAACATCACGCAGTGCGAATTGAAGGCCTACCGCATCGACTTGCTAAAGTTCACCCTCTTGAAACGCGACTTTTCGGGAATCGTGGGAATTAACCTGGCCGGGATCCGCCCCGAATACGAGGAAACGATCCAATTGGGCGAAGCTCAGGACTTTCGCGACCACGAACATCAAGTCAAGCTGCCGTTCGACAAGGATGGTGCCTACTTGATTGTGTGTCGGGGCGATGACCTTTACGCCAGCGGATTGGTTCTCATTTCGCCGCTCAGGATGGAGGTTCAGGAAGACGCCGTTTCCGGCCGTGTTCGCGTGACGGTCAAGAACGTGGACGGCAACTTTGTCAATAACGTCCACGTCAAGGTTGTCGGCAGCCGCAATGCAGAATTCGTGGCAGGCCGAACCGATTTGCGCGGTGTCTTCGTGGCGGACGGAATTCAAGGCAGAGTTACGGTGATCGCCCAAAAGGACAGCAATCAGTATGCCTTCTATCGGGGAGAAACGGACCTCCTCCCGGCGCCGGCCCGTCCCGGAGCACCCCCGGCTCCGAGCGAACGCAAACCTCAGGCCGCCGGGGAAGATCGCCGCGAATTGCTACGGGGATTGGAAGAAAGTAACAGAATGTTGCAACAGCAGCAGATCGAAAACCTGCGTCAAAACTACCAGCAACAGCGGAAAGGCGTAGAAGCCTCCAAGGCATTTTGAACAATCACGACACTTTAGCCTCGCCTCCGGATACTAGGTATCCACTCCAGTAAATGGCTGGGATGCAAAGATACCCTTAAGCCCCACCCGATAGGATCCGCGCATTATCGCCATTCTGCCGGACAGGCGCGGCAATCGGCGGTTTTAAGAGTTTCGTCAAATTCTCGCCACATCCCTCTTACGGGCCAGAAGATGATGGCCCACCTCCCGGAGGATTCCGCGGCAGTCGGATGGAAAAGATCGCTCCACTTCCCTTGGCCGATTGAACCTCGATCGTTCCACTGTGGAGCGTTACGATTCGCCACGCCTTCGACAATCCCATACCTAAACCGCGGCCGGCTTGTCGTCCGGAAAAAAACGGATCAAAAAGGTGTTCGCGGACTTTAGGGTCAATCCCCGGCCCATCATCTGCGATTGAGATCCGCACCTCTTCTGTGTCGGCATCCAGGGTCAGTGTGATCGTCCCCTTCTCTGGGACGGCCTCGAGGGCATTCTTCACGATCGCCCCGAGGGCGACGAGAATCTGCGACCGGTCGGCCATCCCTTGAAAACGGTCCTGTGCCTCGACGGCCGTCGCCAGCCTTAGCTGCACGTGCCGCGATTCCGCCGGGGGAGTGTATTCCTTTATTACCGTTTGCACGATGTCCCGATAATTCACTGGTGCAAACACGGGCTTCGGTGGCCGCGCAAAGAGGCGGGCATCGGCAATCATTTCATGGGCACGCTGGGCCTGCGCGACAATCGCGGCGAGCATCCGTTGCCATTCGGGATGAGTCACCTGGCGCAAAAGAACTTGAGCGTGTCCCGAGATGATGGCCAGCGGATTGTTGATTTCATGTCCGGCACCGGCCGCGAATTCCGCCATGGCATCAAGCTTGGCGTGCTCCAGGGCCTCCGCAAAACGGGCGTTGAGCCTGGCTAGCCGTCGCGTCACAAGTAGGACTGTCTCCCAAAGCCCTCGACAACCGGGGACGGATCGCCCCCATCGGCGTGCCAGCCGATACGCACGGTGTTCAGCCGCCCGCCATACCTCTTCAGATCCTATAAGGCTCGCATAAGCAGCGGGCGCACCGTTGGCAGAACAAGCCGTGCCGTCGGTTGCCTCCTTAACTTCACCAGGATAACATGCCTGCGTTCTTTGGAGCGGGGCGAGTAGTTGCGAATCCAATTGCGGCAACTTCGCACCTTCGCCGAGCTGCCCAAGTATCCCGTGACAGGTCTCCACAACCTCAAGGGCAACGTCAAGGGTCTTGTGATCCTTTGGGTTCAGGACTCTCCGCAGTTCCGCCACGAAATCCACAGAGCAGTCCCCCAAGAAAAGCCTCGAGACGGTGACCACCGCTGCAAAGGGAATGAGCGGCACGGCTTGGGACTGGTGGAGTTCCGCCCAGTTCCGGGTCAGCTGCTGAATGAGGAAGATTCTCCGAACGGTTTGAAGAATCCAGTCCTTATCAATTGGGAAGCTGTCTGCTGATTGCCGCTCGACCAACTTCAGGGGCGGGGAGTGCCTGTCGTCCTCAAGACAGGCCCAAAACCCCTGCAAAATCGCTCGGCCTAGGGCCACCTCGGGCGCGTCCTCATCATGGCCCGACTCGCTGGCTGGTGGAATTGACCCAAGCACCGTGGCAAGGGCCAACGGATCCCGCGAGAAGATGGCCAGAATCTTCCGGATCAACGAGGAGTTCTCCGCGGGTGTTTTACCGGCGTGCGCACCTTGAGGGAGGTCCTGCCCGAGGAGCAAGACAACGTGCCCCAACTCCAACACTGTTTGGTCAGAGACGGGGAGGAAGCATTGCTCATGTCGCGCACAGACGGCCCACTGCATTGCAAGCCCCTCCTGCTGGAACTGCCTCTATCACCGGTCAAAGGCAGACCACTCCCGCGGATTCTTGTTTCCTGCAAGCGAGCCGTCTCGCACTGGTGAATGAATCAGGTCGTCGCTCGGGACGGAATATCCAGGAGCTGACAAATGCGTTCCACGAGGTCTTCGATTTCAAACGGCTTATGGAGGAAATCGTTGGCCCCCGCCGCCTTCAGTTCCTCGATGCGGTCTTCTTCCACCATCCCGGAGATGCACAAAATCCGGATTTCGCTCAGATTGGGATCCGAGCGGACGACTTTGCAGACGTCCTTTCCGTTGATATCCGGCAGCATGATATCAAGGACAATCAGGTCGGGATGGTATTCCTTCACCATCATACCGGCGCCAAATCCGTTATTGACGCTCTGCACTTCAAACCGACCATCCCGCTCCAGGACGTCCCGGATCAGCTCGACGAGTTCTTGATCGTCGTCCACGATTAGAATCTTGTGTTTCGTGTTTTCCAGGTTGTCGATGGGGATACCATTTTCTCGCATGAAAGCGATCAATTGATCCCGGGGGATACGACGAAATCGGCTTCCCGGAACGCGAAATCCCTTCAGTTGGCCCGAGTCAAAGCAGCGAATAATCGTCTGCTGACTGACCTTACAGATTTTGGCCGCTTCACCAGTTGTGAAGACGGTCTTACTTGCGAGTGGTGACTGACTGTTCCTTTTCTTGGCCACGGTTCTCGCCGGAATCTTCCAAAGGAGACCCCAGCCCATCGGTCGGCAGTTGGCTGAGTGTCTCTGGTCCTCCGTGTTACTCCATCCGGGAAAGAAGCCGCAGGTTCACGGTTTCCCGCAAACCTTGCACCTCCCGTAGCTGCCTACAAGCAGCAGGCTCATCCGGTTCTGCCGACTTTACCGAATTTGCCAACCGCGGATCATTATACTTTCACCAAAATCCCTGTCAATACGACTTTTGCATCTTTAGCTCTCTTGCCCACACCGTGTTACGTCCCCAAGACTTCCCCATGCGAACTTTTTACCGAATCACAGATGAAAAGCCGCGCAATTTGCGGTAATTGGCGTTGATGGAAAGCGGCTAGCCCCGACCTCTCGTGGCGGTACCGGCAGCTAGCCCCGCGAATGCGCGGAGGGGTCAGCTTTTCTCGGCTGAGCCAAGTGGGTCTAATCAGTCCCGGCCCGGAACCGTGGGGAATCTAGCCTTCGACTTTTACCTATCTCATGATCTCCCCCAGAAATACCCACCTTATGAGACAGTCGCCGAATCTTTCCGATGGGGCGGCAACATCACGGCCCTCATGGCGAATCGGCCGCCACGAGACGACCTATTACCCCTATTCTTCCCCATTTTGGGCGATGCCTGCCTAGGGCGCGGAACTCATATAACAGAGACAAGCGCTTTTTTGATTATGTTGCCTTTTTACGGCCCCGTTTTTTCTCGGAGTCGGATACCCCTTTCGGCGGACGCCCGCGCCGGGATTTCCGCTCCGATGCCGCCTCACCGGAGGCGGGTGGGCGCCCCCGCCGCCCTTTTTCCCCGGGTGGAACAGAGACGGTAGCGGCTTCCTGCTCTTGTGCTGCGGGCCGTACGGCTTGTTGAGACGTGGCTACCGGTTCGGCCGGGGTCTCGGCCTCGCCTTTCTTTCGCCGGCCTCGCCCAGGTTGACCTTCGGCCTGCCCCGCCGTCGTTGCCGCGGCCACTTCCGCAACCGCCGTCGGTTCGGCAACCGCCTCCCGCGAGGGCTCTGCTTGACGGGTCGCTTGGGCTTCCCAAGCCTCCAGCCGTTGCAGCGATTGCGGATCAAACGCCTTCATGATCTTGGTAACCTGGGGGGAATGATGGTCCGCCCAAAACTCCGCGGCAAACTCGTGAAGGGCCCAGGCAAAATCCCGCCCTTGGCTCTTGGGAATTGCCCGTTCCAAACCACCGACCACGCCCGAGGCCACCTCAGACTCGTCGGCCAAACCAAGGATATTCAGGACCTGCAAAGTAGCCGCATCGAGTGGAATGGTATGCCCCCCGAGCGCATTCTGGACGACGTAGCCGATCATAAAGCGGGTGACGCCATCAATCTTCTGAAGCCGTTCCACGGCCTGTCCGATCGGTACTTTTTTCAGGTCATCCAGGTCAAAAGAATATGTGGACTCAAAGATATCCTGCAGGGGCTGCTTGATCCGGTGGGCAGCCGCAGTAGGATCGGGCAACCCGGTGGCGATGTCAACTAAGTCCCGAACCGTGCTTACCCGTACCTCGTTCCAATCAAAGAACTCCTCCTTCAGGGCATTG
>Ga0209608_1001809_pt1 | contig 16457 bp, 7 predicted proteins | sample AD_UKC130_MetaG_FD_184428 | JGI IMG/M metagenome (GOLD analysis project Ga0209608, IMG submission 184428) | Active sludge microbial communities of municipal wastewater-treating anaerobic digesters from Canada - AD_UKC130_MetaG (SPAdes) (version 2) | ecosystem: Engineered > Bioreactor > Anaerobic... | reverse complement strand
ATATTCGGGGGCGATTTTGACGGCCGTATGCTTGGCGCTTGTCGTGGCCCCACCAATGAGCAAGGGCTGCTGCATCCCACGACGGTTCATTTCCCGGGCCACGTGGACCATTTCCTCCAAACTTGGCGTAATGAGGCCGGACAAGCCGATGATGTCGGCCCGTTCCTTTTCGGCTGTATCCAAGATGGTCTCGCAGGGCACCATGACGCCCAGGTCAATGATGCGGTAGTTGTTACAGGCCAGGACGATCCCCACGATGTTCTTTCCGATGTCATGGACATCTCCTTTGACGGTCGCCAAGACGATCGTCCCCCGATATCGACCGTTTTGGCCGGAGGTGGCCTTTTCGGCCTCCATGTAGGGCTGAAGATAGGCGACGGCCTTTTTCATTACGCGGGCCGATTTGACGACCTGGGGTAAAAACATCTTTCCTTCGCCGAAGAGGTCCCCCACGATCCGCATGCCGTCCATGAGAGGCCCTTCAATGATGGCCAAGGCGCTGGGGAATTGATGGCGTATCTCTTCCACATCCTGTTCGATAAATTCATCAATGCCATGGACCAAGGCGTGTTTGAGGCGTTCGGTTACGGGGGCCTCTCGCCAGCGTTGCTGCGTTTTTTCTTGCTGTTCCTGGCTCGATACGGCGGAACTCTCGGCAAAGCGGATGAGTCGTTCGGTGGCGTCGGGGCGTCTGTCAAAGAGGACGTCCTCCACCAATTCGCGGAGCGTGGGGTCGATTTCCTCATAAACATCCAGTTGCCCCGCGTTGACGATTGCCATATCCAGCCCCGCCCGAATGGCATGATAAAGAAAGGCGGAATGCATTGCCCGCCGGACGGTCTCATTGGAGCGAAAGCTGAAGGATATGTTACTTACTCCGCCCGATGTTTTGACGCCGGGACAAAGTTGCTTGATTTGGCGGACTGCCTCGATGAAATTGATGGCGTAACGGTTATGCTCCTCGATGCCCGTTCCCACCGTCAGGATGTTCGCGTCAATGATGATATCCTCCGGGGGAAAGCCCGCCTGCTCGGTCAACAGGCGATAGGCCCGTTGGGCGATCCGCACTTTGTGCTCTACCGTGACGGCCTGTCCCTCCTCGTCGAACATCATCACGACGACGGCGGCACCGTAGCGGCGGATACGTCTTGCCCGTTCTAAGAAGGCCTGTTCCCCTTCCTTAAGGCTGATGGAATTGACGACCGGCTTGCCCTGAAGACACTTTAGCCCGGCTTCCAGGATTGACCACTTGGAGCTGTCAATCATGATAGGGATTCGCGTGATATCCGGCTCGGCCGCCAGACGATTGAGGAATTCCCTCATAGCCTGCTCGCCATCCAACAGGGCATCATCCATGTTGACATCGAGGATGTTGGCCCCGCCTTCCACCTGTTGCCGGGCGATGGCCACGGCCTCGTCGTAGCGTCCCTCCCTAATCAGTCGGGCGAAGCGGCGGGAACCCGCCACGTTGGTCCGCTCGCCAATGAGGATGAAATTACTGTCGGGACGGATGACGAGCGGTTCTAAACCGGCCAGGCGGGTAAATCTTGGGACCTCGGGCGGAGTCCGCGGCGGACAATCCCGCACCGCTTCGGCGATGGCCCGGATGTGTTCTGGTGTCGTCCCGCAACACCCGCCCACAATATTCAACCAACCGGCCTGGGCAAACTGGCGTAAGGTCTTGGCCATCTGTTCGGGCGTTTCATCGTAACCGCCGAATTCGTTGGGTAAGCCGGCGTTGGGGTGGCAACTGGTGTAGATCGGCGCAAGTGAGGATAACTCTTCCACAAACGGCCGCATCAGTTCCGGCCCCAGGGCGCAGTTGATCCCCACGCTGAAAAGAGGGGCATGCGAGATGGAAATCCAGAAGGCCTCTAGCGTTTGCCCGGAAAGCGTTCGGCCACTGCGGTCCGTGATCGTTACGGAGACCATCACCGGCAAGCGGCGTCCCAAACGATCGAAGAGGTCTTCCAGGGCCATGAGACAGGCCTTCAGGTTGAGCGTATCGAAGACGGTCTCGACCAGGAGGATATCGGCCCCCGCGGCGATGACCGATGCTGCCTGCTCGCCGTAAGCAACGTAAAGATCGTCGAAGGTCACGGCCCGATAACCTGGGCGGTTTACGTCGGGCGAGAGGGATGCCGTGCGATTGGTGGGCCCAATGGAAGCGGCCACAAAGCGGGGTGTGGTATCCTCGGGGTGAAGCTGGCGGAAGCGGCGAATGGCCTCCTGCGCACACTGCACCGCGGCCCGATTGATGCGATCGACCTGATCCGTCAACTGATAATCCGCCAGGGAAACGCGATTGGCATTAAAGGTATTGGTGCAAATAATCTCGGCCCCGGCTTCCAAGTAACCCAGGTGAATGTCGATGATGGCCTCTGGCTGAGTGACGCACAACAGATCGTTACAACCTTTAAGGGGCACGGGATGATCGCGAAAGGCCTCTCCTCGAAAGGCGGCCTCGTCCAGTCCCAACCGCTGGATCATCGTGCCCATGGCGCCATCAAGGATGACGATCCTTTGGCGGACAAGGGCCGCGAGATCCTCCGCAGACGTAGCACTCACCAGTGTGCTGCCAGGCTGTGGCGTCAAACAACCAACAGGGTGCACGGTGTTTATTTCCCCTCAGGCAAAATGATTAATCTTGGCAAACCCCACCGACTTTTTTGGGCGGAAATTCTCAGCCTCGGAGAGCGACCCATTTCTGCGGGCATCTTCTATCGTCACCCCATCGTCTGGGGCGAAGGCGCCAAGCTGCGCTGGAGGACCGCAACTCTTTGATCGCTTACCTACGCAACGGCGCGAGATAGGCTCCATCCCTTAATGATATGCAAGGCGAGGAGGTAATGGGGAAGAATCTTCTGAGGTTGTGCGGCGGTGTCGGGAGGGTCGCCGTCCCCGATGACCCGGACGCCTGCCAGCACCCGCACCCATTTGGCGATCGGACCCGGCGGTTATTTGTGTTCTGGGGCAGGCACGGGGGCCTGCCCCTACGGGTTTCGATGGGATCCTAAATCGTAGGGGCAACCCCCTGTGGTTGCCCCGTTTGTCCGTAGCGCCGGTGGTTTGCGTTTGGTCGGGCGCCCAAATCGTTTTGATTTCGCGCCGACACACGGCGCTTTTTGCGTTCTGGGGCAGGCACAGGGGCCTGCCCCTACATGGTTTCAATGGGCTCCTATTCGCCCGGAACCACAGGATATGTGCCGTAAGTCTTTTCTGATGGTAATCTTACGGCAAAAATACCTGCAAAAAACTCGCCTCAAACGGCCTTTGAGCGGCCCAAAATCGTCAGTTTTTTGCGAGTTTTTCATCGCTCTTTGCCCCACATAATACCACCGTGCCCCTGACGTTGCAAGACCGCGCCACGAATAAATCTTGTCGCCTCTTGAAGCTTAGTCTCCCCTCGCCCGCTTGGCGGGAGAGGGGTCGGGGGTGAGGGTGGGTCGAATCGCTGCTGGTTTTCTCAATCGATTATGAGGTTCGCTTGCCCTCACCCCAACCCTCTCCCAGAGGGAGAGGGGGAGTTTTTTACGATACGCCTTTACATACGCGGCCAGCCCCGTAGTTGCAACACCCACACGCCAGGGAGACCGCCTTTATGGAACGGGACGGCGGGGACGCCGTCCCTCCCGATTCCGCCCCGGGAGGGTCATCGTCCCCGATGACCCAACCACCGCGTAACACGCACACCCGTTGGACACAAGCGGTCAACACCGGAACGGACAATAACACGGGCAAGATGCCCGTGCCACGCACAAGGCGTAGGGCAGGCACAGCGGCCTGCCCCTACGGGTTTCGATGGGCGCGTCAGACGTAGGGGCAACCCCCCGTGGTTGCCCCGTTTGTCCGCAACGCCGGTGCACCCGGACGGCGGGGACGCCGTCCGTCCCGATCGCACAATATGCACGCCGTCCTTACCGATTGGGCAATACGTACGGCGCCCCTACCAGCGCCGGGGCGTGCGTCACTCGCCGCAATTGCGACGGATCGCCTCACGCACAAACTGGATCACGTCGTCCACCAGGGCGGGATGTTGAGTTAAGGGCTGGTCAGAAAAGGCCACCTCTCGGCCTTGGAAGGGGTCGTTGCCATTGGCCTCTTGCTGGACCCATCGCTCGTGGAAATGCCTCGCCGAGCTGGCCAGGAAAATCGCCACAACCAAGACCCGCTGGCCTCTTCTCATGGCTTCCTTGATCTTCGGCACCGCCTGAGAACCGTAATGCTGGCCGACGCCCACATAGCACCAGTCGCCCGCGGAAAGTGGCACCTCTTTTTGCACAGAACTAATCACCCGTTTCGCCAGGTTGTCCAAGATCGGTCGAAAACTGTCGTCTCCGTGGAGCAAAAGGAGGAGCACTTCCCGCTGTGGATTTTGCGAAAGCCGCTTTACCTCAGACAGCGTATAGGCATCGAGGCAACCACCCTCGCTGAGGGGCGGCGTCAGCGTGATGGGAACGGTGGGACAAACCAGCGTGATGCCTTCTTCCCGCAACGTCCGCGCCACCTTGGGGTCGTGGAGAACACCCAGCACGGTAGGCACATCATACTGCACGTGGCCGGATGCCGCGATAAACATCGGCACGGCCACAATCCGGCGGCATCCCAACGCTGTCAATTCAGAAACGGCGTCGGCGATCGTCGGTCGGGCCTTCTCCAGGTAACCTAGACGAACTCCGGCGATGCCCGGCTCGTCTTTCAGATGTTCCCGGACCCGCTCGACAACCTCAGCCACAGCCTGATTCCAGTGTGGGCTGGGGGAGCCATGGGCAACAAGGATGACACCAGTTTGGCCATCCGCGGATTGTGGATTCATGCCGAGTATTCCATATGCTGCCAAGAACGTACTCAGAATTCTAAACAACACACCACACTTCATCTTACGCACTCCTTTCATCAAAAGAGAAGCAAACCCCTTCATCGAGAGTTGCCTTTCAGGCGGTGGACTTGACAATCCATAGTTCTCATGCTGTTTCACCGAAACAGTTGGCGCACGCCTTGGCGACACTTGCGGGTTGGGTCATAATCTGGTTTACAATCCGTGGGCGGGACCCATTCCAAGATGTCTTTGGCGTTCGCAAGACAGGCGGTGTACGATGATCGCAGCTCGCATTAGGTTAGTTGGCACGCTCTTTCAACTTCTGAAGGTATCAATCGCGGCCCTCGCATGTTGGGTGATGACGCTGTTCTCTTCCGTATTTGCCTACACTCCCCCTAATATCATCCTTTGTGTGGGTGACGATCATGGCTGGGAGGAGACGGGCTACAATGGCCACCCGTACCTCAAGACGCCTATCCTGGATAGCATGGCGGCGACAGGGCTTCGCTTGGACCGCTTCTATGCAGCCGCGCCCGTTTGTTCGCCAACTCGAGGGAGCATCATCACCGGACGCCACCCCAATCGATACGGGACGTTCAGTGCCAACTGGTCCATTCGGCCTGAGGAAATTGGTGTGGCCCAGATTCTCGCCCGAGCAGGTTATGCCTGTGCACACTTTGGCAAATGGCATTTAGGCCCTGTCAAGGCCGAGTCGCCCACGAATCCCGGTGCGATGGGGTTTGAACGATGGCTTTCCCACGACAATTTCTTTGAAGTGAATCCTTTTCTTTCGCGCAATGGGGGACCACCGGAGCGTTTCGAAGGCGAAAGCTCCGAAATCCTGGTGGATGAAGCCATTCGCTTCCTAAGGGAGGCAAAGGACAATGGCCGACGTTTCTTCGTCGCCATTTGGTTTGGTTCGCCCCACGAGCCTTATGTTGGATTACCAAGCGACCTCGCTCTCTACGACAACCTGCCGCAAGAGTACGAAGAGCGCACCGTTCGCCTGACAGACGTGAAAACTGGTCTGGCGACCAAGCGCCCTCTGCGCGACGTGCTTCGCGAACGTTATGCCGAGATCACCGCCATGGATCGGGCAATCGGAAAGTTGCGGCAGTTTCTCGAGAAAGAGGGGCTGCGAGAAAACACTCTGCTCTGGTATCTCAGCGACAATGGAACGCCACCGGAAGCCGCCGTGATGGTGCCTTTCCGTGGTATGAAGGGTTCGATTTATGACGGCGGACTGCGTGTGCCAAGCGTCATGGAGTGGCCTGCCGTTATTTCCCGGCCGCGAGCATCAGATGTCAACTGCGTGACGAGCGATATTTTGCCAACTCTTTGCGATTTAACCGGACAACCACTGCCCAATCGCCCGCTGGATGGGGTTAGCTTAAAACCGGTGATTTTCGGAGAGAAGTGGGAACGGCCTTCGCCAATTTGCTTTTGGCAGTACGATATCAGCCATGAGACGCGCAACAATCCCCAGCCTTATATCGACCCCAAACTTCAGGAAGGCACCACTCCGCTTGCCAAACAAATGGGTGGTCGGTGGACCCGTAGCTTCCAGAATTTGCGGCACCTTTCCATCACGGAGGAAGATTTTCGCGGTCCGAGGGCAATTTTGGAAAATCAATATAAGCTGGTCATTATTGATCGGGCCGGCGGAACACAATCAAAAGAATTGTTTGACGTACGCGAGGACCCGGCCGAGAAAAACAATCTCATCGATATGAAGCCCGATATTGCCCGCCAGTTGGAACAAAAACTGAGAACGTGGCAGGAGTCGGTCCTCAAGAGTCTTTTGGGAGAGGATTACAAATGAGGGGGCATAAAAGCGAAACTCAAGAGTGCCCTCACCCCAGCCCACGCCACAGTCATGGTAACACAGGAGGCGTCACAGCGGCGGGTGGCTGATAGGACATGCCCGTACCAAACGCCTGTGGGGTACCAGGACTCACTGTTCCCCCACCGTAACTGCTAAAGGGGTCGGTGGTTGGAACTGAGTTTCGCCGCGGGATAACGCCCAAGATTCTGCCGTCAGAGGGACTGGGCGGGAGCAGGGCCTGCCGTCCCTGGATGCCTTTGGGGGCTGTCACGTCGGCCCACCATGCGCGAAGCCGATCCATCAGTGACCGCCCGTCCGTTTGCTTTCGGGGCAAAATCGCGCCACCATTCCACAGTGCGGCCGGCGGTTCCGATGCCCTGGGGAAAGGCAGGGCCGTTCCAAATCCACTGCCGTAATGGGGATATGGAGGTAGCGTGGAACGCATCTGCGGAGAACTTGGAGCGACACTGGCGGCTTGCGGCGTCGCCGTCCAACCGCCATAGACATTTCCCCCTAAAGTTCCCGGGGCACCGCTGGAACCCGCTGAGGTCCCCGGTGTTACCAGTTTGGCCGTGCCCTCCGTCGTTGAATGCGGAGGCATAAGGGTAGTGTGCGCCTGGCCACCGGTCCCGCTTTGTGCCGGCCCGGCGGTTAGCGGAGGCGACGAAAGGGCCGATCCCTGTGACGAGTTAGGTGGCAGGGCATACGGCGTGGCGTAGGGTTGCATCACCTGGGGTGAGGTGCTCCCGCCCGATGCTCCGCCAGCAGGGGGCCCTACAGTGTATCCGCTCCAAGGGACGACATTTCCCGAGTTGGATGATCCCGCTGCATTCCAGTTGCTCAAAGAGTTAGTACTTGAATTGAACGAGCCTCCAGCCGGTTGATCGAGCGGCTTTTTTCCCCACAGTGAATTCCACCATCGCCCCACAGAGGCCAAAAAGCCGTGAGACTGGGACGCCTTTCCACCCAAGATCGGCCGCGGCGCCAAGCCGGTTTGCCCGGGCCAAGATCGACCGAGGTACTGCGGCACAGGGGCTGGGGTACCGTAGGGGTAGGGTATTCCTGTCGCTTGGATCCCGCCCCCGTAGGTCGGCCCGGGTGTTTGTGGCAACACCTGCGGCGCGGGGAGACTGGCCGGCGGCGGTTTGATCGACGACGTGGCAGCACTGGCCTGTCCTCCGCCAGGCCGAGCCAATTGGGAACGACTTCCTTTGGTGACCCAACCATCGTCGGGAAGCGAGGCAGCGCCGGCAGGCTTCGATACGGCGCTATCGCCCGGGGAGCTCGCCTGGTCCATCGTTGAACCGCCGGGAACCGCTTGGGACTGACCTTCCGGTTTCGGGGCCGGATCCACAGTGGGGGCTAACAAGACAATATCCGGAGCGAACAGTTCAGGACCTGTCTCTGAATTCGCCCATACTGGCCCCCCCGGCAAAAGGACACCTATTATCGCTGTGAGAGCGAAAACAAACTTAGAACGTATCCCAAAATCTCCTCTCTCCCGTTTGGCGGGAGAGGGGTCGGGGGTGAGGGTGGCACGAACCCCTGCCGGTTTTCCCGATCGACTCCGACGTTCGTTTGCCCTCACCCCAACCCTCTCCCGAAGGGAGAGGGGGGCTTTTTGGCATGGACTCTTACCAAGATGGTTGCATCGCCAACGCATTGGTCTATCGCCGCCTCAAATGAGATGAGCGAGCCGGCGACTCCCTTCGCGACTTGCCCAGGGTCGTTTTTATCCTCCTTGCAGCCTGTCCCACAACCTCCCCTCGCCCGTTCGGCGGGAGAGGGGCCGGGGGTGAGGGTGGCTCGAACCGCTCCTGGTTTTCTCGATCAACTCTAACGATCACTTCCCCCTCACCCCAACCCCCTCCCAGCGGCAGAGGGAGCTTTGCGAAAGGCCCTTAATTTGATAACCGTCAAACACTAAACGGTCTTTGGCCCCTTGTCGCTGCGAGAACGAAATGCCCACGCGTCAACCGCCACGGGCGTCGGTCTTTTGCGGTCAACAAGAAAGGCCATCCTTCTTCGTTATCGGGCAGGCAAGAAAAGTTTTTCCGCCAAACCCACGGCGATGGTGCTCGTGACAAAACCGTACCAGTTTCCCGCCAAGTAAGTTCAGATCCGGCACACGCCACAGGCGATGATTTGTCGCGCCCGCAGTGAGACAAGAGGAGTTACCAGCGGGAGGATTCCCACGGCCAGTAAATCTTGCGGCGCGCCCCAAACCGCATTTCCAGTCCCACGGTAAAGGCGAAATGATGGGTCGTATTGAATCGTGAGGGAAAAACGATTTGATCGACAAATTCAAATCGCATGATGGGCCCGGACTTGGGACGGAACTTCAACCCCAGCCCGATCGGCATGGCAAAATAGGTACCTTCGTAACTGGTGCCCACAAAATCGGCGAAATCGATCCGCGTTAGCCCAACACCCCAAAACACATAAGGGCGCCAGGGATCATTCTCTGTGGGGTAGTAAAGTAATACTGCGTCCCACTCCACCGCCCGAAGCCAACGGTCCCGGCTGCCGTTAAGCCCAAGTCCACTGCCCGCAGCCACCGCATCGGGATGATCCCAAAGGTCCAGAGTTCCGAAGGAAAGGCGTGTCTCGACCCCATATTGTTCGGAACAATCCCAGCCAAGCCGGAGTCCGCCCCAAATGCCGTCTCGTTCCTCCAGCCAGTTGTGGACCAGTTCGGTCCCCCAACCGTAGCCCAAAAACACACCGGCGCTGCCCGGTTCACTGCGCCAGCGCTGCCATCGTCCGGCGTTTTGCAGGTCTGCGAACAGACCGCGCACAATCCCTCGACGAGGTCGGCATCCAGAGGGATCTTCCGAGCAACACCTAACGCCCCCAGAGGTCGCGACGGTCGCACCACGAACCGATACGGCATCCGGGGCGAACACTTGATCCTCAGGAATCAGGAGGCTGTCCCCTGTGGGTTCGGCTGAAGCTCCATCGGCCGGTCCGCTGTTGCCGAGAAAGTTCTCGAAGGTCGGGCCCGAAAGTTCGCCGGGTTCCATATCCTGGCTAGAAATCCAGACCCAACTTGTTGTTGTCGGTGTCTCGATTTCTGGCAAAGTCAGCTCGGGTCCCTCTAACAAGGGAGATTCGTCAGGCCAGGGCGGGAGAAGTTTCTTCTCATCGAATGAAACCGTGGTGTTGGCGGTATCTCCCATCACCACAAGACTGGTAAGATGGAGTGCGAGCAGTAGCCCAAGCAAATAAGCCATCCACGGCCATCGTCTGCTCGACCTGCGAAGAAACAGCACGATCGCACTTGGGAACGGAACACATAATCGCTTCCGTGCCCAGCGCTTCAAACGCGCGGCCGGGAGATGATTGGATGGCACTTGGTGCACAACCGAAATTCCGCTGAGCGTCCAACGGGAAACGGAACGGCAGTCAAAAGCCGGGGGATTATCGGGAAAATATTGCATTCTGTCAACATGCGTTGTTGACAGGTGACGCGATCAGGGGTACTGTGGAATTGGGGATATGTTATAGGTGAGCAAAACAAATCCTTGTCCAACCATGGGAGGCGGATTCCATGGCCGTCAAACGCCGCGTCGATTACACGGATCTCCTCATCCGCAAAGGGATCATTAGCGCCGACCAATTGGAGGAAGCCAAGCAGTTGGCCGCCCAGTCTGGGATGAAACTCCCCGATGCGATTATCCGATTGGGGTATGCGTCAGGGGAGGAAGTGATGCAGGTCATGGCGGAACAGCATGGCCTGGAGTATATCGATCTCAACCGTATCTCTATTCCTCCGAACGTGGTGGAGTTGGTACCCGAGTCGGTTGCCCGGGAAAACGTGGTCATCCCAATCGCCGAAGATGATGGCCAATTGCGGGTGGCAGTGTGTGATCCCGATGACTTCGCCACTTTTGACAAACTCCGGTTTATCCTGAACCGCCGCATCGAAATCTGCCTGGCACCTCGCGAAATGATCTTGGAGGCGATCAACCGTTACTACGGCCAGACCTCCGGCGAAAGCCAAGACTCCGTGTTGAGCGAAGTTACCGACACGGCGATCGACTTCACCCAAGTCGAAACCGACATGGGCAGCATCCAGGATGCGGATGAAACCAGCGCCCCGGTGGTCCGGCTGGTCCATCTCATCATCTCGGAAGCCGTCCAATTGCGGGCGTCGGACATTCATATCGAGCCGTTCGAAGACCGTGTCCGCATCCGATATCGGATCGACGGATACCTCATTGAGCGGGATAATGCCCCCCGCCGGCTGCTGGGGGCCATTCTATCGCGTATCAAGATTTTGGCCCGAATGGATATCGCCGAGCGTCGCCGGCCGCAAGACGGTCGGATCAAGATGAATATCGGAGAAAAGCAGCTTGACCTCCGGGTAAGTGTCCTCCCCAGCACGTGGGGGCAGGCCGTCGTGATGCGGATTTTGGACAAAGACAATATCAAAATCGGTCTGCGGCAGTTGGGCTTCTCTGAAGAAGATTACCAAAAGTTTCGCCAGCTTATTAAGCGCCCGAACGGCATCATCCTGGTGACGGGACCCACCGGTTCGGGGAAGACGACAACCCTCTATGCGGCCTTGAACGAGCTAAACACACCGGATCGCAAGATCATCACCGCAGAGGATCCCGTGGAGTACTACCTCCCCGGGATCAACCAGGTTGAGATCCGGCACGAGATCGGGCTGGACTTCGCCCGGGTCATTCGGGCGATGTTGCGACAAGCCCCGAACGTGATCCTGGTAGGCGAGATGCGTGACCTGGAAACTGCGCAGATGGGAATCCAAGCCTCTTTGACGGGACACCTCGTTTTTAGTACGCTACATACGAACGATGCGCCCAGTTCTATTACACGCCTGATCGATATGGGCGTCCCCGCCTACCTCGTGGCGAGCAGCGTCGTGGCGATCATGGCGCAGCGCCTCGTTCGGGTGGTGTGCGAACAGTGCAAGCAGCCTTACCAGCCAAGCGACGCCGTTTTGGAAATGGCAGGGATTACCCCCGAGATGGCTGCCACGGCAACGTTCTATCGTGGCAAAGGATGCAGCCGGTGCAACGGGACGGGCTACCGGGGACGCATGGGCATTTTTGAATTGATGATCATGTCGCCAAAGATTCGGGAAATGACCTTCCGTCAGGCACCCGTCGCCGACATCCGGCGGGTAGCAATCCAGGAGGGTATGAGGACCCTCTACATGGACGGTCTGCAAAAGGTGTTGCGGGGAAGGACAACTCTCGAAGAGTTGTTGTCAGTTGCCCGACCGGAAGAGGAGCTCCGCTGAGTATTCCAACGGCGACGCCTTTCCCGGTTGTTGCTATTGGGATGCCACTGGGGTTCTGTTAGCCGGTAAGGCCCATTTGGTGAGGACATCAATCGCGATAATTATGCGGGAGATGGGGTAAATAGTTAGCGTTTCTGGTCTTCAAAGCATCGGGGTTTGGACGGACAGTATGTCGCAATTACAGATTGACAAGCTGCTCAATACCGTCGTTGCTCGAAAAGCAAGCGACTTACACATTTCGGTGGGTCAGCCTCCCGCCTTACGGATTGATGGCCGGATCGTCCGGCTCGAAACCAAGGTTTTGGAACCGGAAGATACGGTGGCACTCATGAAAAGCATCACGCCGGAGCGGTGCCAACGGGAACTCCAGGAGGTCGGGGGGGCCGACTTCGGGTTCGCGTTCGGTGACAAGTGCCGCTTTCGTGTCTCGGTTTTCAAGCAAAAGGGCTATGTGGGGATGGTTTTGCGGCAAATCCCCAATCGACTGATGAACTTTGAGGAGTTGGGGACGCCGCCTGTCTTCAAAGAGCTGATCATGCGGCCCAGGGGGTTGATCCTCGTCACAGGCCCCACTGGGTCTGGAAAGACAACCACCTTGGCGGCTGCCATTGATTACCTCAATGATAACTGCGATCACCACATCATCACAATCGAAGATCCGATCGAGTTTTATCACAGCCACAAGCGGTGTGTCGTCAACCAGCGTGAGATTGGGGTTGACGTGCCCAGTTTCGCCGAGGCTATCCGCCGGGCCTTGCGCCAAGACCCGGACATCATCCTCGTCGGTGAAATGCGCGACCTGGAAACCATCGAAGCCGCGATCACGGCGGCCGAAACCGGGCACATCGTGTTTGGAACGCTGCACACCACCGGGGCGCAGGGAACTGTGAACCGTATCATCGACGCATTCCCCACGAACCAACAGGAACAAATCCGGACCCAACTTTCAGTGTCGCTGATCGGCGTCCTCTCGCAGCAATTGCTACCACGGATTGGGGGAGGGCGTGTCGCTGCCTACGAGATGCTCGTCGTTACCCCGGCTATCTCCAACCTTATCCGTGAGAACAAAGTTTACCGAATTAACTCGGCGATCCAGACCGGACATAAGCTGGGCATGCAACTTTTGGATGATCACCTGTTCCGGCTGTGGCGGGATGGGATATGCGAAAAGAAAGAAGTTTTACTTCGGGCAAATAGCCCAGATGAGCTAGCTGCCCGAATCGCCGCTGCCGAGCGGGGAATCCTCGAAGATCAAGAGGAGGCCCAAAAACGGCTCGAACGAGAGATGGCCCAGCAGGCAAAACGATAAAAACGGGCACTTGGGAGAAACGCAGCAGTCTGAGTATGATAGAAAGCGCGGAAAGATTATCGAGAACCTGAGATTGAAACAACGGGAACGCGCGGATGGCTCTTCGTCGGATTGGACAAATTCTAGTTGACCTGGGCTTCATCACGGAGTCCCAGGTGGAACTTGTGCTGGAAGAACAAAAACAGCACAAGGGCGAGCTTTTCGGCCAAATTGCGATCCGCATGGGCCTTATCAATGAGGACCAATTGGCCCAGGCCCTCGCCGAGCAGTTTAATCTTCAGGTCGTCCAGTTGAATGAATTGGTGATTCCGCCGGAGGTCCTCAATCGGATCACCGAGCCGATGGCCCAGCTTTACAAGATCATCCCCATTTCTTTTCACGACAACACACTCACGATCGCCATGTGCGAACCGCAAAAGATCTCGGTGGTCGATGAGCTGCGGTCGTTCCTGGGCTATGATATTCGCCCCGTTGTGACCACGGAGCGCCAAATTAACCAGGCCCTCCAACGGTACTATTCGGGTACCGAAAGCGTCGAGAAGATTATCGACGACCTGGAAAAAGACGAAGAACTGGCGAAGGCCGCCCAGGCCCTCGACTCGGAAGGCCCGATTGATTTGAGCAGTGTCGAGGCCTTGGCCGAGAGTGCCCCGGTCCGGCGACTGCTGAACATGGTCCTCCTGATGGCCATCAAGGAGCACGCCAGCGACATCCATTTCGAGCCGTTCGAGAATGAATTCCGCATTCGCATCCGCTCGGACGGCGTCCTTTACGAGATGGTTCCGCCCCCGCGGCACCTGGCCTTCGCCATCACGACACGGATCAAGGTGATGGCCAACCTCGACATCGCCGAGCGACGTCTTCCGCAAGACGGCAAGATTCGCCTCACCGTCGGAGGACACCCGGTGGATTTGCGGGTGAGCGTCCTGCCCACCATGTTCGGTGAAAGTTGTGTGTTGCGGGTGCTAGACAAATCGGTCGTCATGTTGGACCTCAACCAGGTGGGTATGGACCCAACCACACTGGCCAACTTCCGGGATGTCATTCATCGCCCGCACGGTATCGTTTTGGTCACGGGGCCCACGGGTTCCGGCAAGACGACGACACTTTATGCGGCCCTCAACGAGTTGAATAGAATCGAGGACAAGATTATTACTACCGAGGACCCCGTCGAATACACCATTGACGGCCTCGTGCAGATCCCGATCGACCCTGACATTGGCAATACTTTTGCTAATCTGCTGCGGGCGATCCTCCGGCACGATCCTGACATTATTCTCGTCGGCGAAATCCGGGACCTGGAGACGGCCGAAATCGCCGTGCAGGCGGCGTTGACGGGTCACATGGTGTTCAGCACCCTCCACACGAACGATGCACCCAGTTCCATTGCCCGGCTCCGCGACATGGGGGTCCCGCCATTCCTTATCACGGCCACAGTGGAAGCCATCTTGGCACAACGCTTGGTCCGCAAGATTTGCCCAAATTGCCGGGAATTAACAGTCCCGAGCACGGAAGCCTTGGCCGACTTGGAAATGACTCCCGACGACGTGGTGGGTAAGCCATTCTACCGAGGTCGGGGTTGTGCCGCCTGTAACAACACGGGCTTCAAAGGCCGGACGGGGATTTTCGAGTTCATGCCGATCACGGACGAGATTCGGGAACTGATCCATCGCGGGGCCTCCACGGAGGAGTTGCGGGATGCCGCCCAGCGAGCCGGGATGAAGACCTTGCGTCAGGCAGGCTTGGAGAAGATCTACGAAGGCGTGACGACCGTCGAAGAAGTTGTCCGCGAAACCACCATCGAGGCGTGATTTTTTCGACGCCGACCTTCGGATTGAAATAATTCAACGGAGCCTAGACCGATTCACAAAAACGGTAGTTGACGGCGGAACGATCGAGTGATCGTGATTGCCTGAGCCTGAGCGGAGTGAGGAGCAGGCCATGCCCAAGTTCCAATTCGAAGCGATGGACGCCACCGGACAAGAGATCCGGGACGTCATTGAGGCGGCAACGCAGGAGGAAGCCGAACAGACGATCCGCCAGATGGGGTATTACATCACGCGGATCGCTCCTCAGAAGGAAAAAAAGGAAAAGGCCCAAAAGGCCAAGAGCCGTAAAACCTTTTCCATTGGTAGGGTCAATGCCAAAACCCTTACGACCTTCACCAAGCAGCTTTCGGTGCTCCAGGATGCCGGCTTGCCCATCCTGCGGAGTTTGAAGATTCTCGAGGCCCAGGCTAAGCCCTCGTTGTTTGGGAGCCTAAAAAACTGCTTGATCGACGTGATCGAGGAGATTGAGGGCGGGGCTACGCTCTCTGAAGCGATGGCTAAGGCCCCCAAGGCCTTTGACCGGCTTTATGTGAACATGGTGAAAGCTGGCGAGGCCGGTGGTGCTTTGGAAGTCATTCTGCGGCGTCTGGCAGAGTTCCAAGAACGGGCCCTCTGGCTCCGGCGGAAGGTCAAAGGCGCCTTGGTCTATCCTATCGCCGTCATTGTGTTTGCGTGTTTGATCTTGACCTTCATCATGATCAAGATCGTGCCGCAATTCCAAAAGATTTTCGAAGAGTTCGAGACCGATCTGCCGGTCCCCACGCAGATTCTTATCACGGCTTCTCAAACGGTCATCCATTGGTGGTTCCTCCTGCCGGGTGTTCCGCTGGGAATCTGGCTCTTTGTCAAGTTGACGACGATGTTTCCCTACGCCAAATTTGGCTTGGACCTGTTTAAACTCAAGTTGCCGATCTTTGGACAACTTGTGGAGAAGAACATCTTGGCACGTACCACGCGAACCTTGGGAACCCTGGTGGCCAGTGGTGTGCCCATCTTGGAGGCCCTCACGATTACGCGGGATACGTCCACCAATGCCGTTTTTGAGCGGCTATATCAGCGGGTACTCGATGCCATTCGGGAAGGTGAAACCATCGCCAAGCCGCTTAAGGATAATTCTCGACCAGGCTTTCATCCGGTGACGGCGTGGTGGTTCTTCTTCTTCCTGGGAGGACCTATTGGGCTGCTCCTCTACTTGACGCGTTGGAATAATCCCATCATCGAGGACATTGCCATTAACATGGTGGATGTCGGCGAGGAAACCGGTGAGTTGGACACCATGTTGTACAAGATCGCCGACAACTACGACGAAGAGGTGGCCATCATCACAGAAAGCCTTTTGAGCTTGTTTGAGCCCATCCTGATTATTGTGTTGGGGGTGATGGTTGGCTTCATCGTGATCGCCCTGT
>Ga0209608_1001803_pt1 | contig 16512 bp, 17 predicted proteins | sample AD_UKC130_MetaG_FD_184428 | JGI IMG/M metagenome (GOLD analysis project Ga0209608, IMG submission 184428) | Active sludge microbial communities of municipal wastewater-treating anaerobic digesters from Canada - AD_UKC130_MetaG (SPAdes) (version 2) | ecosystem: Engineered > Bioreactor > Anaerobic... | reverse complement strand
ATCAAATTGTTTCAAAGATGCCAGAAAGTTTTGACGAAGTTATTTATGGAATTGATTTTGGATACAATAATCCATCGGTGGTGCTTGAAATAGGGTTGAAAGATGATAATATATATATAACAAAAGAGTTGTATGAAACACGTTTAACAAATGAAGAATTAATCGAGAAGTTGAAATATTTTGTGAAAAACAAAAATGCTGAAATATATGCTGACAGTGCAGAGCCAGATCGAATAAAAGAAATAGAACGAGCAGGTTTTAATATCCGAGCTGCAAAGAAAGCAAAGCAAAAAGTTGCAAATGGAATAGACTTGCTAAAAAGAAAAAAGATTTATATACATGAGACTTGCACAAACACAATAAAAGAAATTCAATCGTACAAATGGAAAGAAAAGAAAGACGGAGAAATATTGGATGAGCCTGTCAAGTTTCTTGACCACGCAATGGACGCTATGAGATATGCTTGTGAGTATTTTATGGCTTACGATGAAACAGCAAGGAATATCAAGATAAAAATAAAAAGGAGCGTCTAATATGAATAGAGTTATATTCGAAAAACTAATGAAAGGTGAAGCATACGACGAGATATACAAAAATCTCCGTGGACTTTTGCCTCGTGTAAAACAAATTTACAATCCTGTGCCTGTTATCATTGATACAGATGTTTCTCTTATACGAAATTCGGTGAAAGTTAGAGCCGATGAAATCACTTCTCAAATAGACTGGAACTACATAAAATCAAGAATAATAAAAGAACAACTATACGATCGGGCTTTTGTTGACATAGAAATTGTAAACAGCAAGCCTGTTATTTTTATTTACTCATCGGATCAAATAGCTTGCGAATACGATTCTCAAGGAAATATAATCAATGCTAAAATAAATAGAGAAAGTCCGTTCGAGCATAAAGAGTATTTCATTGATGAAAACGATAAAAGATGGATGAGAATTGGAGAAGAGCAAGCTACACCGATACTTTATGAAAATATGATCTTCCCCATTTTTGAGATCTCCGGAAGAGATGAAGAAGGTGGAACGGAGACTATATCAAGAATTGAAAACTTGCCTGATTTGCTAGATCTCATAAACAAATACGAGGCGGATATGGAAGTTATATTCACAAAACACGCAGACGCTCCAACGTGGGGGCAAATGAAAATTCAAAGATCGGCGTCAGATATTGAAGACAACGAAATTGAACATTTGCAAGTTGAAGAAGGCGGAGAGATTAAATATTTGGAAATGCAAGGAAATGTAGTTAGTATTCTCAAAGATAAAATTGAAGAGCTTAAAAGCCAAGTTAAAGAGCAATATCCTGAGCTTAAAATACAGGAAGCAATTCAAGGAAGTGGAGAGAGTGGATATGCAATATCATTGAAATTATTGAGTTTAATTTCAATCATTGAATTGTATCGAGATAACTTCGCAAAAGGCATAAGAAAATTATTTAACTACATTCAAGAAATGTTGGGACTGCAAACTCACATAGAAGTTGAAGTATATGATATTATTCCTCAAAATCAGAAAGAAGAAATAACAGAAACGATAACTCTTTATCAAAGTGGATTAATTCCAAATGAGATAGCAATTGAGCAAATAGCTGAATTGAAGGGCTGGAGTGAAGAGCTATTGGCAAGAATAAAAGAATCATTGAGAAATGATATAGATGAGCTTGATATTCGCATGAGACAAGAAGTACAATAATAGGGAGTTTTAAAAAATGGATATAAAAAGAGAAAAAGAATTCATCGATGATTTTGAGAAGGCTTATACGAAATATGTTGAAATACCTATGATAAACGAAATTAGAAAATTAATCTTAGATAGCAGTTTTGAAGTTCGTGGAACGATTAATCCACAAGTTATATTTCCAAATGATTTTAGAAAAGAATTGACAAAGATAGCGGAGAGTTGGGAATTAGGCACAGAAAAATTGTTTTTAGATTATTTGAATGATGTTGATAAAGAAGTTTTAGACTCATTTCAAAGAGGATTAAAAAGACTACTTCCAAAGCAGTTTAGATATAAAAGAACGGAGTATAAGTTTAATTATAATCAATTGCTTAAAAAAGTTGGAGATAAATGGCAAAGTGCTATAACAGTAAATGAATTTGCTTCAAAGTGGTATACAAGAAAATATTATAACGATGGATTATCTTTGTCTGATAGAGTTTGGAAGTATGCGAACGAGTCGGCTCAAAAGATACAAAATCAAATAGCTTTAAATCTTAGATTAGGAAACTCGGCTTTGAATACTGCAAGGCAAATTCAAGAAGTAAATGAGCAAGTAATTAGAATTCCAAAATATTTACAAAAACAAATTGATTTATTAGATAATAAAAACTTAGCTTCAAATCTAATTGATAACTATGTAAAGAAAAAGCTTCATTATAATGCTATGCGTGTTGCAAGAACAGAGATAAACAATGCTTGGAAGGGAAGCTATAAAGAAAAGATGGATCAATTGGATTTTGTGGAAAATGTAAAGTGGAATTTGTCACGAAGTCATAAAGATCCATGCGTATGCGAAACTTATGCAAGACAAGATCTTTACGGATTGGGCTCCGGAGTATATCCGAAAAATGCAGTTCCACACAACGGATTATCGGCTCATCCGAACTGTTTATGCAATATAACAATGATACTTTCTCCTGTTAAAAAATGGATTGAAAGTGAATATAGAAAAAGTTAGGAGGTTGAAAAATGGATTTAAAATATGATTTGCAAATGTTTGCCGAGAATGAAAATAGTGAAAATGCAAATAAGGGAGATGATAATCAGAGTAAAACGGAAAATTCAAATGAGACAAGTAAAACAAGTATGAAAAAAGAGAAGAGATTTAGCAAAGATGAAGTTGAAAAGCTAATAAAAGAATATGAAGAAAAAAAGAAAGCAGAAGAAGAAAAACTAAAGAAAGAAAAAGAAGAGGAAGAGAAAATATTCAAAGAAAAAGAAAAAGAAGAAATAAAGAAATATTTTGAAGAAAAAAGGAAAGAATTAGAACAACAAAAAGAACAAGAATTATTTCAGGAAAGACTTAATCACAAAATCGAAGTTGTTGTATTGAAGAAGGGGCTCACAGAAGAACAAGCTGAGAAAGTGCTAAAATACTTGAAAAAAGATGAAATAAAAGATCTTGATGAAGTTGAGAAAAAAATTGATGAAGTTATAGAAGATTTCAATATATACTCAGAAAAAGACCAAGAAAATAAACAAAAAGCAAGTACAACTACGTATAGAACAAAAAACAATGAAGAGAAAAAAGAAACAATTGGAGAGAGACTGGCAAAAAAGAAACAAAAAACAAAAGAAACAGAAAATATCTTAAAAAAATACTTTAAGGGAGGTATTTGATAATGAGCTTTTATGCAGAAACAACTTATTTAAACACAAGGCAGATATTGCTATGCGATCACAAAGTAGCGATAAACGTTTTAGTATCTGATGATGGAGTTGTTGCAAATCCAGATGGAAAGAAAATAGTCCCAGCAGGCACTATAGTCGGAGGTAAAACACTACCAGTTTTAACAAATCGTGGTGAGGCTGTTGTAAAAAAGAACACTCAAAACGTTAATGGATCTGATGCTGAAGGTGTATTATTATATGATGTTGATGTAACTCACGGGGCTAACACTGGAGCTATGCTTATTCATGGATTTGTGTTATTAGAACGACTTCCAGAAGATCCGTGTGCAGATGCTATTGCTGCGTTGAAAGATATTACATTTGTAAAAGAAGCGAAGGAGGAGGTAATATAAGATGGCAACTATATTTGATTTAGTAACTCCGAGATATATAAAAGACTACTGGATAAATGCTGGATACGATAACGTTGACTATTTGGGATTTGCTTTATTTCCATCAGTTAAACAACTTGGATTAACTTTGGCATTTCTCAAAGGCAACTCTGGGCTTCCAGTATCTTTGAAAGCTTCAGCATTTGATTCAGAAGTTCCGTTAAGAGAAAGACAGGGCTTGACAAAGATTGAGAGTGAAATGCCGTTCTTCCGTGAAGGCTTGATGATTGGTGAAAAAGACAGGCAAGAACTTTTGAAAGTTTTGGAAACTGGAAATCAAGTTTTAATTGATGCCGTTGTCAATAAGATATACGATGATGCAACTTCTTTGTTGAGATCTGCATACGTTACAAAAGAAAGAATGATTATGCAGTTACTGGCTTATGGCGTTATAACAATGAACTTTCAGGGATCTCCGATAAGTTACAATTATAGCTTTGATACAAACCATAAACTTGTACTCACTACTGATTCGGTTGTATGGACAGACTTTGCGAACTCAAATCCGTTAGAAGATATAAGAACAATGCAAGATAAAGTTGAAGAAGACACTGGAGAAAGACCAACGAGAGCTATTTGTACTCAAAAAACATTCAACGATATTTTACGAAATGAGAAAATCAGAACTGCTTTATCGTCAATGCAATTGTATCCAAGTACAAATAACTTGTCTGAATTTATGCTGAACGAGCTCGGCTTATCCGTAGCTATTTATAACAAAAGACACGCTGGAGGCAAATTCTATCCTGATAACAGAATGACTTTGATACCTGAAGGAGATCTCGGAAACTTCTATTATGGAACTACTCCAGAAGAAGCCGATCTCATGGGCAAAGTCGATTCACAAGTTGAACTTGTTGATGAAGGCATAGCAATTTCAACGCAATACAAGAGAGAAAGCCCCATAAATGTAAAAACTATTGTATCCATGATTGGGCTCCCAAGTGCTGAAACAATGGACAAATGGGCAATAATAAGTTATTAGTGATTGGGGGACGATAAAGTCCCCTATATTGCTTTTTGGAGGTGAAATATGAAAGTTAAAGCAATAATGGGAACTAAATACAAAGATAAATATTATTTCACAAATCAAATTTTTGAAATAGATGATAAAGATTACAAAGCTATGAAAGATGTAGTTGAGAAAATAGAAGCTGAAGAAAAGGAACTTTCTGATTTAAGTTTAAAAGAATTGAAAGATTTAGCCAAAGTAAAGCATATAGAATATCCTTCTAATGTAAGAAAAAATGAGTTAATCGCTTTGTTGGAAGGTGCAAACGATGACAAATCTGGAAATGCTTAAAAATTTAGTACCTGATCCAAATAACGAGCTTTTTACAGATGAGCAGTACAAAGCTTTTTTATCAATAGGCAATTTAAACGCTGATGATTTATACGAAAATGATAAACAAACGGATCTCATGCTTTGCCTTGCTGATGTTTGCGATGCTATTGATAGAAAAAAGTATCAATTAGTACGTTCATACTCGAAGGGGCAAATATCAAGAACATTTCTTGAAACTGATTGGAAGGAACATGCAAGGAAAATTAGAATGCGATACAGGATAGTGAAATAAAATGAGAATTCTTAAAGTTTTTCAACAAAGTACACAAGAGCCATATTATGATGAAAATGGAAATCTTGTTATCCCTGAACCTGCAACGGTCGAGCTAACGTTTGAAATAGAGAACGAAAATTTTCAAAAAGCAAGTAGTGGAGAGTATATAAAAATAGAAGATACTGGAGAAATAATTCATGATTATTCAATTTTATTCGTAGAAAATCAAGCTTTATTTAATTACATGGAAGTTGGTAATACGATTAATGTTGATGGAAAGCAGTATAAAATAGTTAGAAAAAACTACGATCAAGAAGATCATAAAGAAGTGATACTCCTTGCCGTTCAATAAGAAAGTTGAATTGACAAAAATGCTTTTGAAGAGAAAAGATGAAGGATTGTTAGCTGTTTTGAATAGAATCGGCGTTGAAGCTGTAAACTGGGCAAGAGAGAACGGCAATTATACTGATCGAACAAGCAATTTAAGAAACTCAATTAATTATGCTATTTTCAAAGATGGAAAATTATACAATGACTTTGGCAATTTAACTTCTGAGCAAATATCATATATCACAAATGAAATCGAAATAGTAAATGGCTATACATTAGTAATTTACGCTGGAATGTACTACGGAGTATATGTAGAAGCTCGTGGATATGTTGTTTTAAGTGGATCTTTGCAAGCTTCTGAAACTTCAAAACTATTAGTAGAAGCGTTGGGAAATGCTGTGAGGCGATTATAATGATTGAGAATATGCTCGATGATGAGATTATCACTGGAATTTATCAACGTTTGAAAGATATAAACGATATAGTTGGATATGAAGATATACAGATTAGAAAGTATGAAACGACTGGAACTGGCGAAAGAATAGTAATTCTCAATAAAAACGTAGATAAGCCCATAAAAATACAGCATAACGACGTATGGCTGAATATCTACGTTCCACATCTAGTTTATAACAATCAAACTTATAGAAATTATCAACGATGCTTTGCAATTAAAAATCAAGTAAATCAATTGTTAGACGCTGGAATAGTTTTATCAAATGGAGTTTTCATCGATATTGATTTTACTGGGCAATTGTCAGATCCATTTGAAGATCCAGACAAGCCTGATGAGTTATGTTATGTATTGAAATACAAAGTATTAACAAATATAATTTAGAAAAAGGAGTGATTAAAAGTGGCAGGTAAAATATTGTTTAGGCCATTAAGAATGGAAGTTATAGAACCAGCAACAGATATAAACACGATATTGAAAGATACAGCTTGGGCAGCAGCTGAAGTCTGGGGACGTACACAGGGCGGTGTTACGTTATCTCAGCCAATCGAAACAACTGAAATAATAGCAGATGATTCAAGAGAGCCCGTTTACAAATATCGTGAAATAATTAGAAGCACTTTAACAGTGAATTTGTTAGAAGTTGATAAAGAAAAGCTCATGACGATATTCGGAGGAGAAACTGATACTGCTTCTGGCGGGTTTAAAGTCAACAGAAAGCCAGTTACTACGAGAAAAGCTGTGAGATTTACAACTCAAGATGTTACGACAGGTGCACTTGTGTATATAGTATTTCCAAATGTTGAGTTTACTTGCGAAGCTGATTTGGAACTTGCAGATTCCGAAACCGTCATTCCATTTACATTGGATATACTACACGATTCAAACGGATACAAATGGGGATACTACGAAGCTGCTTAATGAATAGGGGGATTTTCACATCCCCCATTATTCTTATTGACTAATCTTAGAAGGAGTCTAAACTATGGATTATGAAAGAGAGTTGAGAATAGATATAGATAAGATTCCTGTATCGGTCAATGCAATGTACCAACGAGCAAAATTAAGTTCTGGGAAGCAAGGCATGTTTATGTCAAAAAGAGCGAAAGAATATAAAGAATTATTGGCATGGAAAGCAAAAGAAGCAGTTTTACGAAATCATTGGAAACTTTTTAGAGAACAAAGATTCTTTTTTGTAGATCTATATTATACGTTTAAATCAAAGAAAAAATTTATAGATCCGAATAATTCTCACAAAATAGTTTTAGACGCATTGGAAGGAATAATATATGAAAACGATAAATGGGCTTAACAAGAGATATGGAAGCTAAATTTGCAAATAAAGAACATTTTACTATTATTATTCGAATTCCTTATATAGACTAAATTTGAACCTCTTTGTAAAATAAGCTATAAGCGATTTTCTTTTGAGTTTAATATAATTATATATGGACTTTGAATATGAGCCGTATATAACGAGGTGCAAATCCACTATTAATAAGCATTACAGAGATTTAGCAATTTTTATTAAAAAACATTATTTTTAAAACTATTATAAATAGTGGCTTTTAAAAGTTATAAGATATAAACGAATGATAAAGTTGATATAAAACAAGAATAATTATTTTTGGATAAAATTTAGGAGGTTAAAGAAATGAAAGGTGCTTTGCTAAAACAAATAGAAGAATACTTTGAGAAAGAAAACAACGCTGATATGCTCAATAAAGTTAAGCAGTTGGAAGAGTTGCTCAAGCCTGATCCTGTAAAAGTCTTATCAAACGCTCCTGAAGAAGTTATTATCGGGGATAAGAAATTTCAAATAAAAGAAGCTTCTTGGCTGATAAAAGCTTTAGTTACTGAGAAAGTTGCTAAGATAATGAACTTGCTAAATTACGATCCGAGCGATTACAAAAAATTCGATGAGGCTGTTTTAAATTTCTTGTATGGAGTCAAGAAAACTGATATGGTGGAAGTAACTAATTTATTCTGTGAAATTATTTATTTGCTAATCAATCAAAGACCTGTAAGAAAAAGCGAATTAGATAGATTTGATTTAGACAATCCGGATAAAGCTTTAGCAAAAGAACAGATAAGTCTTGATGATATAAAAATGAAATATACAGGCAAAGACTTTTTTAATTTAGCTTGGAAAGTACTGGATATGTCTGATTATATAAATTTTATACGTCCGCTAAAAGCGGCTCTAGAGATGAAAGATCTAACAGGGGAACTAAAAAAACAAACAAATTCTTCTATAAAGTGATGAAGAGCTATTGTCAAGCTTTTCAAATGTTGCCGTCAGAGTTTCTTACAAAAACAAATCCAGTTATGTTGGTTGCATATGGAGAAGTTTTCAATATTGATAACGAAGATGATGAGGAAATTCCACAAACTAAAGAAGATATAAAAAGCACGATGCAGTCAATTTTTGGGCCTATCAAAATGTAGGGAGCGAATAATATGGCAAAAATAGATACTCTTATTTATGAGCTTGGAATTGACGAAAAAGATTTTAAACGAGCTTTGGAAGCTGCTGAAATAAATTTTAAACAATTTCAAAAAACAGTAGAACAATCCGGAGACAAACTCAAAGTCGATGCCGATACTACTCCATTTCAAAAAAAATTACAAAGTGCTGAAAATCAATTCAAAACATTCACGAAAAATATAATAAAAATGGCTGGAAGTATAGTCTTCGGAGCTGGAATAACATCGCAAATTCAAGATGCTATAAGCTCTTTTGCAAGCTTTGAGGAAGCTATGAAGCAAGTTGCTACTTTGACAAATGCTTCTGATGAAGAATTGAGACAAATAGAAGATACACTTTTGGAAATAGCAAAAGCTGGAGATTTCTCAGCTACAGAATTGGCAAATGCTTTTTATCAAGCTCTTTCTGCAACTGGAGATCTAGCTGTAGCAATGGCAGTCTTACAAGAAGCTAACAAAGCTGCTATTGGCGGAAATGCCGATTTATTTCAATCCGTCGATGGATTGACTTCTATGTACAATGCTTGGAAACTTTCAATTGACGATTTGGCAAAAACGAATGATTTGCTTTTTACTGCTGTTAGATGGGGAAAAACAACAATCGATGAAATAGCTGGCAGTATAGGCAGAGTCGCTCCGTTAGCAGCTCAGGCTGGAGTAGGAATTGATGAAGTTTTGACAGCAGTTGCAGCTCTAACGTTACAAGGCTCTTCTACTGCTGAAGCTATGACTCAATTAAGAGGGATTTTTTCATCTATGATCAAACCTTCCGAACAAGCTAAGAAAATGGCTGAAGAGTTAGGAATACAATTTGACGTTACGGCTTTGAAATCGAAGGGATTGCAAGGAGTCTTGAATGATATAGCTGAAGCCACTGAAGGCGACTCCGAAAAAATGGCAATGCTTTTTGGAGAAGTTCAAGCTTTGAATGGAGTTCTAGCTCTCACAGGAAAAGGTGCCGAAGATTTTGCTGCTATATTAAGCGAAATGGAAGTTAGTGCAGGGGCAACTGATGAAGCCGTCGCAAAAATGGAGACAGGATTAAAAGATACATTAGATAGACTCACAGGGCTAATTGATGTTATGAAAATTGAAGCTGCGAGAGCTTTTGCTCCATTTCTGACAAACGTTGTGGAAATAGCAACTGGATTTTTTGAATGGATACAAAATATGTCAGATGCCGAAAAAGCTATTCTTGGAGTATCTGGAGCTTTGATTGTGATTATTCCGTTAGTGAAACAAATATATACTTGGATAACGCTTGCGAAAACGGTAACAATGGGCTGGGTTGGAGCTTTGCAAGCTATCGCTGGAGTTACAATCGCTGTAACTACGATAAAAGGCATATCCGATGAAATGAAAAAGCTTGAAGAAGCAACTACTGGGGCTAAAGACAGTGCAGAAGGATTTACTGATACTTTCAAATTTGACTCAAAAGCTGTATCAGACGTATCAAACGAAATGAGAGCTATAAGTTCAGAAATTGAAAGAGCAAGAAGAGAAGCAAAAAATTTAGATACTGCATTAAAAAATCTTCAAGGCGCTATTATCGATTATAACAGAGCTCTAGAAAATGGAACTGGGAACTTAGACGAATCCAAACAACGAATTGAAGATATACTCTATACTTATCCGTCGTTGCAAAAAGCTATTGAAATTGTTAATGGGCGATATACTATTCAACGAGAAGAACTGCAAAATATTTTGGAGTTAGAAAAACAGCGATTGGAAGCTCAATTAGAAGCATTGAAAAATAGAAGAGAAATGCTTGTTTGGCAAATGGAGTCGCAATATTACAGAGACCAAAGAAAAAACGTAGAAGAAAATCTAAAGATAACAGAAAAAGCTTTAGATGATTTGAAGAAGGATATTAATGAAGTAAATACTTCTTTCAATGAATTATTGCAACTTCCGGATAATTTATCTATTTTAGATATATTGGGGAAAGCGGCTCCAATGTTTGAACAGATGGAGTCTTTAGCTAAAAAGTGGGGCATAGATCTTGAAGATGTGATGAAAAAAGTTAAAAATGGAACTATTAGCATTGGAGAAGCAGTTAGAGTTTTTACTGACGAATTAATTCAAAAACAAATGGATTTAGAACAACAAATTTTTTCGGGCAAAGAGGCTCTGAATGAATTTGCAAGTCAAGAAGCAGAAATTAAATTATTAGAAATTGGAATTAGCGGATTAGAAAATAACATAAAATCATTAGAACAAACTACAAAAGATGTATCAGAAGCGGTTTATGAAACTGTGAAAGCAGAAAACGAACGAATTGAGCAATTGAAAAAAGATATTGAATATCAAAAAGAACTTGCAAAGAGATACGAATATAATGAAGAAAAACAAGCTCAAGCTTTGCAAGATTTAATCAAATTGACAGAAAATTTGAGAGATGAGCAAGTAAAACAGCTGAGAGAGCAGAATAAATCTATTGATGAACAAATAGATTTATACCAGTCTTTTGATCCAATTTTAGAAGATTACCAGAAACAGGTAGAAAATCTTGGAGTTGCAACAAAAAAATCTTTGAGAGAAATTGAAAAAGAAATTGAAGACACTCAAGCACTTTTAGATAGAGAAGAAATTTCCGAGCGCAGAGTTGACCTGCTGAATGAAATGATTTCACTGACAAAAAAAAGAATGGATTTAGAAATGGATTTAGCAACAACGCAAGAAGAAAGATTCCAAATATGGGAGCAATCACAAAACGCAATTGAAAAATTTGAAAACGATATAAAAGCTTTAACAGAAGAAGAAATTGTTCTAGAAAATCAACGAATAGAACAGCTCAAAGAGCGTATTGCTCTTATGGAAAGAAATAAACGAATTTATACGCAAGAAGAAGACCAGATTAATTATTTGAACGAAATAATATCGCTGAATCAGCAACTAAGAGAAGAGGAATTGAAGAATGCTGAATCATTAGAAGAACAAGGTGAAATATGGGATAAATATGAAAACATTTTAAAACCGCTAAGAAGTGAATTGCAAGAATTGAAAAAAGTTGAAGAGGCAGAAACGAAAAGCACGATAGATAGTATAAAAGCAGATATAGAAAAATGGGAGAGCAGGTTAAAAAATGCTGAGAGCATCGAAGATCAAATAGATGCAACAAACAATTTAATTTCTCTGACTCGACGATTGAAAGATGAAGAAGATAAAATAATAGAAGATTCGCAAAAATCTTTTGAAAATTGGCAAATGAGAAACGAGCAAATAAGAGAATATGAAAAACAATTGGAAAAGCTTCAACAACTTGAAGCAAGAAATATTGATACAATTAAAGAAGAAATAAAGGTTCAAGAACTTCTATTGTCTCAGGCCGAAACTGATAGGCAAAGAATTGACATATTAAATCAAATGATTGGTCTATATGGACGGTTAAGAAATGCCGAGATGAAAGCTGCTGAAAGTGAAGAAGCAGCAATAGCTATTTACTACGAATATGATGCTACGCTGAAAAGTTTAGAAGATACAATCGAAGAATTGACTGAAAGTACAATTGACAAAATAAAAGCTGATATAGAAGATTGGAACACAATGCTGAATAAAACAGAAAATATTGACAATCAAATAGAAGCTTTGAATAATTTAATTTCATTAACGGAGAAATTGAAAGATGAAGAAATGGATGCTGCAAAAAATAGAGAAGAAGCTTTTGCTATTTGGGAGCAAAGAAATGCAGAAATTAAAATATATCAAGATAGATTGGAAGCGTTATCTGAAGCACAATCAAAAAATATTGATAATATCGAGAAAGAAATAGAAACTCAGCAAAGATTGCTGGATCAAGCTACCTCAATTGAGAAAAGAATAGAACTTTTGAACAATCTTGTGAGGCTTTATGAACGACTACGAGATACTGAAATACTGGCTGCAAAGTCAACAGAAGAAGCCGATGCTATTTACTGGAGTTATGAAAACACAATAAATAATTTAAAGAATGAAATTGAAGAATTGTCAGATACTGAGATGCAAAGAATAAAAGCATTAGAATCGGAGTTTAAAAAAGCTGAAGGGGAAAGGAAGAAGCTAATAGCCGAAGAGTTGCAGTCTTATTATAAAAGACAGGCAAAACTAAACTTAATCGATGAAGCAGAATTTAATCGTTTGATAAGCAATGCAAATGAATATGAAAGTTATTTAAATAGTTTAGTTGGCATGGAAGGAACTTACATTGAGCAAGCTAAAGAATTGCTAAGCGTTTTAGATGAACATCCTGAAACGATGAAAGAATTAGAGACTCAAATAACAAAAATCAAAATAGCTTTAGAAGAGTTAAACAAGATTAGAAATGAAATGGCGAGCAAAGAACTCGATACTTCTGAAATAGACAGTTTTATAGAAGATTTGAATAACAAGCTTGAAGATACGCATAATAGAATAGCTAAAATCAATAAAGAACTTGAGGATTTAGTTAAAAGTCAATTAGAAAAGGGGCTACAAGAAGTTGGAGATTTGCTCGTGTCGATTGGGCAAGCATTAGGGCAAGATTGGAGTTTCTTTGCTGATATACTCAGGGAAATACCTGCTTATCTTGAACAGATTAGAATAGCTCAGGAATTGATGAATTTGTCAAATCCGATTGGCTGGATAGTTTTGGTTATTGATTTACTCGAAAGAGTTATTTCTCTTGTGAATATCTGGAATAGCGGCTCATTGAAATCGGAACAACTTTCAAGAGCCATAGCCGAGCAACAAAGAGAAATAAACGAATATGTGAGAGAAAGAATCGATTTAAATCGAGTAGAAGAAACGAGTTTGCAAAGAGTTTGGAATCAATATCAAAACAATCAAAAAACAGTTGCAGAAATAGAAAAAGCTGAAGATGAACTAACCAAAATGATGGAGAAAAGAAAGAAAGTTCTCCAGCAGGCAAAAGAAGAAGAAGACAAATGGGATTTTTTGTGGTGGGGCACAGATGAAAAAAGAGTAGAGCAACTTGAAAATGAAGCTGCCCAACTTGACAAAAAAATAGAAGAGCAAAAAAGAAAAATTGAAGAACTTAGAAATGAACTAATTACATCAGGAGAATTTGCCTCGGCACTTGGAGTTGGAGCTGAAGATATAGAAAGTGATATTATATCGGCTTTGGAAAATGCTCTTTCAGGAACGAATACATATGAGGATTTTGTAAGAAACTTCTCGGAAAGTATGGAAGAAAGTTTGAGAAACGCAATAATAAAAGCAATGGTGGCAAAAGCACTCCAACAACAGATTGATGCTCTTGTTCAAATGATTTCAGAAAGCTATTCTGACGCTGAACTCACACAGGAAGAGCTCGAAGCCATTCGTGCTATGTACGAAGCTTTGATTGCTCAATCCGAAAGCGTTTATGAAGACATAAAAGCTTTGGGATTTGATTTAGGAGAAACTGGCGGAGGGCAAGGAGAATATTCAGGAGCTGCAGAAATCTCGAGAACGATAACAGAAGAAACAGCAAATAGAATGATAGACTATCTTACAACGTTTCTTATACATTTGCAAAACATTGAAAGAAATACATATGAAACTGCAAATGTATTGAAAAATGGAATTATAAAAGTTAGCATACAAGAGTCAATCGGAATAACTATTGAGGAAATAAAACAAGCTCAAGGCATATAATAGAAAAGAGGTGAAATTATGTCAGGTTTGATATTTGATGGAATCGATTTGCATAGCTTGAATTTTTATGTAACGTCAGATAGTAGAAGTGCTGAATATGATGAGAAAATACTTGAAATTGATGGAATGAACGGAGCTATTTCTCTCAGCGAAAGATTAGTCTCAAGAAATATCACAGTTGAGGGCTTTGTGTTTGGTGAAAATACAAAAATAGCTGGCACAGTATCGGCAAAAAGCGGAAGTTATGAGCTAAATGGAGTTGGAACGAAATTCACAAATTTAAGAATTGGGAACGATTTAAAAATAAATGGCAAAGTTTATAAAATCGCTAAAATAGTATCCGATACAAAATTGGAAATCGAAGGAACTTTTGATATAACTTTCACAAATGCAAAAGCTTGGCTAAAAGATTATTCTGTGTGCATGAACAATTCAACAAAGTTATCGGAGTTAATCAGTACAGCAACAGCTAAAACTCCAAAAGAGCTATTTTTTCCTGACACAAGTAAGTCTATATTTGTGAAACGTGGAACTACTCCGTTTATTTCAAGCGTATTCTCTGGAGCGACTTTTAAAGCATCGGCACAGAAAATTACTCTAAACTTCATAGCTCACGATCCATATTTTTATGGAGAAGAGTGGGCTTTAAATGGGGCTGTTTTAAATACAAAAGTAATTGAAAGTGATGTATCATATCCGTTGATTACTCCGTTTATGTCTGAAGATATTAGCTCCATAGCTATTACGAGTGCTAATACAAACGATGAATGGAAACTGATTGATAGCAACGGATTTGTAATCATTGATACTCCATATGTAGCAAAAACAGATTTTATAATAAATAATTATGATGGCTTTGGAGGTGAAGGATTTGAATGGCTATTGTATATCGATGGAGTAGGAACTGGCTTTGCTTGGGAGTATACAAATCCAAGTACAACTCTGATGGAAGTAACTGAAGATTTAACTGAAAATCCTGCAACAAGTTTGAGCGTCGTCACTCATGGAGCTTTGGAAGGCTATTTTATTTGGGAAACTGAAAATATGAATACAAATTTGGAGGTGCAAAATGTTTGATTTCAGTAGAATAAAGTTTATTAGTGTAAACAAGATTACAGGTGCAAAAGTTGGTGAATACTCGAATACGTCAACGATAACGAGTGCCGATAACGATGTTGTAGATTATAAAGTAGAAATTCCACCAATTTATTACAAAGTGGCTTTGGAAGGCAACACTTGGAAAACATGGCTAAGCTGGGACTACAAAATTGGCTATGAACTCCATCCTGCTTTTATCTACAATGGGAAAGTTTGTAAAAGAAGATTGGGAGCTTTTGAAGGATATGTAGATATTGACAATAGATTACGTTCGATTCCTTTTGTTCAACCTACAACTTCGAAAACTATCGATTGGTTTAGAACTGCTGCAAAAAATAGAACTCCAAACGCTGGAACCTATTATGGATTGAAAAACGGATACGACTATGGACTACTCGGATTATTATTTGCTCTGAAATATGGGAATTTAAACTCGCAATCATCTCTTAGTCAAGGAATAACAAATTTAAATGATGGAACTGGCAATCATAGTCAGAATACTGGGCATACTTTGAGTTTAGGTTCTCAATCTGATGGGCAAGTTATACTAAGCACACTTGAAAATGGAGCTACTTTTCAAACAGGGCAAACTGCGACTTATCCGTTTAGATTCCTCTGGATAGAAAACTTGTGGGGAAACGTTTGGGAGTTTTTAGACGGATTTTTAAAGACTGCAGAAGGAATATACTTTGATATTGAAAACAATGTGACAACGCCCGCAAATATGAAAGAGTTTTATCCACGAGCTGATGTAACTGCTTATACTGAAGGATATATAAAATCAACGGATAAAAGAATTCCATGGGGGTTGATTCCTGAATATTCTTTCAATGGCTCATCATCAACTTATTTAACAGATTATACTGGGGTGTATGCGGGCACGTGTATCGCTCGTTCGGGCGCGGGTTGGCATGAAGGGTTGATGGCTGGGCTGTTTGCTATGAGTGTGGATGCTGCTCCGTCTGGTTCGCATCGGACTATCGGCTCTCGCCTTGCTTCTTATATTGAGATTTGACGGTATTTGCAAATCTCAATGAGTTTTTTGAATTGGAGGTGCAAAATGTTTGATTTCAGTAGAATAAAGTTTATTAGTGTAAACAAGATTACAGGTGCAAAAGTTGGTGAATACTCGAATACGTCAACGATAACGAGTGCCGATAACGATGTTGTAGAT
>Ga0209608_1001799_pt1 | contig 16529 bp, 10 predicted proteins | sample AD_UKC130_MetaG_FD_184428 | JGI IMG/M metagenome (GOLD analysis project Ga0209608, IMG submission 184428) | Active sludge microbial communities of municipal wastewater-treating anaerobic digesters from Canada - AD_UKC130_MetaG (SPAdes) (version 2) | ecosystem: Engineered > Bioreactor > Anaerobic... | reverse complement strand
CGGCGTAATACGGCGGATTATGGTTCATCATGATCCGCGGCGGATATTGAAATCCTTCGATGAGCAGTCCACAGGGATAGTTGATCGAGTAGTCCACGGGCCCCATCATATGGGTCAAACCCCGTTGCCGGAGCCATTTGGCGGCTGCCGAAAAGAGCGCATGCGCCACTCTGACGTCGTTGATCGATTCAAACAGCCCAAAACAGCCCACCTTCGTCCCATGTTTCGCATTGTAACGGGGATCGACACTGACAAGGATGCGTCCCACGGGACACCCGTCCTGACAGGCCAGGAATTGGGTCGCCTGACCATGGAGAAGAAACGGATGCTTGCGCGGGTTGAGGAACTCTTTGACCTCGATAAGAAGCGGCGGAACCCAGGCCGGGTCGTTCTGATAGATCAGCCACGGCAGTCGCGTGAAATAGTATTGCTCGCGCCAGGTACGGACAGGTCGCACCTCCACCGGGGCTGCTCGATTCTGTGGCATCCGCAGCCGGAACATTGGCCGTGGTTGCAGGCCGAAATTCCAGAGATTCGAAAGATTGAACGATGACATCGTTATATGAATCCGGGCCGGATTGTCAGTCAATCACGTATGCCTTTAGCCATGCCACAGATGCTCATCCGCCGTAGTCGTACAACCGATACGTTTTTGTTCGCTTTGCCCCCCCTTTTTCGAGGCTCCCTCGGGAAAGAGCATTTGACTCCAAGACCCAAGAGAATTCCGCTTCTTCGATTCCCCATTCCAAAGCTTTTGGAACCAATCCGTCCAAAAGAACCAGCCCAAATCCCATCAATTGGTATTCGGGCACAACGTTAGTGCTGATGACGCGAACACGTTTAATGGCGTGCTTGTTCCTCAAAAGGTGGATAAAACCAAAAGGAAACAAGCGACCATTGATTTCTTTGATCCGCTGGTTGTAGTCGGGCAGGCAGAAGACGGCACCCACCATGCGGCCATCGACTTCTACGCCCAGCGCCAGTTCAGGCACCATCAACCAGCGGAGTCCCTTCGCCATGTAACGGACCTCCGCAGGAGTCATGGGGACAAACCCCCATGTGTTGATCAGCGATCGGTTATAGATGTTGAGAAATAGTTCAACGTCTTCCAGGAATCTCCTTTTGTCCAACATGCGGATTTTGACGTTATATCGCTCCACAATCTTGTCGCTGATGGGCTTCAGTTTTGCCCGAATCTCCGGGAGCATACTGACATGCCCCCAGTAGGCGTAAAGGTCTTGAGTTTTTCGAAAACCGTAGGACTCGATCAGCCGCTGATAGTAGGGCGGATTGTAAGTCATCATAAAGGTCGGCGGCGAGTCGAAGCCTTCGATCAGCAAACCCAGTTCGTAGTTGAGACTGGGATTGGTCGGTCCCCGTAGCGTTTCCAGGCCGTGACTGGCGAGCCATTGCCGCGCGGCATCGAACAGGCCGTGTGCCACCCGTTCATCGTCCACAGACTCAAAGAACCCAAAAAAACCTCGCCGTTCCTGGAATCGCTCAATATGCCCCTGGTTGATAATCGCCAGAATACGTCCGGCAACCTCGCCATCGCGGTAGGCCAGAAAGGCCTGAGAACGATTCCGTTCATAGAAAGGGTGCGGCGCAAACCCCACCAGCGCCCGCTGGTTACCCCTCAATGGCGGTACCCAATTCGGGTCCCCATGGTAGAGCCGCCAGGGAAATTCTAGAAACAACCGCTGTTCTTTTTTTGTCTCGACGGGCTTGACAACAATGTTTGACATAAATGGGCAACTTTCCAAAATATCCGACAAGCACTCACCGCGGATTGTATCGCCTGATTTCGCTTGGGGTCAATTGAAAAATCGTAATCCCTTGCGGCCTAGCTTGACAACTCCCACTTGGCAAATCATGATGACGCACGCCGGGATCAGGGTTCGGTCAGAGTGAATTGGTACTTCGAAAGAAGGTTTCATTGGGAGAGTCACATAGTCACATATGATTCGTTCACTTCAGCGGCGACAATTCTTGGAACTGACAGTCCTTGGAACAGCGGCCTTGGGGATGCGCCAATGGGCGTGGTCATCGCAGGCCCCGGCGAGCAAGCTTATTAGTCCTGGTTGCCGCCGATCCAAGGTTAAGATCGCCAAATTATATTTGGCGGGCTCAGGGCTTTGGCCGCATCCCAAGCTGGATGTCGAAGCAGAAAGGCAATCGTACGAGCAAGCCTTTAAGGAAATGGCGGATCAATTCGCCGATGTCGATTTCTTCGTCGATGAACTCATCACATCACCCAAACAAATCTCGGACTTGGCCGACAAACTCGCTCAGGCGGACGGCATTCTGGCCATCCATATTAGGATGGGCGTCGGGGCCATGTTGGCTGAACTTTACAAAGTCGGTCGCCCCATGATGATCTTTGCCGTTCCCTACTCCGGCCATGAGTGGTCTGGTTTTGGTGCAGTCCTCCGCCAGGCCGAACCGCCCCCCATGGACGTTATCCTAAGCGCAGACAAACGCGATCTGGCCACGGCGGTTCGCCCCATTCGGGCACTTCATCACCTCAAAGATGCCAAAATCGTTAACGTCACACTCCGTGAGCCAGGGGATTTCCATCAAGCCGTCAAGGATAAATTCGGCACGGAAATTAAACACATCGGGTTGGAACCGGTGGTGGCGCTCTACGAAAAAGTTAGTGATCAGGATGCCGAGGCTGAAGCCAAGAAGTGGATGGAAGGGGCCAAACAGATCGTGGAACCGACCCCGGAGGAGATTTTCCGCTCCTGCAAACTGGCCCTCGCTTTTGAACGGCTCCTTGATGAAGAAGACGCTACCGTGCTGACGGTCGATTGCTACGGCACCATGTGGGATCGGACGATTAAGCTACCGGCCTATCCCTGCCTGGGATTCTCTCGGCTTAATAGCATCGGCTACGGTGGCATTTGCGAGTCTGATCTCCGCTGCGCCATGACTCACATCATCTTTCAGGGATTGGCGGGCAAACCGGGATTTATCAGCGATCCTACCGTGGATCAATCAACGAACACCATCATTTTGGCCCATTGCATGGGCACCGTCAAAATGGATGGTGTTAATTCCCCGGACATGCCCTACAAACTCCGCTGCGTGATGGAGAGGCAAGAGGGCGTGACTCCTCAAGTGTTTGTGCCTCGTGGTGTGCGGGCGACGCAAGCCTTATTAGTGGATACGAATACCCTTCTCTACTTCACCGGTGAGGTTGTCGATGCCCCGGACATCGAACGTGGATGCCGTACCAAAATCACGGTTCGCGTCGATGGTGATGTGGAAAAACTGTGGCGGAATTGGAGCTCCGGCCTGCACCGCTCAACCTGTTTGGGCGATTTGACCAAGGATTTGGAGCGATTTGCCCGACTTTCCAAGATGCGACTGGTCAACGAACTGGCCTAAGGCACGCAGAAGGTTCAAAGCTCCATCAATCGAAATTGTCAGGCCGAAATTGACGAAAATGGCTCCGCCAGTCGGGTGACCTGATGGTTTGGGCGTTTCCGATTGAAGAAAGGGGTACTTCGTACCTCTGGTGCATAGTGAGTTGCCAGGATTGCGTTGAAACCTCCATACGATTTGAACAAGCGGTTCGGGCACTGTAATCCGGTTACCAACGAGCTGACAGGTTCTCGTTGAGAATATGGTGGCGGGGGCGGTGAGCTTATTCAGGAAGGTAATCCAGGATGAACCGATTGTACAAAAAGCCCCCATTGACAGCGAATTATGCTATTTACGGACGATGGGGAAATAATTCACTGAGGGCCGCGGCTCGACCTTATATCGGTCGAAGCCGCTTCGAGAAAAACCCAGTCGTCCCTCACGCACAATGTTTCTCAATGTTTTTCGTCAGTGATGAAACGCAGCCGCCCATCCCGACATCAATCGGCATAGGCAGGGCGAAGTTGAGAGAATGAATCTGCCAATTGGGTCACCTGCCTTTTCAGGTTATCCGATTGCTGAATCGCGACCTGGGAATAGCCCTGATACGTCGTTGGCGGATTGTCGGCATTGCGTTTGAGGGTAAGCACGGTTCGCCATAGCGATTCCAGGAGTTTTACGCGGTTGCTATCGACATGGGGGCTTTTTTTCAAGGCTTCCAATCGTTGCTCTACGTTATTGGTGCAAAAAGCCAAGATTTCTCGACCTTCTGGACCCTCTAGGACGTCATTAATCTTCTCGGCCTGGTGCTCAGGCATGAGATCGACCAGTTTGACTTTGCTGGCGGCCATCCGCGGAATCCCCCGCAAGCGCACCATCTGCTCTTGCTCGCGGACTTGATCGGGCACGTTTGCGGCGAACTTGAGCAAATAGAGCGCCCCGGCCAGGGCAAGCTTTTCAAACATGGCCCGTTCCGTATGGAGATCGCCAGCGCGACCAGTGGGCTGCTGCAATTCTTTTTCTGCCTCCTCAATGGCTTTAACGAGGGAGCTGCCCGGGATGGAAAAGGCCGCGCCACGTCGGATAATGCCAGGCATCACTTTGGCGAATGTCTGATCCAAATTTCGAAGGGCCATGCCCAATTCACGCTCGCCCTCCTCAGTTGCTTTCATAGCTACGACACCAACGACTTCACCTTGCCAATTGAACAGTGGCGCCCCACTGCTGCCCGGGTTGACGTTGGCGTTGACCTGGTAAAAGTCGTAACCCTTGGTATGAACGCGCGCGGCGACCTGGCCAGCGACGATAGCATTACGAACAACGATGTCCGTCTTGCCCAGGGAAGGATTGCTAATAATGGCGACCTTGTCGCCCGTTCGCAGCTCGCTGTTTTGTGCCAAGGTGACCGGCTTTTGCGGACAAGTCACATAAAGGATCGCCAAGTCCCTCGCCGGGTCTTCAAAAAGGATTTTCTGCACGCGATAACGTCCTTCCTGCGCACCAGTGAATGAAATTTCTAGGTCTTCGGCAAACGCTCCTTCGATGACGTGGGCGTTTGTCGCAATCAGATTCTCTTTAGCGACGAATCCCGTACCCGACCCGAGCGGATACTCAATTAAGCCGACAGAGTCCTTCCACTGGGTCACCGCTTCTGGCGGTTCTTCGTGGAAATGCATCACTGGGACGTTGGACGGTGGCGGTTCGCTAGCCGTTTGCGACGCTGGTGGGGAGACTGACTCTTGGACTGAAGGGGATTCTGCAGGGGATTCTGGAGGCCCATCGAAACGGCCCCATGGAGGGCCAAACGGTGGACGGGAGCCGGGGCCTCCGGCAAGTGACGAACCAGGTCGCCCCGGCACCAACGTTTCCTCGGGTAGCCCTAAGCCCTCTGGAAGCGGCGTAAGTTCAGCACGCTCGATCACGAACACTGTATTCGGGCTATAAACACTAATGGCAATACGGTTGGGGGGAATGTGTTTCCAAAAGCGACTATCCAAACTTAAGACCCCCGGACTCCCCCGCCAGTCGATGATCCAACGACTTCCGGCTTGCACAGCAATGCGGTTCGGAGAACAGAAGAACTGAATGGGCACCGGCATATTGGGCAGGAAGGAAAAGCCAAAGAACCGCGTCTCATTGGCATCAGCTGTTCTTCCCGACACCATCGACAGGCCGCTGATCCTTCTCCCGAAACCGTCCAGGACGACCATGGCCTGTGCCCCACCTACAGGAAGCGTGACATTGAGCGATTCGTAGCCCTGGATCCGCCGTGCCACAATTAACAGACGGAACTGACCTGGCGGGTCAAAAGGAAAAACCAACGTCGTGTAAGCCTGGGCCGGCGAACGAAACCCTTTGCCCTCTCGCGTCCACTGACCCATCAAACAGTGTGTTGCCGGATTGACAAGTGCCAACAAATCTGTGGCTGGAGGGCTAGGGGGCGATGCCGGTGGCGGAGATTCCGTGTTTACGGCCGCTTGATCGGTCCCATGGCTTGCTGAAGGCGGTGTCGGACTGGGTTGGCTGGAGGCGTTCTCTGAAACCGGTGGATTCGGTGTGGCTACGGGACTGGGAACCTGTTGGTTTTGTTCGGGAGTTGGCGGGGGGGTTGTCACAGTCTGCTGTGTCACGGGACCAGTGCTCGCAGATTCTGCCGGAGCCGCTGCCCCCTCGGAAGTGTTGGAATTAGACGTTGATGGTTCCTGAGAAGCGGTCTTTACCCGAAACGCCGACGAATCAACACTCGATTGGGGACATCCGACTGCCAACACAAGAAGCCCTAACAGGGGCCAACAAACCCAGAGACGAGACAATCTGCTGACTCTCATGGTCAACTCCTGCCCTGGAAGACCTCTTGATTGGATTAGGGTATTCGATGATCGAATTCTACAATTCTGCCAAAGCAAATGCAACGCGCTACGGGGAAAAGCCCGCGAAGTGACCAAAACACCAGTGTCCGCAATTTGCGCGAGAAGGGGTAGCCTTGGACCGGCGGACGCGCGCTCCGTGCCCTGCGGCAACCTTTGTGGCTGAAGGCAATTTTGCCGGATTGCCGAGCCTTGCCGGAACGTCCTTCCCTGCCTAGAGTGAAAAAAAGTATCAATAGGAATTCTCAACGATGAAACTTCCACCCGAGGGTGCCGTTTGGCTTGTACGACTGCGGTGGTTCGTCGCATTGTGCGTCTTTGCGGCAACCTTCTTGGGGTATTTTGTTTTTCACGTGTTGGCCACGCCCATACCCCTGATTCTCGTGGGCGTTCTGATGCTGGTTTACAATGGGATTCTGGCCCTTGTCGTGCGAGAAGACAGCCCTATTCGAGGCCTACGGCCTGAGGACAGCATTTTCGCTCAGATCATTTTGGATTTTGCTGCGTTAACGCTTGTCCTTTATTTCTCCGATTTTTCGCATAATCCGTTCATTCTTTACTACATTTTCCATATCATTATCGCCGGCATGTACTTAAGAGGGATTCGCCCCTACCTCGTTGCTGGGGGAACAACCTTGGTCATCGGGGCCATCATCTGGGCGGAATACGTGGGCTGGCTGCCGCGATTCCCACTTCGATTTGGTGGGCAGGAATTGCCCCCACTGCACGGTTTGCAGGCCCTTTTGTTGTTCTTAGCCATGGCCAGCAGTTTGGGTTTGGCAACATACTTTACCACATCGATCCGTCGGTATGTGGATCGTGCCCATGCTGAGTTGCGGCAGAAGGAGAAGATGTTGGGCATTGGGCAGCTTGTGGCCGGGATCGCTCATCAGATAGCAAACCCGCTTGACGGTGTTCAAAACTGCTTGCGTCGTATTGGGGAAGCCGTCAAGAACGATGCACGGTTGACAGAATACGTCCAGATGATGGCGGAGGCCCTGGAAAGGATCGAACGGACGGCAAAGCGGGTTCAAGCCTTCGCCCAGCCCCGGGGTGTCTCTTTGGAGAAAACGGACGTTAACGCGGCCGTGGAAGGGACCCTGGCTATGCTGGGGACGCGAATCGGTAACAATGTTCGTGTAGAGAAAGATTTGCGCCAGGTCCCGGCGGTTTTGGGAGATAAATACACCATCCAGGAGGTTGTCTTCAATCTATGCACGAACGCCTTGGCGGCCATGCCAAATGGGGGAACGTTGACCCTTCGCACGCGGACCCTTGGAACCCAAGATGACGACCAGATGAACTCCGTGGCCATCGAGGTCAGTGATACGGGTGTGGGGATTCCGCGGGCCAATTTGGAAAAGATCTTCGAGCCGTTCTTTACGACGCGGGCAGAGTCGGGGGGGACTGGTCTGGGATTAGGCCTTTGCCGCATGTTAATTTCGGAAATGGGGGGACGTATCGAGGTTCGGAGTGCCTTGGGGCAGGGGACAACGTTTACGGTTATCTTGAACGCTTATCGCGACCCACACGGAGATCGTCGATAAGATCGGATAAACTCTATGCGAGTGTTAATCGTTGATGATGAGAAAATCAAACGGGTGACCTTGGCGGACGATCTTGCCGCCCAGGGTTACGAAGTAGAAACTGCCGCCGACGGTGAGGAGGCTCTGGAAAGGCTCCGCGACCGACATTTTGACGTCGTGGTCGCGGATGTGAAAATGCCGCGGGTGGACGGTTTGGAGCTGCTCCGCTACATCAAACAAGGCGAGCAGGCCCCTGCCACTGACGTGATTATGATGACCGCCTACGGGAGCATTCAATTGGCCGTTGAGTCGATGAAATTGGGGGCTTACGACTTTATCACAAAGCCGTTTCGCAACGAAGACCTGTTTCCGGTGCTTGCCCGTCTTCAAAAAGAGCGCGGACGGCGAATCAGTTCCCGCGAAGTTGAGGGGCCAAAGGCCAACGACATTGAAAGCTCCGTCATTGGGCAATCGGCCGTCATGACCCGCGTCAAGAAAATGATCGAAATCTGCACGCGGACAGACGCCAATGTTCTCCTGTGTGGAGAGACCGGCGTCGGCAAGGATTTGATTGCCCAGGTCATTCATCGCAATTCTCACAGGGCTCAACAACCGTTCGTCAAGGTGGGATGTACACTCTTTCCGGCCCACCTCATCGAAAGCGAACTCTACGGGCACGAGAAAGGGGCCTTTACAGGTGCGGATCAGCGGCGTCCTGGGCGATTCGAAATTGCCCAGGGTGGAACGCTCTATCTGGACGATGTGGACGATATTCCCCTTGAACAGCAGGCCAAACTCCTGCGCGTCATCGAGGAGAAAGTTTTTGAGCGGGTCGGAGGGACGACGCCAATCCAAGCCGATGTGCGGATCATCGCCTCGACAAAACAGAATCTCCTGGAAAAGACAGCCCAGGGGACGTTTCGGCAGGACCTCTACTATCGCCTTGATGTCCTCCGCATCAATATCCCACCGCTTCGCGAACGACGTGAGGACATTCCTCTGCTGGCCGAGCATTTCATGAAAAAGATCGCGGGTGACCAGCCTTATAAAATCGATCCGGCCGCTATCCAGGTCCTCCAAGAGCACGAGTGGCCGGGGAATATTCGCGAGCTCTATCACACCCTGGAACGAGCCTATTTGCTGGGAAGCGGTAACATCACCGCCGATGTCGTCCGTGCCGAAATGGCCTATTTCCCGATCAAGGACATGAAAGGCACAGCAGCGAAACTAATGCCTTCCACGTTCCAGGATGCCATCAATCAGGCCGAACGGGAATTGTTGGAAAAGGCACTTCGCGAGGCCGGTGGCAATAAGACGGCGGCTGCGGCAGCACTGGGGATGAAGCCCTCTACCTTCCGCGACAAACTTGCCAAACACGGTCTCGGCTGAAAGATCGTCTTCGCAGCACGACCCGTGGTCGCGACAGGACGGCGATGAAAAAAGACACCCCGCCAGTCCGCGGGGTGTCTGGCTTTCCTCTGAAAATCCCTGCCCGAGGCCGAATATCAAACCTCCGCGTCAGTTGATCCTTCCACCATCAGCCTTGTGGAAGATCACTCTTCGCACCTCCGACGATGGTAGGGACGCCGTCCCCGGCGTCTTACCCAGGGAGACATGCGACCCGAGCGTCCGCCGTATTTTTCCTTCGCGGACGCGCGGGTTGACCCAACCACGACGAAGCGTGGCCCTCCCTCTCCCGGCCATCAACGATCGATGCGGACTTCCAGGTATCGCGGCAATTGATGGAAATCCTCTTTCGGGTCGATGAGCCGTTCTTTCGCGCGGAGTTTGCCCTTCTGCATTAAGTCTTCGAACGACGGAAAGACAAGTTGCAACTGGCCGGTAACGGAAACCATAACCCCGTCCAACTGACGTTCGACCAAGGCACGATAGGCTCCCACTCCCAATTGACTGCCCAGGATAATGTCGAATGCCGTGGGACGCTGGCAACGGACCTCGTAACCGAACTGCAGAGAACTAATCTTCTTTTTCTTTCCTCCTCGGGCTTGCAATTCCTGATTGACCAGGCGGGCCAATCGCCCAGTAAATTTGAGCTGGGAAACAGGGAAGTGTCCGAAGGGATCGGGCTCCAGCTCGGCAAATTCCTCTTCGGACACACATTTCCGCAATTCTTCCAGGGGGAAATACTCGCCCATACCTTCAGCGAACACCACCACGCCGTAGCCTTTGCCTTCTTTCTCGCGGGCGATCACGGTGTCGGCCACCCGTTTGGCCAAGGCCCGCACGTCGAAGACATCACGCATCTGGGGCTGTCCCGTGGCGGGGTCAATCACCTGCTGACCGGTCTTGGGGTTCACGGTAACCTCTTTCGTCCACCATTCCGGTGGGATGTCCTCTAGGCTGACGACCAATGAGGCTTCCCCCGCAATGCCTGCGCCATAGGCCAGCCAACCTGCCTTGCGACCCATGACCTGGACAAAGAAATAGGCCCCGGCTGCCCGGGCGTCGGCCAAGAGGTTCCTCACCTGCGTGGCCAACATATCAACCGCGGTGAAGTAACCGAAGGTGAAGTCAATCCCTTCGTAATCGTTATCGATGGTCTTGGGTAAGTGGACCACGGCGATCCGCTTTGATCCGGCGGGAAGGTTCTTCTGGAACAATTGGAACTTGGCCGCCGTTGTTAATGTGTCGTCACCACCGATGGAAATCAGGGCATCAACGCCCAGCGAACACAGGGCATCATACACCGTCTTCAGTGGGGCCGTCTTCTGCGGGTCCTTCAAGTCCTCATAAGTATGGACGCTCTTACCGGGGTTGGCACGGGCCGTACCAATGATGATCCCTTGCTGGCTGCGGACAAGTTCCAGGTCTTCATGCCGCAGTCGGATGAAGGCCTTTCCTTCCTCGAGAGGCTTTTGGCCATCGTAGGCCATCAAATGGGTGTAGCCGTGGCGAATTCCAAGGACCTCCACGCCAACGCGGGAAAACGCGATGGCCGCGCTGGCGATCACGGCATTGGCCGCCGGAGCCGGACCACCAGAAAACAAGATTGCAACCCGCTTGATAGGGCTTTCAACCTTCGCCGGACTTGCAAGTGCGTCACTCATTGTTCAACCATCCTCTCTTGTGCTTATTGTGCTATATGCGACCACATTACAAGCTTCACCAGATTAACATCGTAGAGCCTATCCCATAATCTCCCCTCGCCCGTTTGGCGGGAAAGGGGTCGGGGGTGAGGGTGGCTCGAATCATTGCCGGTTTTCTCAATCGATTCCCACGGTCGCTTGCCCTCATCCCAACCCTCTCCCAGAGGGAGAGGGCGACTTTTTGCGATAGACTCTTATTACGCCCCGCAACCCCCTATGGTTCCGGAACCGCAGAAGGCGATCCCGAGATTTTCCCGCCTTGAGAACCCGCTCACATGAACGTCCGAAAAGGACGAGCCCTTAAGCTTGGTTAAATGTCCACGTCCGTTCCACAAAAGTCGTATCGGCCCGCGCATCCACAAATGTCGGATGCGAAAGAATCGCCTGGATCAGGCCGATCGTTGTTTTGATTCCTTCAATTCGCAATTCCTCCAGGGCCTTTTTCATCGCGGCGATGGCCTCTGCCCGCGTCGGCCGATGGACGATCAATTTCCCAATCATCGAATCATAATGGGGCGAAACAACATATCCGGGATACACATGGGAATCGAAACGGACTCCCGGCCCCCCGGGGACAAACATCCGCTCGATCCGACCCGGTGACGGTCGGAATTGCCGTTCTGGGTCCTCGGCATTGATCCGACACTCAATGGCCACCCCACGATGTTCAACATCCGACTGTTTGAATGGTAACGGTTCCCCGGCCGCAACTTTAATTTGCAACTTGACCAAATCTAGGCCCGTCACCATTTCCGTGACGGGATGCTCGACCTGGATTCGAGCATTGACCTCAATAAAGTAGAAATTGAACTGCCGATCCACCAAGAACTCCACGGTTCCCGCATTGTAGTAATTGGTGGCCTTTAAGAGTTTTACCGCTGCCTCACAGATCGCTTGTCGAACCTCTTGGGGGAGCTGCGGCGCCGGACTTTCCTCGATCAATTTCTGATGCCGACGCTGAATCGTACAGTCGCGTTCCCACAAGTGTACTACGTTGCCGTACTGGTCTCCGATGGCCTGGACCTCGACGTGGCGCGGATGCTCAATATATTTCTCCAGATAGACAGCGCCGTTGCCGAACGCAGCCTCGGCCTCTTGTTGCGCCTGCTGAAAGGCCGTCTTCAAGGCGGTCTCGTTAACGGCAATCCGCATCCCTTTTCCCCCGCCACCGGCGGCTGCCTTAATGAGGACGGGATAGCCAATCTCTCGCGCCACCCGAATCGCCTCGGTTTCCGTCTCGACAGTGCCCTCACTCCCCGGAACAATTGGGACACCTACCTTCTTGGCCAACGCCCGGGCGGCGTTCTTGTCCCCAAGTAGCGCCATCGCCTCATGCGGGGGACCAATAAACTCGATCTGACAATTGCGGCAAACTTCGGCAAAATGGGCATTTTCTGAGAGAAAACCGTAGCCGGGATGAATCGCTTGGGCGTTTCCGATTTCCGCGGCACTGATCACCCGATCGTAGCGGAGGTAACTCTCAGATGCCTTGGGGGGACCAATGCAATACGCCTCGTCGGCCAATTCAAGATAAGCTGACCCGCGGTCGGCTTCACTGAAAACGACAACGGTCTCGATGCCCATCTCACGACAGGCCCGGATCACTCGCAAAGCAATTTCGCCTCGATTGGCGATAAGAATCCTCTTAAACATGCGCTACAACCGGGATATGAGGTGGCCCATTTGACTATTTTGTCACATCGAGCCGACTCAGGCTTTGGTATCTACCTTGAACAATGGCTGACCGTATTCGACCGGTTCCCCGTTTTCTACCAAGATGGCGACGATCTGTCCGGAAACTTCGGCCGGGATCTCATTGAACACCTTCATGGCCTCGACGATCCCGACCACCGTATCCGGCCCAACCATATCACCGACTTTGACATAAGGGGGCGAATCGGGATCTGGCGCTGCATAGAACGTCCCCACCATGGGACTGCGAATGAAGACAATGTTCTCTTCTTCCTTCTGTTTGGGCGCCTCAGAAGTCGCCTCCGGCTCCCGAACGGGCGGGGGTGTAACCGGTCCGGCCGGTGTTGGCGGGGGCACTGGCGCGCTGCCAGGCATGAAGATGGGAAAGGGAACTGCCGGCCCGGTCGCTGCCGGGACACTCTCAGGTCCGCGCCGCAAACGAATCCGGCGTTTGCCCTCTCTCAGATCGATTTCACTTAACTCATGTGCCCGCATCAACTCGACCAACTCACGAACGCGAGCAAGATCGAAGACGTCTGGCACCTCTGGGAAGTCTCGACCTTCGTTGTCAGGAACGTCCGAGGCCATGCGCGAAGTCAAACCTCTTTCTACTGGCAATTGTGTCAATTAAAAGACGACGACCTCTTCCAAATCCTTAGGGACTCGGGTGAGGACCTCACAACCATCCCGCGTCACAAGAACGTCATCCTCCAGCCGCACCCCACCCCAATCGGGGATGTAAATCCCTGGCTCAATGGTTATCACCATGCCGGGTTTGAGGGTAATTGAGCTGTTTGGCCCAAGCCGCGGCAATTCATGGATTTCCAGACCCACCCCGTGCCCCAATCCATGCCCAAAAAGCCGCCCGAAACCGGCATCTGCAATGACTTGGCGGGCCGCCGCATCGACCTCCTGGGCGGACACACCCGGCCGCACAGCAGCAATCGCCGCTTGCTGAGCACGCAAAACCGTTTGATAGACCTTAGCAAACTTGGGGGAGATTCTACCAGTAATAAGGACACGGGTCAAGTCGCTCTTGTACCAACCTTCGTCAGCCCCCCAGTCTATCAGGATGAAGACATTTTCACTAACTTTCCTATCCGAAGGAATTGCATGCGGTAGCGCGGCCCTTTCTCCGACCGCCACGATGGTTGGAAAGGAAGAACAACGTGCTCCCAAGGTGCGCATTTGATACTCTAATAGGTCGGCGATTTCTTTCTCCGAATGTTCCGGGCGGAGCGTGGCCCGGACCGCTGCAAACCCCCGTTCTGCGTACTGGACCGCCTTGCGAATGCGGGCAATTTCCGTCTTATCCTTAACCGCCCGCAATTGCTCGATCCAATCCTCTGCCTCAACAAGCTCCGTCTGTTTGAGGGCCGCCTTCAGCTTTTTGTAAGTCGCCATGGGGAGGGACGCCTCGACGGCCACGGAGGTCAATTTCGCCCGATTGATTAGGTTTGCGGCGGCCTGGTGCATTGAAACGCCCGTGCGACGGATATGGGCCTCCAGACCAGGACACTCCTGACGAATTTGCTCCGTGAAGCGCGAATCACTGATAAGGATTTCGTGGTCTTTCCAAAGGAGCAAATAGCTATCGTCACCTCCAAAGCCAGTGAGGTAACGGACATTCTCGGTTTTGGTAATAAGCATTCCCGCCAGGCCGTCCTTACTGAGTCGGCGGCGAAGTCGTTCGCGACGTTGAAAAAATGGAACAGAGTCCCGGGCTTCTGCGGACATCGTATAGCTCCTAATCTGCAATCAAACGTATTCGCGCCAGATTAAGGAATTCCGACCATCGCGGCAAGATGTCCCTTTAGCCAACAGAAATGCTGGCAAAACGCGCTTCCGTTTCCAGGTAGCGCACAGAGCATTGGCAACCCCCTACGGCCTTTTCACCTGACCGGATTGACCGGCAAACATGGCCGGTACGGTCATCCAAGCTGTATGCCCCAGAAGCCTTTGCCTAACGATTGCCTGAGGGCGAACATCGCTATAGGTCCTTTGAAAAACGTTCTTTTGCGCGGCGATAGTGATACTTTGCAAGAAGACACTCTTTCGACTGACCTGCGGGCGCGGGTCATAATTCTTTAGATTGCTTCGCCCGCGCGGCTTCCAACCAGAAATAGAGGTAGTGCAAGGTATTGGTAAAACGATATGCACCGGGACCACCTTCTGGGTTCGCTTGAACGACCCCAAGTTTCTTCATGCGGGCGAGAAAGTTGTCGAATACCTTCCTTTCGTCGTCTTTAAGAAGTGGCCAAAGGTCACGCCTGCGAAATTCTACCTCGAATGGCTTTGATGCGGTCTTTCTGAGAATTGCTCGATATCGCGGGCTACGAATCGCCGTGAAAACCTGCGGTTCCACGTGTTTGCGCCCCACGATGTCTGCTGCTCGGACAACCCCTTGAAGTGCATCCTCTCGCGTAATCCGATTGTCTGTGTCTTCATTAAAGGTCGCGTCCCCAATTTCATGCGCCATAACGGGAAACCCCCCCGTAAAACGCACTAAGATTTTGAGGGCCTCTTCTTCTACGTGAATGCCCACTTTCGAGAAGGCATTAACAAAAAAGTCCCGGGTTTCCGCGTCTGACCACGTCCGGAGTTCCACCACGTCGAACACCCTCGCCAAGGAAGGCTGAAGCGACACAAGTGACTGTCGGCGATCCTCCAACCCTACGAGCATCAGACACAGAGGCAAGGGATCCGACGAAGTGGCAATTTCGTCCACGAGGCTCTTCAGCCAATTGGCAAACTGATCCGAGGCAGCGAGACCATTGATATCGTCCAACACCACCAGGATGCCCTTTTTCTCTGGACGCAATTTCTGGAGAAGGTTCCGCAATGCTGGTGCAAAATCGTGGACCATGCGACGGAGTTCCTTCTCTGCGGCACCGAACTCAACGGTGACACCGAATAGGTCCACCTGCCGGATGTGATCGCCAAAGAATTCTTTTATTTTTGCCCACCAACCCTTGCCCACACTCTCCTTGAGAAGACGGTCGAAAACCCGCCGCACCGTCTCATCAAGGGACGTCACACCGCCAAGAAAGCTGTGCAGTCCGAGAACTCCATATTTACGGTCTGCAATAATCCGCACCAATCTCGCAAGGGAGCTCTTTCCTATCCCTCTTTCTCCCGTTAGGAAGAGCACCTGAAGCCTTCCTGCCGTAGAAGCCCTCACAGCCGAGATAATGTGGTCGATTTCCTTCGAACGCCCAACAAAAAACTCGACTGGTACGGGCTGGCCGGGTGTGAAGGGACTGTAGTCCTTAGATGACATTTTGCGCTCCATTTTTCACGGAACCATGCACCACTCCTCACTATCGGGCAGTATAATCGTATTGTCCCGTTGGGGAAACGCAATCAAGTAACTGTTCACGAGACATGGGAAACCTTCCCGAAGCACACGCCTAGTGGAAGGGATGCCGTTGTCTGCAACTAAGTGCCTATCCCAATAAGTCCCCCTCTCCCTCCAGGAGAGGGTTGGGGTGAGGGCAAGCCAGCGTCAGAATCGATTGAGAACACCAGCAGCGATTCGAGCCACTTTCACCCCCACCCCTCTCTCGCCGAACGGGTGAGGGGAGATTACAGGACAGGCTCTAATTCGTAAAACGCAGCCGGGGGGCCGGAACGGTATACGGTATACAGGGAGGTGTCATCGCCTTGCAGGCCATCCTGCCGCTTTTGGACTTTCGCTAAAAAGTACCACCTGGTTCGGGCTCACATCTTACGGAGGATCATAACCCCCAGGGTGCCAAGGGTGACAGCGAAGAATCCGCGCCAAGCCCCTCAAACTTCCCATGATGGCCCCATATTTGCGCACGGCCTGAATAAAATACTGTGAACAGCTTGGCTCGAAACGGCAGCAGTGGCCCAACAGCGGGCTAATCGTCCAGCGGTAAACATAAACCGGCAGAATCAAAACCTCGCCGATGGCGGCATCGATCAACTGAAGACCCCGCCAAATCGGG
>Ga0209608_1001798_pt1 | contig 16530 bp, 12 predicted proteins | sample AD_UKC130_MetaG_FD_184428 | JGI IMG/M metagenome (GOLD analysis project Ga0209608, IMG submission 184428) | Active sludge microbial communities of municipal wastewater-treating anaerobic digesters from Canada - AD_UKC130_MetaG (SPAdes) (version 2) | ecosystem: Engineered > Bioreactor > Anaerobic... | reverse complement strand
CGCCGGTCTTTCCTGAAATCAGCCGGCACTTTAGGTGTGGGTGCTGCCACAGTGCTGACCGGTGTCCAGGTCTTTGGCGAGTCGTCCCCCAGCCAACAGATCGTCTTGGGAATTGTCGGGTGTGGTGGTCGAGGGACGTCCTTAGCCACCGGTTTTCTGGAGCGCGGGGATTGCCGCATCGCCTGGGTTTGTGATCCCTTCCTGCCGCGTGCCGAAGCCCTGGCCAAGACCGTCGAGCAACTCCAGGGGGCGCGGCCACAGGTGTCGGACGATATGCGGCGGGCCCTCGACGACAAGGCGGTCGATGCCATTATCTCGGCGACCCCCGATCACTGGCACGCCCTTAGTACAGTGTGGGCTTGTCAGGCGGGCAAGGATGTCTATGTCGAGAAGCCAACATCCCATAATGCTTGGGAAGGTCGTAAGATGGTAGAGGCTGCCAGGAAGTACCAACGGGTTGTCCAAATCGGTACGCAGAACCGCAGTGCGCCCTACAACTGGCAAGCGAAAGAATACATCTCCTCAGGTAAGCTCGGACGCATCCATCTGTGTCGCATTTTCAATCAAAAGCTCTGGGAGAATTTCCCCGTGCGTCCCGATAGTGATCCTCCGGCCGGGTTGAATTGGGACATCTGGAATGGCCCAGCCCCCGAGGCCAAGTACAACCCGAACTATCAGTACCATTGGCACCATTTTTGGAGGTATTCCGGAGGCGATATCGCCAACGACGCGAGCCATCAAATTGACCTGGCTCGCTGGCTACTTGGCGTGGATTATCCTAAGACCGTGTACTCGGTCGGCGGTCGCTTTGACTCGGAGGGCGCGGCCGAGACCCCCGATACCCAGATTGCCGTTTACGAGTTTGATGGATTAGTCGTGACGTTCGAACTGACGTTGTACACACCGTACATGTTAAAGATTGATCCAGAAGTGCGCAACAGCGACATGTTCCCCCTTTGGCAGCACTGTGCCACCCGGATCGAGATCTACGGTTCAGAGGGGGTGATGTATGTAGGACGTCACGGGGGTGGCTGGCAGGTGTTCGTCAGACCGAAGAGCCGGGAACCCGTTGTGGCCGCCCAGTGCTATGGTCGCTTCCCCGACCCGGAACATAAGGCTAACTTCGTTGATTGCATACGCACTCGAAAACTGCCCAACGCCGATGTGGAGGAAGGACATCGTAGTGCCCTGTGGATTCACTTCGCGAACATCAGTTATCGGCTGGGAGGAGTTAAGCTCGTAATTGACCCCAAAGCGGAACAAATCACCAATGTTCCAGAAGCAGCGGCGCTTTACCGACGAGAATACCGTCCCCCCTATGTAATCCCCGATAACGTGTAGAAGGGCCCTTTGACAGTATCCGGGCTGCTTTTGGAATAGGTTGTGTTAAGTCAGTGATATATTGAAGTAGCTTGGGTGTAGCTTAACAAGACTGTGCCCCAGCTACAGGAGATGTATGTCGTCCTCAAATACGGATTCATCATGCACGTGACAAAGATTCTGGATTGCCTTTACGTAGGTTCTTGCCCCACCTCGCAGACGGACGTTCAGGAGTTGAAGGAACTCGGCATCACGGCCGTATTGAACCTTCAAACGGATGAAGATATCGCCTGGCGCAACATTGACCGAGACGGTGTCTCCGCAGCATACCGAGCTTACCGCTTGCGCGAGATCAGGTATCCTATCCGCGATTTTGATTATGAAGACCTACGGCGACGATTACCAGAAGCCGTCAGACTGTTGCACAACCTTGTCAAAGAAGGACATCGGGTATACGTTCACTGTACGGCCGGAATGAACCGATCGCCCACCGTCATCATTGCCTATCTCCATTGGGCAATGAATTGGGACTTCCCCGAGGCCGTTCAGCACGTAACCCGAAACCACCCTTGCGACCCGTTTTTGGAGGCCATCAGCGAACAGTCGCCGCCTGAATGGGATGAGGATCTGACAGGTTCTTGACGTTTTGACTACGAGCCTATCCGATAATCTCCCCTCGCCCGTTCGGCGGGAGACGGGTCGGGGGTGAGGGTGGCTCAAATTGCTGCCGCTTTTGTCAATCGATTCCGATGTTCGTTTACCCTCACCCCAACCCTCTCCCGGAGGGAGAGGGCGACTTTTTGAGATAGTCTCTACGTCGCTTCCTCGTCCTGGGGCGACGGTTCGCCATTTTCCCCGTTGTCCTCAAAAAGCTGGAGTTGAATGGGCTTCGAATTCCCGGATCGTAACGGCGGGTTACCCTGTTGCTGTTCGACAATTATCACGGCCCCATCAAACTCCTCCGAGGATGGAGTTTCTTCAATCGGATTGCCGTGTTCATCCAACTTAAGATCTGCTTCAGCGGTGACGCGTTTGGCCACTTCCATCAGATCCCGATAAACGGACTCGCGGTCCACGTTTCGGATCACGGCCACAGCATTTGCCACCTCCTTCAAATAGCGGAGAAAGATATTTCGACGCTCTCCCTGCTGCTTTACGCGAAGACGACGTCTCAAGTATAGGCCGAGGCGACGTCCCACAGCTTGATAGGCAAGTCGCAACTCCCTCTGAATCTCGGGATAAGCCGCGATGGCTTCTTTCGATTCGCTAGTGAAGGGCACCCACACACTCGCGAAGTGGACCATGAGCGTGACAGGCCCAGAAGGCAAGGCATTCCGCGATTGTGTTAAACCATACGGCCGCCAGTTGGTGCTCATGACTGTCTGTGTGATCGCGCACGCCCCCGCCTGGAATAGCAAAGGCACCCTGTTCGCGTACCGGAGGATAGTCATCGTCTGGCCTTCACTCAAGTTCACTGTTTGCAAAGCCTGGCAAAGCTGTTCCCTTTCCCTAGCCTTGAGCTTTGCCGGCGACATCCTCGATTTGAGACGTGCTTGATGGATGATCCTATCAGCGCCCTCTGGTCCGATGCCGTCAAATGTGGTTGTCAGGAACTGGCGAAGTGTTCGCGCGTCGGTTTCGGCCAAGAGTTCTTCAAGAACTTCCAGTGAAACCCGATAGGTCGCCGGTGCCCCGCCGTAGGCCAGGCCCACTTCCACCTGAAAGGGATTGCCGCGATATACCGCCGGCGGTCGTGTGATCGCCGTGTAGAATTCGCCAGGGACCAATTCCCTCAGACCTTTGAGGATCAACTCTTCGCCAATCGGGGAAAGGCAGTCGGTAGCGGGCGACTGAATCTTTGTCTCCTGAAGGGCGCGAAAGAGGGCCTCGGCGTCGTGCCGACTGATTTTGCGGGGATTGGCCCGCGTACTCAATTGGGCCGTTTCGGCGATCCGCTGGGCTACAGCCGGACTGATCCGGGAAAAGGAATCCACGAGAAACCCACTCAACGTGCTGGCCTTCGTGTCCTTGAGCATGGTTAACAGCCAACCAAGCTCCACACCATAAGGATGCGGTTTGATTTCCTTCGGCTCCGGAGGTAAGACGTCAGCCACCCGTGAAAAGTCGCGAGATTTGCCCTCGGGATCGACATAGTGAATGGTGACATGAGGATTGGCAATGGCCGTCTGGTAAAGGTACTCATCCACGCTGCCCCGACCGCGTTGAAACTTTGCCTCAATCTCAATGGCAACCAGTGTTCCATGAGGTACATCCGACCAAGGAAGGCCGTACGGAACAAGGAATTGACCAATATCCTCTTGAGGTGGGATGTCGATACCCTCACCCCGGCCGTTGACAATCTCCGGCCTGTTGTTCTTTGTGTCAATTTGAATTTGGTAAAAATGGGCAGGCTTTTTCGGGCCTGTCTTCGAGACAATGCTGACGGGCTTACCTGTGGTCAATAGTCCATACATTCCGGCGGCACTGATCCCGATGCCTTGCTGTCCGCGACTTTGCCGGAGACGATGGAACTTCGACCCGTAAAGTAATTTGCCGAAGATCAGGGGAATTTGTTTCTTAACGATGCCCGGTCCATTGTCCTGCACAATGACGCGATAACGGTTCTCGCCCGTGGGGTCAATTCGCACCCAAATCTCTGGCAAGACGCCGGCCTCTTCGCAGGCGTCAAGGGCATTATCGACCGCCTCCTTAACCATCGTGAGAAGGGCCTTGCGGGGATTATCGAAGCCCAGCAAGTGGCGATTCTTGGCAAAGAACTCACTCACCGAAATTTCGCGTTGCTTGGCGGCCATCGATTCGGCCGTCACGCGAATCCGGGGAGAGCGAGTTTGTCCGTTACCATTTTGGGGACCAGATCGTTTTTCTGGGCTCGTTTCCAAAGACATCTCTTCCGTGGACTTCACCATATCCAAGGCAAAACAGCTCCTATCTGTTGCGACTTTTTTAGGGGAAGAACGAAACGAATGTAACGATTGTAGCGATTATCCCCGAAGATTCCTACAGATCAAACGACGTAGATCGCCTATGCAAAGCTTGCTTCTTACTTCGCCTTTATAAAGACTCACCCTCGTCGTCAAGGGTAGCCGAAAGTTGATAAAGGAGATTGTTGCATCACCTATCTGCGCGCATAGTCGCGGGTTGGACGGAAGAGGATTTATTTGCAAAAGGATGACGGATATGCAGATCCGGAAATTGCTAGGCTGGAAAATCGGCTTGTTTTTCTTTGCTGCGGTTGTTAGCTGGGCAAGTACCTCTCCAAGCATGGCGGGCGATGGTAGCTTTGTCATGGGGAGATACCAGGGCTCTCATGCCGGGGATCTCTTTCCGAGCTATTGGGCGCCAGCAGCCCCTGGGGGGATTTCGGCCCCCCTCTACGTATCTCCGATCCCCACCCCACCGCACGTCGGACATGTTTGGGTAACGTATCAGCCACTGTATCCCCATGAATTCTTGTACAAACACAGCAAGGTTTACTGGCGTAAGAACCCCCAAGGTGGCTGGACAAGGGTTGTCGTTGGGTGGTACTAAATCCCAGATTGATCGTTGAAAAAGAAAACGCCACTGATTCACGTGAGGACGTACCTATGCGTCAACGATTTCTGATTAGCAGTGTGTGTGTAGTTATCCTGACCGTCTCCGTGCCTCTGGTTGCCTCGGCTGGGGAAAACACCTTTTTCGGCAGGCGGGCAGCCCAGCGGGCTCGAAGTTACTCATGGAGTGGCGAGTATTACGGCGCCACATGGGGAGCCCCCATTGCTGTGGTTGTCCCGCCAACGGCCGAGTTTCAAACCCACTGGGGCTGGGGTGTTGGAAATTTTCGTGTCACCCCCATCGACCACCAGTTTAGCCGAAACTGGCCGGGACCCGCCCAAGGGGGTTATCTCCCCTTAAAGCCCACGCCGCAGTGGCCAACCGACACCGACCAGTTCGGCATGTATTACATTCGTGGGCCGTGGTAATCCCGGGCGGAATCGCCTGTTTTCCGCCACTTCGGCAGAAAATGAGCGTCTTGACAGTGCTGCGCCACGGGGATCACCGCGCTGGGTTAGACAGGCTCACGAGCGATGTAGTGCGTATGCAGGAGTTTGTGGGACCGTTCGCTGAGCGGCTCGCCCAGAAACTCCTCGTATAACTGTTTGACCTGTGGGTTCTGATGGGATTTTCGAAGCGGTTTCCCCGCGTCCTCTTTGCGGATGGCTGCAATTCGGGCCAACCTGACACGGTTATCCGTGAATCTGGGTTGTCCACCACCGCCAATACAGCCGCCCGGGCAGGCCATCACCTCCACGAAGTGATATTGACGTTCACCAGCCTCAATGGCCCTGATAAGCTTTTCCGCGTTCCCCAGCCCATGGGCGACCGCAACCCGTAAGGTAACACCCTCGAGGAATGACCACTCGGGGCGGACATTCTTAAGAGTGATCTCCGCCTCTTTGATGCCATCCAACGTAGCCAGCAGCGTTGGTGTCGGTAGATCTTCGCCGGTGAGAACTTCGTAAACCGTGCGTAAGGCCGCTTCCATCACTCCCCCTGTGTGCCCGAAGATCACGCCGGCACCGGTACACAGTCCCAAAGGGGCGTCCATTTCCTCATCCGGTAAGCTCTGAAAATCGATCCCGGCGATTCGGATCATGCGGGCCAACTCGCGTGTCGTGAGAACGGCATCCACATCACGAACGCCGCTGGCATTCATCTCCGCACGTGACGCTTCGAATTTCTTGGCCGTGCACGGCATAACGGAGACGACGAAGATATCTTCCGGGCGTTTATCGAGCTTTTTCGCGTAGTAAGTCTTGGCAATTGCCCCGAACATCTGCTGAGGAGACCGACAGGTGGAAAGATTGGGGAGCAAATTATGATGGAAAAACTCTAAGTACTGAACCCATCCCGGAGAACAGCTTGTGAACATGGGAAGGACGTCCTGTTGCCCCTCCACATAGGCTTTCCGAAGACGCATCAAGAACTCCGTACCTTCCTCCATGATGGTCAGGTCAGCCGCAAAGTTTGTATCGAACACGGCATCAAAACCTAACCGCCGCAGGGCCGCCACCATCTTTCCTGTGACCAACGTCCCCGGCGGATAGCCAAAGCATTCGCCCAACGCTGCCCGGATGGCCGGGGCCGTTTGTACCACCACGTGATTTTCAGGCGTGTCGAGTGCCGCCCAAACGGCCTCCACGTGGTCGCGCTCGGAAATCGCTCCCACAGGACAAATGGCCGCGCATTGCCCACACTGCACGCAGGGAACGCTAGCAAGGTCACGTCCCAGCGCTGGTCCAATAATTGTCTGATAACCGCGAAACTGGGGAAATAGGGCACCCACGTGCTGCATCTCATTGCATACGCTTACGCATCGGCGGCACTTGATACACTTGCCGCTATCCCGTTGCAAAGCCGGCGTTGAGATGTCAATTCTCTTGCGGGCCTTCTCGCCTCGATAGCTAACTTCTCTGATCCCCAATTCCGCCGCGAGAGACTGGAGTTCACATTGTCCGTTTCGTTCACAGGTCTGGCACTCGCCGTTGTGCTCCGAAAGTAACAACTCCACGACGGCCCTTCGTGCTCGACGAACCCTCGCCGTGTGCGTATGAATACGCATATCTTCGGCAACAGGTGTGGAACACGAAGCGACTAGGTTGCGAACCCCCTCCACCTCAACAACGCACACACGGCAGGCCCCGATGGGTCGCAGACCTTCTACGAAGCACAAGGTGGGAATACGAATGCCGGCCTTCTTTGCAGCGCACAAGATGGTCGTTCCGGCAGGAACGTCATATTCTTGATCGTTAATGTAAATCCTTACCATATCAACACCTTACTCATCGTGGATCCTTGGCTTGGCGAGTGTCTTCTTTGCGTGCTTATTGCAAGGCACGGTACCTGATTCACAGCTCGCCAACCTGATGGAGAACGGGTCCTTGCACGCCATTCCGCTTTCCATAATCACACCTTAAGCAGCGTCGTGCCTGACGGAGGGCAACCGGCTCTGGCCACGGTAGCTCAACCTCGTCAAAGTTGTGGCGCCGTCGCTCGACGGGAAGGAGGCGCAGCGGCTCGCGGGGAGTCGCCTCAGGCTCTGCATCAGGGTCAAAGCTAGTTTCCACAGGTTTTGTCTCTCGCCAAAAGGCGTGCGACTGCCCTGTTAGCAACATGTCAATGCCAACGGCGGCTCGCTCCCCAGCCGCCACGGCTTCAACCACCGAGGACGGACCGTTGACGGCATCACCTCCGGCAAAAATCCAGCGATGGGATGTTTGACCCGTGACGGGATCGACCTCAATAAACCCACGCGAATTACGGCGCAGTTCCACGTCGGGGACAAGCCGCTCCAAATCGAGCGTTTGACCAACTGCGACCAAGATCTGATCAGCGGGGATACAAAACGCCTCGCCGACCTCTTTGGGCCGACGTCTTCCGGATCGGTCAAACTCTCCTAATTGAACGGGAACGCATTTTAGTCCAACGACCTGCCCTCCCTCGCTAAGGACCTCCACAGGAGCGGTAAGGAGCTGAAGACGCACGCCTTCCGCTTCTGCCTCGGTGATTTCTTCTTCATAGGCGGGCATCGCTTCACGATTACGGCGGTAAACCACGGTCACCATCTCAGCCCCAAGCCGAATGGCCGTGCGGGCAGCATCAATTGCGGAGTTGCCGCCACCCACAACGACCACTCGCTTTCCAACGCGTACCGACCCTCGAATGTTGTATGTGCGGAGGAACGTCAATGCGTCTTCGACACCTTGGACATCTTCACCGGGAATACCTAACCGCGTGCCTTCGGGCGCCCCTACTCCAAGAAAGACCGCTTCGTATCCCTGGGCACGGAGTTCCGTCAACGTGAAGTCACGGCCAAGGGCGATGCCCGTGATAATCTCGACGCCCATCTGCTCGATCATCCGCACCTCACGAGCGACAACCTCACGAGGAAGTCGATAAGCGGGAATGGCTTGAACAAGCATACCACCCGGGCGTTGCTCAGCCTCGAAGACTTCCGGACGATATCCCAGACGGGCCAGAAAATAAGCGCACGTCAAACCCGCCGGACCAGCACCGATGATAGCGATTTTTCGTTTGGCATTCTTGGGATCTTCTCGGATTTCTGGGACCTGAAGGGTGATCTCTTGATCCACCATGAACCGTTTGATGGCACGGATGGCAACGGGAGCGTCGATCGTGGCACGACGGCATTTGTCCTCGCAGGTGTGGAAGCAAACTCGAGAACAGACGGCCGCAAAGGGATTTCGCTCGCGGTGTAACCGAATCGCTTCAGCGTAGCGTTTTTCAGCCACCAGGGCCACGAAGCCTGGAATATCCACCTTGGCAGGGCAAGCGCTTTCGCACGGTGCCGCCACCATGGCGGAACACACACCCGCCCGACAATGGCGGTCGCGGATATGTTCGACGTATTCCTGCCCAAAATGGCGAATTGTGGAAAGGACGGGGTTCGAAGCCGTCTGTCCCAAGCCGCAAAGGGAAGTCTCCTTGATCATCTCCCCTAACTCGATAAGGCGTTCGACGTCATCCTCTTCACCCTGGCCGGCACATATCCTTTCCATGATCTCGAGCATCCGCTTTGTGCCAACGCGACACGGCACACACTTGCCGCAAGATTCTTCCTGGACAAACTCCAAGAAAAAGCGGGCGACATCCACCATGCAGCTATCGTCATCCATCACGATCAAACCTCCCGAGCCCATAATGGCACCGAGCTCGGCAAGCGATTCATAGTCGAGAGGAACGTTGAGATGTTGGCGAGGGATACATCCGCCTGAAGGACCACCAATTTGAGCCGCCTTGAACGGTTTTCCGGATGCCGTCCCGCCCCCAATGTCGTAGATCAAGTCGCCCAGCGGCATACCGATAGGGATCTCGACCAAACCGGCGTGCTTGACCCCTCCAGCCAGGGCAAAGACCTTCGTGCCGCGGCTTTTAGGCGTACCCCACTGGGCGTACCATGCTCCCCCTTTCAAGATAATGATGGGAATATTGGCCAGGGTTTCAACATTGTTAATTAGCGTGGGGTGGCCCCAGAGTCCTTTTTCGACCGGGTATGGGGGCCTCGGCCTTGGCTCGCCACGGTTACCTTCGATCGAAGTCATCAGGGCAGTCTCTTCGCCACAGACAAATGCCCCCGAACCCATGCGAATTTCGATATCAAAATCAAAACCCAGACCCAGGATATTCTCCCCCAAAAGACCAACCTCTCGAGCCTGGGACAAGGCCACCTGCACCCGCTGAACCGCCAGAGGATATTCCGCCCTGACATAGATAAACCCCTTTTGCGCACCGATTGTGGCCGCCGCAATGGCCATTCCTTCGATCACACTATGAGGGTCTCCCTCAAGGATACTCCGATCCATAAACGCCCCGGGGTCTCCCTCATCGGCGTTACAGACCACGAACTTGGTGGGCGCCTCTTGCTGCCGAGCAAATGCCCATTTTCGCCAGGTTGGAAATCCGGCCCCGCCACGCCCCCTCAACCCCGATTCACGAAGGGTCTCAATGACAGCATCCGGGTCTCTTTTTTCAAGTACCTCAGCCAAGGCCTGATATCCATCGCGGGCAATGTAGTCCTCGATGCATCCAGGGTCGATCACGCCACAATTGCGGAGGGCGATTTTGACCTGCCGTTTGAAAAAATCGATGTCTTTAAGATGCGCTACGTGGCGACCGTCCGCCCGACGGTGGGTCAATCGGTCCACAATCTTCCCCTGCCCAAGATGTTCCACCACAATCGTGGCGGCATCCTCGGCGCGAACGCGCTCGTAAACCACATCGCCGATCATCACAACTGGACCGCCAAAACAGGGGCCCATACAACCCGTGCTTATAACCTTCCAGCGATTTGCCAAGTCTCGGTCCTGCAACTGTCGTACGATTTCCTCGCGCGTGTGCAGAGAGCCGGAGGCTATGCAGCCTGCTCCGGTGCAGATTCGCAACTCCTTAATCCCAAGGTCTGACTGCCTTTTCTGCTCAGCGAGCAACTGGTTGCGCCACGCATTTAAATCGTTGACGCTGGACACCCGGTTTCGCTTTGGAGATTCTTCAGCCATGGTCACTGCTTGACTCCAAAAACAAATGTCATCACTCCAAAAGAAGGCAACTGGTGGAAGCAAGACCTGCCAACCTTCGCAACACCGAAGCACATTCAAGTCTTCGATGTCGTATCCTGTTTATCGCGATATTGCTCAAGAAGGCGGGGAAGCTGCGAGACTTTGACCCGCTGGTGGACATCGTCATCAATCATAATGACGGGCGCGAGGCCACAAGCGCCGAAACAGCGTCCAACATCGAGCGAGAAGTTCCGGTCCGCTGTCGTCTCACCCACATCAATTCCCAGCTCTTCTTTGAGGGCCGCCAGAACCTGCTTACCCCCACGGACGTAACACGCCGTACCAAGGCAGACACGGATCATGTGACGTCCTCGAGGGATCGTATTGAAGAAGGAGTAAAAGGTCACAACGCCCGTGACCTCACTGAGCGGCTTGTTTAGCGCGGCCGCGATTTTGCGAAGGGCCTTCTCAGGCAGGTAGCCAAAGATGGTCTGTGTGATCTGAAGAACCGGAATGAGTGCCCCGGGAATGTTGCGGTAGGTTCGCAAGATATCGTCAAGCTGCGCGTACCTGTCCTCTTCCGAGACTTCCTGGCACGCACATGGCGCCGAGAAAACACCAGCTGGTTTGGCGTCGTCGGGCATGAAAGTGACTCTCCCCCTGCATGTTGCATGAACAAGCGACATATCCGTTCCTATTGGCAACATACCTCATCATATCAGATCACGTTCGTTACTTGTGCGGGGGAGGAGTTGCCGAAGCCCGTCAAATCACTTAAGCTTCGGTCACGAGCAACAATAGTCACTGTCAAAAATTCGTCAAACTCCACCAAAATGCGGCCCTTGTCCTTGGGCAGCGTGTTCTTGACCCTTGTGGACGACAGCCTCGTTTTGCAGAATCATTCAAGGAGATACGAAGGGGCCGTTTTTGTGGTATTAACCGTTTAGCCGCTGCGAGAGGACTCGACAATCACAGAGGAGACACGTGAGATGGGCCGCGCATCCGATATTCGAATTGTTGGCGTCAATTCTTGGACGGAAGAATACAGTTACCGGACCCCCATGAAGTTCGGTGGGCGGGTTGTCAGGGACGTTGTCCTAAGGAATGTGGTTGTAGAGGTGGAAACGCGCACCGGACGGCGTGGGCGAGGTTTCGGCTCGATGCCCGTGGGAAATGTATGGGCGTGGCCCAGCCAAGTTCTTAGCGCAGAGATGACCCTGGGAGCCATGCTCCTCTTCGGCGAAAAAATGGTCAAGGTTGTCGGTGACTACCAAGGCCGGGGGCATCCTCTCGAAATCACTGAGGATTGGGCTACGGAATACGGCAAGTTGGCCGCCAGCGTGGAGGCGGAACAATCTCTTTCAGAACCAATGCCAAAGCTGGCCCAACTTGTGGCAGCCAGCCCCTTTGAAGCTGCACTCCATGATGCATATGGCCGGGCTTTGAACCTCAACGCCTACAACACGCTGAGTTCCGAATTCGTTAATGCCGATTTGGCCCACTTTCTCTCGCCGGAGTTCAAGGGTGAGTATCTCGATACTTACACGTATCGGCAGCCAAAAGCGAAAATGCCCCTCTACCACCTTGTGGGGGCACTTGATCCTCTGACCGATCAAGACCTGTCGGAACGTCTCAACGATGGGTTGCCGGAAACGTTGTCGGAGTGGATCTATGCGAATGGTCTCACACACCTAAAGATCAAGCTCAATGGCGACGATTTGCGGTGGGACGTTGATCGTGTTTTGGCGATTCACCGAGTGACGAGCGAGGCCCAAAGAAGTCGCGGCTGTGACACTTGGCACTACTCCGCCGATTTCAATGAGCGATGCGAAAGCGTGGACTACGTCTTAGAGTTCATGACAAGAATCCGGGAGAATTCGCCCGAGGCCTTCGACCGACTCCAATACCTAGAACAGCCCACGCACCGTGATTTAAAGAGATTTCCGGAAAACCGGATGCACAAGGCGGCGGCTTTGAAGCCGGTGGTCATTGATGAATCTTTGGTCGATTTCGAAAGCCTGTTATTAAGTCGCGAACTTGGATACTCGGGTGTGGCCCTAAAAACGTGCAAAGGCCACAGCGAGGCCCTCCTCATGGCGGCAGCGGCACAGAAGTTTGGGCTGTTTCTGTGTGTGCAAGATTTGACCTGCCCTGGTTATTCCTTCTTGCATTCCGCGTCGCTGGCTGCCCGCATTCCCGGGGTTGCGGCCATCGAGGGAAACGCCCGTCAGTATTGTCCCTCCGCCAATCGAGGTTGGGACGAAAAATATCCGACTATGTTCCGGATCACCGATGGAACGGTGGGTACGCACGTCCTCGATGGAATTGGCTTGGGCTTTGAGCCACTTTTCTGGAGTAAAGAACAGATCGGTTCGCGATGAAGGAATTATCTTTGTGAAGTGCTCATTAAGAAGCGGCAACTGCTTCGGAATGATGGGTCAAAGTCGCGGCTTCTGGCGAGGGGTTTTGGATCGTTGCCAGTCCTACCTCTAGTGCGAGGGGCCCCCAATCCGAAGAAAAGTGGATGCAAATCGGCGTCACATTCGAAGGAAAATGAATCTCATGATCTTTGCCCGTAACAACGTTGGGCAAACTTACAACGAGGGCATATTCTTCAAGCTCTGCCTTTGCCGCACCGGCAACCATATTGGCCAGTTCCCCGACGGCGTCGATGACATCCTCATTAATTTCGGAAAAGTCGCAGAGGAGCATCGTTGACGCGGCTTTTAAGGCGACCGGCTTGGAAAGAGTTAATACCACAGCCCCCACTGCGCGCCCCGTAAGGCCGATAACTCCACTGATCTCGTAAGAGGTTTTTGAACTGGTTTTGAGGCTTAACTGTCCCCGTTGCACCGAGCAATTGAGCATCGTGGAAAATGTTTTGTAAAGCGAATGGATAAAAGGATTGATGAACTCGGCCCGCATAGCACATCCTTTGTTGCCACTCTAACGACCCTTCGCCAAAAGGTTGGCTGTTAACGCCTGGCTTTCCGGCCTCGTGATAAATTCTCGATCGGGTTCCCCAACATCCCTCACATCACTCCCTCAAGCCACGAGAGGGAAGTTCGGAGCAATATGGGTTACTCAATTCTAGCCCAAAAAGAAGGAGACAGCGGACTACCACTAGAGCGGGGGCGATTTGTGCCAATTACAAATGACGCAAATGAGCGTTTCCGAAGAGGTCTGGAAGCGACGTTATCCGTTTTGTATATTATTTTTTGAGGCCTGTTGCGTGTGTCGCCGGTTTCGACCGTCCGCCTCCCCGCGGCCGAGACCTGCAGGACCGCGCGGCAGGCTTCTTCATTTTGCAACGATTCTTTTGCCTTTTAAGCAGCCAAAAGTCTTCTCGCAGCCGGGACCGAAAACTAAGAGCACTATAGAAGGACGGCGTACCTCGACTCGTTTTCCTGGATGGCGTAGACCGCTCTTCCAAATTGGTCTTTTCCAAAATCGGAATCTTGGCCAAAATGCCACCTAAAGGGCGATTGATGACGAGACTGAGGGCAGCAGCCTGCCCCTAATTGACCGTGAGGCCGATTCGATGAATATCTGCATCTTCCTCCCCAACTGGTTGGGGGATCTGGTGATGGCCGTTCCGGCGCTGCGAGCCATTCGTGAGGCAACCGGATCGTCGGCATACGTTGTCGGTATTACACGACCGAACCTGGCAGGTTTACTGGCCGGAAGTCAGTGGCTCGACGAAGAATGGTACTTCGATCCGCGTGGCGACGATCCACGGTTTGAAACCGCCACTCTCATCGAAAAACTCCGGTCTGTCCACTGGGACGTGGGGATCCTTTTTACCAATAGCTTCCGCTCGGCCCTCCTGGCCGTCGCTGGCGGAATTCCCAAGCGGGTTGGGTACTCCCGTCATGGGCGTCGCCTCCTGCTGACCCATCCGGTGAGTGTCCACGAAGTCCATGGTACGGGGCGCTACATCCCGATGGTGGACTACTACCTGGCCCTGGCGCGAGTGGCCGGGTTCCCTTCTCAGGACAGGCGGCTTGAACTTCCATTGTCGCCCTGGGGAACGGTATGTGCAGACCGGATATGGCGGGATCTTTCACTCGATTCCTCTGACCAAGTTGTGGCGATGCATGTCGCTGGGGCCTACGGTGCAGCCAAATCCTGGCCATTCTCGCACTTTGTCGAATTGGCCCGGATGATTGCGACCCGCACCTCGGCCTCTGTACTCTTCGTCTGTGGTCAGCGGGAACGCGCAACCGTGCAAAGAATTGCACGCGAGGTGAATCACAGACGAGTAGTTTCGATGGCGGATCATCCGCTGGACCTTCAGACACTTAAGGCATGTCTGGCCCGGTGCCATGTGATGGTTTCAACCGACAGCGGTCCCAGGCACGTGGCTGCGGCATTTGGAAAACCGGTCATCACACTCTTTGGACCAACCTCACCCATTGTCACTGCCAACCCCACCGTGCAAAGCATCGATCTTCAAATCCCTATTGATTGCGCTCCCTGTAGCTGTCGAACGTGTCCGAAGGGGCATCACCGCTGCATGAAGGACCTTTCGCCCGAGCTGGTGTTTGAGCACCTCCAACCTTTTCTTATTCAGCAGAATATGCGGGGGGCAGCCTGATACTCAGAAAGAGGATCTGTAAGTCATGCCTCGACCCGAACTCAGTGTCGTTATCCCCTGCAAAAACGAAGACCATCACCTGGAAGATTGTGTCTTGTCTGTTGTGGATTGGGCCGACGAGGTCGTTATTGCCGACAGTGGTTCCACGGACCGCACATTGGAAATTGCAGCGAGGTTATGCGAAAGGTTTCCGACGAGGTGCCGACTCGTTCAGCGTGAGTTCATCAATTTTGGTAGTTTCAAAAGCTGGGCAAGTCAACAATGCCGTCACGATTGGGTCTTTGTCCTCGACGCAGATGAGCGGATGAGCAAGTCGCTCTCGCATGAAATAGACACCGTCTTATCCTCTTCGTCGGCAGCGGATGCCTACCTCGTGCGGTTTAGGCACTATTTTCTGGGACATCGGATTCGCTTTGGCAAATGGAACGGTAGGGGTGTCATAAGGCTTTTTCGCCAATCCCGGTGCCATTACGATAGCCGGGAAGTTCACGAGAAGGTCATCGTGCCCAGTGGCCGCGTGCGGAAACTCCATTCTCGGTTAGATCACTTTACGTGCACTTCGCTCGATCGCTGGTTCCAGAAAAAGTACGCTTACGCTAGGTATGGAGCGAATGAACTGGCAAAGCGCGGACGAAGGGCAAGAGCGTACGACCTGTTCTTACGACCATTGATTCAATTTATCGCGGGTTATATTTTCCGACTGGGCTTTCTTGACGGAATACCAGGTCTTATTGTCGCATTCGATGGTGCCTTTTCGACATACCTCAAATACGTGAAGCTCTGGGAAATTCAGCAAAATCAGAAAAGTTCGCCTATTCAGCAGAATCCACAAATCCTGCCGGACAGTAAGAAACAAGCTGCGTGACCATTTTGCCTTGAACCTTGTGGCAAACTCGGCGGTAGCTTTCACGTTCGTTATAGCATTGCCGCGCGTCGCTGTCCCGTAACTACAACCCAAAAATCCTTGCCATGTCCTGGCAATCGGCCGCGTCAACCCAAGCGACTTACGGTCTCCTCTCCGCAATCTCAGTAAAGGCGATACATCTGGAACCTCCTGGCGAGGCTCGATGTGCTTTTTTGCAACCCTTTGCCGATGGCTCTTAATTAGATTCCTAACGTGCTGACGATGAGAGCAGATAGGCTTATACAGGTTTTGCCAGACCTATTTCGGATAAGGCCTTTCGGACTTGTGCTGAAAATGTTAACAGCGCATGACGTTTCCATTGGCCGGACAACCTGAGATAGTGCCCTGTCCGAATGAGCAAGAGACTGGACAGCACCGAATGGTCAGACAAAAGGTTGCCCCGGCCGGGCGCTGATGTGGAACTAGACAGTAGTACTCTTGGCCATTAAACCTCTGCATCTCCTAGGAATTGGAGTGAAGTGATGAAAACAAGTGTCTGGATCATGTTGGCTTTTGCCATTGGGCTACTTGCGCCGCCGTGTTTTTCACAGGGACTGACCGAGGAGCGACTGCGTCAATTGGAGTTAGAAACACAAAGGTTGCGGGCTGAGCTCGAATCCCTTCAAGAATCGCGG
>Ga0209608_1001794_pt1 | contig 16564 bp, 19 predicted proteins | sample AD_UKC130_MetaG_FD_184428 | JGI IMG/M metagenome (GOLD analysis project Ga0209608, IMG submission 184428) | Active sludge microbial communities of municipal wastewater-treating anaerobic digesters from Canada - AD_UKC130_MetaG (SPAdes) (version 2) | ecosystem: Engineered > Bioreactor > Anaerobic... | reverse complement strand
TATTTTTATTTCAACTGAATATGCTATTTTTCTTACTAGTCTAGGAATTCATTTATACTTATCATCCTTTATCTAAATTATTCTTAAATATTTAAAAATGAAGGTTTTGTATAGACTATTTAGAAAAATTATTGAAGTAGTCCATACAAACCTTCTCTGAATCTATCCATCCAATATACCATATCAGCGTCATATCCCTTTACTTTTTGATATCTATAGGTAAAGTCCTTAAGGAGATATGACCTTAAGTCAAATTCACCTATAACAATATTTTTATATTTAAGCAATATCTTAGCCTTAGTTGCTCTTAAACTTACTATATGATTTAATCTAACATCAGAACCAATAGTGTTTATAGCATGTGCTATATTATCTTTCATGCAAATACCCCCAAATTGCCTTGTTAGTGCTACGCACCAACATTTGAGAACAACTATTGTCAATTAGCTTAATTTTATAGTTACTATAACTTCATAATCTAGTTCTGATGCATGATTGTCAAAATATAGCTTTCTGATTACTATATCAGTACTTCTGTATTAAAATTTAATAACAAGTCTATTTATAAGATTATTTACTTGAATTTTTGATTTATGTATTTTTGTAGTACCTTAAACGTATAAAAAGAGCCCTAGAAAATCTAGGGCTCTTTTATAAATTATTAACCGCACTTACTATAACCGCAATTCTTACATATTACGCAACCACTCTCATGCTCTAATGAAGCCCCACATTCAGGACACCTGTTTCCTGATTCAGTTTTTACTGTTTTACCTTTTGCAGTAGTATCAGTTTCTTTTGGAATAGCTACTGCCCTTTTGTTCTTTAGTCTGTTATCTACGTATTCTATAACCTTACCGATTGCGTCAGGACACGATAGAATTCTAACTTTTCCATTATCTAAGTTCCTATTTACAGTTGATGGACACCTTATTCCCTTCAACTGGTCTATGATTTCTGATACACTCACTCCCGCTCTGAGTGCTATTGAAACTAATCGAGCGGTTGCTTCTGACTGAGAAGGACATCCCCCACCTTTACCGTTAATTGTTAGTACTTCACAGATGCCTTTGTCATCATAGTTGACTGTTATATATAGTTTACCGCATCCAATATTAACTCTCCTCGTGCTTCCCATTACTTCTGTTGGCCGTTTTCTAGGAGCTACTATAAAATCTTCTTCTACATCTTCATCTTCTTCACTAGAGGGTATAACTCTACTTGTTGGAAGAGTTTCTTTCTTAGTTCCTGCTGTGTAAACCTGATTTTCTCTGGAACCATCTCTGTAAATAGTAACTCCCTTGCACCCGAGCTGGTATGCTAATGTAAATACCTGATCCACATCGGCTATAGTTGCACTATTCTTAAAATTAACTGTCTTTGATACCGCATTATCGGTATATTCCTGGAATGTTGCCTGCATTTTTACATGCCTTACAGGAGGTATATCATGTGCTGTTACGAAAAGATCTCTTATTTCCTCAGTAAATTCATCTTCCATGGAAGCTATGCTGCCGTGCATTTTGGCTACATAATCTATAATAGCATCTACATTTCTACCTGTAGATTCCAGATAGAATCTAAAAGATGGGTTTACATCATAATATGTTCTTCCATCCATTACTGTCTTTGTGCTGACTAAACCGAACAATGGCTCTATTCCAGAAGATACTCCTGCTATCATAGATATCGTTCCTGTAGGAGCTATCGTAGTAATAGTCGCATTTCTTATTGGTTCTTCATCTTTATATATAGACTGCTCAAATAATGGGAATGGCCCTCTTACCTTCGCTAATTCTCTGCTTGCTTTTCTACCCTCGTCACGTATAATCTTCATTATCTTACGAGCCATTTCAACAGCTTCATCGCTGCCATAAGATATACCCATGTAGATGAGCATATCCGCAAATCCCATTACTCCAAGTCCTATCTTTCTTGTTGATAATGTCATTTCCTCTATTTCTTTAAGTGGGAATTTATTTCTATCAATGACATTATCCAAGAAATGGACTGCTGTTCTGACTGTTTTACGGAGCTTTGCTTCATCAAGCACATAGTCTGTTCTATATCCACCACGAATCTCTCTGTGTTTGCCGCTCTTTTTCAACATTTTGACTAGGTTAATTGAACCTAAGTTACATGACTCGTAAGGAAGAAGAGGTTGTTCGCCACAGTTACCGGTGAGTATACCGTTAAACATTCCTTTATATCTCTTGGGCTCTGTGAAACAGAAGCTATCTTCAGGAGTGCTGTCTACTATTTTTGTTACTGTCAGATACCTTCCTGCTTCTCTTGTTGCTAAATGAGAAACAACTACCCTATGAGTTTTTAATCCAAGTTCCACCAGTTTCATTATATTATATGCACTTATAGTAAGCCTATAGCAATCTTGGCAGTAATACTCCTTAACCCCACCCTTTCCATTTGTCATTTCCTTAAATTCATCAACTTTGCAAAGATTTAATGTACTACCCACACCTAGCGTAGTAAGCATCAATTTTACATCATATAGTAATTTATAGTTTGTAGATGTTATTGATACTTCACCGTACTCTTTACTAATAAGTGTCCCATCAGCATCTATTAAACCTGCTAGCCAGTCCAATCTGGATTGTATACTCCAACTTACTCCTGGCACAAAATTTTTATTGTAGATGTCATTATCGTTGAGACAGCAGTGTAATCTGTCCCCGTCGCATTCGTTTGTATACTTAATGTCTAAATATTCTTTTATTCCCTTCTTCTCTCCATATAGCCATATAGATTTTCTATCCCCAGACTCTTGTATAGACCCATCGCCTGCAAAGAATCCAGCTGTATATGCTGTTTTTCTATCTATTTGCTTTTCGCCTTCTATTACTGGGTATTTAAACTTTGCGAGTTTAGTCCCTTCAACGAGTTCCGAAGCTTCTACAGGTCTTTCTTCCTTTTCATATCCATCTGTTATATAAAATTTATGATATGGCGTACATTTCAAGAAGCTACCATCAGAAAACTCTATATACTTCATTGGCTGGTTTGTTCCTGTCTGTCTTACAAGAACTTCTGAGAACTCTTCTCCGTTCCATACCTTAACTGTCTGACCTACTACATCCTTGATTTTTACATAACCTTTATCAGTCAATATGACCGTATCTCCAGATACACAGGGGTTGGTACTTTCAATTTCACCCTGAGAAGGTACTGGATTATCTCTATTTACACGGTCAATGAATATTATTCCTGGCTCTCCATTTCTCCACGCACTCTCTACTATAGCCGTGTAAACCTCTCTTGCATTGAGTTCTCCGACTGGTTTCTTAGTTCTTGGGTCTATCAAACTATAATTTTCATTGTTGATGACAGCGTCCATGAATTTTTCAGTTATTGCAACTGAAATATTAAAATTAGTTAGTTCACTATTATTCTTCTTGCAGTTGATAAACTCCATTATATCTGGATGGTCAACACGCAGAATACCCATATTGGCTCCACGTCTACGGCCACCCTGCTTGACAGCTTCTGTGGCTGCATTAAACACCTTCATGAAGGAAATAGGTCCTGAAGCTACCCCGCCTGTTGTTTTAACTGTTGCTCCTTTTGGTCTCAATCTACTGAAGCTAAAACCTGTATTATGAATTATAACAAGCTGACCACTGGTAGCCGCCATGTAGTTATTATTATTTTTTACGGTGAGGTCATACAAGGCTTCACAAGTGCTCTCTGTAACAGACGTTACTACCTTACATCCAGAAAGCAACCTTTCATATAGTTCTGTTAAACTATCTATCGATCCTAGAGTCTCTATCAATCTTACGAGTGTTGATTTACTTATTTTTCCGCTCCCAAGCCACTGTGTTAACCTAAACGTTTTATTATTTATTTCTACAGGTTCTCTATAAGCTGTTACTGGTATATTATATAGTTTATAGTATTCTTTAGGAAACTCGATTGCTCCATGAACTACTCTCTCAGCATCATAAGTATGCCTGCTAGTAAATGCCACCACTTTGTCTATAGTACCATAAGCTGCTGACATTATAATACTATAGATAGGCTTCTCGTTTTCATCAACATTTTCTCTGTACCTATATGTAATATCTATCCCTAGCTCTGAGCATAATGCCATGATGTCTATAGCCAGTTGTTCTGATACTGTATCATAGATGTATTGATTTTTCTCTTTATTGTACCATCCATCTCCGTCCAATAAACCTGCCAGGTAGTGAACTTTATCAGAGTAGCTTGCACCCCACACTGATTTAGGGATACGTTTATTATAACAAGTAATTGGCTCTCCCCAATCAAATTCTTTATATATCTGTTCTGCTTTTTCTCCGTATACATTAACCTCAAATATGTCAGTCTTAAATCTAGAATCATTTGATAGTTTATCAGTGGTATTTAGTACTGCTGCTAGCCTATCTGTTACTTCTCTGGAAGATTTAAATAGTCTTACTCTGTATACTCCATTTTTCATTTGGTCAATAGCCCCATCAGATGTCAATACACCCAAAGCCCAGAAATACTCTTCATCTACGGTGCTTTCCACATCATATTTTCCGCCTGATACTACTAAATCGCCAGGCTTAAGCTCATCAGCACGTTTAAACACTATTCCTTGTTCTGTCAAAGTAGCAAATGGATGCCAGTCTGTTGTAATAACGTAATTATTCTTGCTGTCGAACTCTATTTTTAGTATCTTTTTATCTTCTGTTGTATAAATATGGGTTTGCTCTACTTCTTCATAGGAGTGTATACCGGTCTTTTCATTAATAGATAGGACTTTATCCCCCACTTTTACATCTTCAATGTTTTTAACCCCTTCACTTGTAAGAACTTTAGAACCTTTTGCTATGCAACCACCACCGCTTTTATGAATAAGTGCTGCATCTCTTATTGCATTAAATATACCTTCCATACTATCTTCTACAGGAAGTACGAAGCATGCAGATAACTGCTCCATGTCAGTACCTGCGTTCATCAACGTTGGAGAGTTCGGCAAAAACTCTAAGTTCTCCATTACTGCTAAGAATTCCTTCTCTGTTGCCTCTACGTCACCACCATATTTTTCATCTGCCTTTGCTATATCTCTAGCCACCCTCTTAAATAACTCCTCAGGAGTTTCTATTGGTCTACCTTCTGCATCTTTCAATACATACCTCTGTGTTAATATTTCTCTTGCTTTTTCACTAAGTGCCATTTCGTATCCTCCCTATCTATTATAATATGATGTGCGCATATAATAAAACATATATTGTTGAACAATACCAGCTACACCTTTAAAAGGTGATATATCTAAATACCCATTATATACTTCTGATATTATTCGTTGTATCCACACATCAATTGGAAAGGCGTCTACATGCCCTAATCCAAATAGCAACGTACAGTTAGCTACTTTTGGTCCTACGCCATATAATTTAAGTAATTCCTGCTCAGCCTCGTCTTTACTTTTTAACTTCGAAATTTCTAAATTGTATTTTCCACTACTAATTAGTTCTACTACTCGATAAACATAGTGTGCTCTATAGCCTAACCCTATACTAATTAGTCCTCGTATACCTGCCCTAGTTAGTATCTGCTCTGGTGTCGGAAATGCATAACTAGTCATATTATTTAATTTAATTTCATCACCGAATAAGGTGCACAACCTTTTTATTGTTTTCTTTATTTTTGGTATGCTACGTATAATAAAAAGTAAGCCAAAAACAGGCTTACTCTTACGATAAAAACTTAAATATGTCTATTTAAACTTTGCGTCTCATTTTATCTAAATATAACTGTAGATATTATATTATCATAGGCTTCTCTACAAGCATCTATATACGTCTTTAATAATTGTTTATTCTTAACCAATTGGTCATATTCCTTAGTTAAACAATATGTTCTTACGTCTAAATATAATCTCTTACATACCATATAAGTTACCATGGAACTTAACATTTCAATATTTAGTTGAGAATTCTTATATTTACGTATAATTAATATCTTTATCATTGGCTCTAATAAACTCTCTAGTTTTTTCTCTATTGTTTCCTTTTGCCTTATCGTTAAAATACCATTGACAACCATCCAACCCTTGCTGTGCCCTTGCGCATATTTTATCGGGACATTACCCTCTACTACGGTACCTAACTGTAAGTGAGTTTGACATAATTTTGCAATGTTATTATACAATAATTCATAAGAATTTGTTAATGGACTAGGCATCCAATCATGAGCTTTTTTCACTAAAAATTCTCGTAAAGTTTGGTTGTCTGTAATATTATCTAGACTGTCTCTCTTTTGCTTTTCTTCCTCTACTATTTTGTTTTCAGTCTGGATAGGCATTGTAGCTATAGCTTTTGTGTACTTCATCAAATCCTTATCAGTCAATCTCTCAATTTCTCTTAGTTCAGGCGAAATAATTCTTACTACGCAGTCATCTGCGTTAGCCTCATTTATTACCTTGTTTCTTATACTATTTTTTAATTGAATGTATGAAACTCTATTAGGTAATGTTAACAAGCCCTCGTATATCAAGCATGTAAATTTAACTTCTCCATCTTCGCTATTCTTATATTTTGCACTATGCCCTTTATATTGACACCTACCTAAACTACTTAATATAGATTGTATACTTCCTAGTATATTATTAGCCCTTGCCCCTTCTACTCTCTCCATTATACCTGCATATACTTCTACTAGTGCTGTTCTAACCCAGCCTTCCCTCTTTTGCTCCTCTATTTGTTTCTTTATTTGTTCTCTCGAAATAGTTCTTGGTTTATATTCAATTGCATACCTATCTATCGTATTATCAAAATTCTTATACATATTGAAATGATAAATTTTGCTGGTGTCGGAGAAAGTTTGAACAGTAAGTTTAATTAACTCTTCAATTGCTTTATTTATCGTCTTACGTTCTTCTCCTTCTGGATATGGCTTATAATCTCCATAAACTGAATTTCTTCTGGTTGAGTGAACTAGATACTGACTCTTAAACCCTAATTTATCTTCTACATAAGATTCAAAAGCCCTAGCAAATAGTTCTATTGCCTGAGAATAGTATGGCTTTGCTCTATGCCTATCTAACTTTTTAGCTGCGTCATAGTAATTTGTTGTTACTGACTTAGCATATCTAAATTTGCCAGTTTCTTTATATATTCGTATTTCTTCCCTCATGTGTTCAACTCGCCGTAATATCATTTCACATGCATCTCTCATGTCTTTACTAGGAATTATGCCCTTTATGTCTTTGTAAAGTTGAACAAACTCATTGTATTTTCTCCTGTCCCCTGTCTTGCATAGCTCATCTCTAAGCAATTGTATTTTTTCCCATTCTTCGTCTGTTGGCTTTCTTCTACGCCCACCATTATCTATATTAAAGTACATTAACTCTCCATTTATCCAGCTTCTGAGTATCTTATTTAAGTACCTTTCTATCTCTGCTTCATATCCTTTTAATGTTTCTTCTGCAGGTTCATCTTTATATTGTATTGTACGCATTACCTTCTTCATAGCATCTGCTATATGTTGATACTGAGTATTTATAATTCTTGATTCTCCAGATAAAAATTTTGATACTCCTTGTACACCACACCTAGAACCTAAGAAATCGTCTAATGCATGCCCCCACTCATGAGCTAACGAACCTGCTCCCCTTAGCTTTGTAAGATTAATTACTACTCTACCAGGTTCGTAGTGAGCTGCTGCGAACCCACTTCCACGCGCTCCGAATGCTATCGCTAATGTTTGATTATTATAACTGCCATGAGGATAGAACGAAATAAACTCAAGTGGACACTGTAACACATATGCTAAGTCAACAAATGCATCGAAGGCATAGTTTAAATATGCTTGCCTATCTTCTTGAGTATTCCAGTTGCCAAATTCTCCTCCACGGAATTTGAATATTTGTAATAGATGGTCTCCACTAGCGTTATGCCCATTTCTCAATTCTGGACCTGTCCTTTGTATACGTTCGAGCTGAGGTCTCACTATTTTAACAGTTTTACTCTCACGCTTTTTAGCGTTTTTCTTTCCGTCTAATATATCTCTAAGATCTGTTTTAGCGAATTCCATTGCTTCTTCAAAACTATCAAATGATTCAGATACTAGTTCTTTGTCTCCCTTCATAATATAATATTTTTTATCCCAGTATGCCTTCTTTATATAAACTCCCTTGAGATCTCCTCTAAACTCGTATGGGAAGTTTTGTATTTCTGTCTCATGGGATAATTTTTCTATATCTCTATCTGAAAATACTGCGAATCTCAAGAAATTATTATCTAATCCGGGTACGCTTCTAGATTTTTCTGTCCAACTATTTGTGTCATTTTTATACCCATGCCCAACTAATAAAATTTGCGTAAATTTCTTTATATCATCCCTGGTCTTTATTTGCTCACAACTATCCCTAACGTCTTGTACAAATTGAATATATTTAGCTGCCCTCTCTTTATCCCTAGAGTCCCCATATACTTCTGTCTTAGCTTGTAATTTATCTCTTATTACTTTCATAAAATATGCGCAGATAGGCTCCATACCATTTGCGACATATTCCTCATAATCAGGAGTAGGCCATACATTTTCCTTGGTGATATAGTCTAAATACTCCCTTTCATCTATATCATCAAGGTCTGATATTAAAAACCCTCTTTGTCTCCATAAATCTTTCTTTGCTCCACCTATCTTTTCACCGAAATCCTCTATACGTGACATAGCTATACCTCCTATGCTTATCGCCTAATTCTCACCCACATCTTTTTATATTTCTTCATTTCTATGTATTGTCATAAGTCATTTAATTAGTATTATTTTGAATATTTTCTAAATTTTTATGTATAAATAAAAATAGCCTACTTTTATGTAGGCTGCCTATATTAATTATGCACTGTATATTACATGTCCATTAAACTGGCATGTGTTCTCATGTAGTTTTGTAATATATCCCAATTCACTCTAAAGTGCTCATAATATTGCCTAGCTGCTATATCCGTATCTACTATTGCTGGAATCCTATCATGAGTTCCTCCATGCCTATATAGCCATATAAAACCTTCTATGCAAGTGTCTATAGCTGAATAGATTGCCGAGTTCACTTCTCCGCTGTCTTTCATTGCTGCTTTCAACAATATCAAATCTGTTATTTGCCTGGCTAACCGTGGTTCAGGCTTGAGCTTTTCGCTACCTGAAAATTTCTCGTCCAAATATTTTCTTACTGCTTTATAAGACCTCATGTTATCTCCTCCCTATGTATTAAAAATAATCGGCAAATGCATAGGTTAATGCATCCATGTCTATTAACTCTTCCTCCATAGATAGAGCCGCACTTACTGTTCTTTTAGCACAGTCTACATGCCTGTATACCCGTCTTTTTTGACTATTTTTAACTTAATGCTAGATGTTATCGCTAGAGTGCCTGCCGGTATACATGTTTTGCAGTCGATACATAACCTATGCTCCCTTACCGCTTTAGCAGATATTAAACCATAAAATCGTACCGCCCTATCGTCTAATCCATGTATTATTGAAATTATTTTATCGTTCACCTCTTTTTATAAGCATCTTGCACATCCATATGAATTCCCCCATTTAATCTAATCATACCAGCCTATATATCTTAAATGTTCTCTACTTGGCTTTCCCTTGTGCATGCAATATGGTATTCTACCTATTTCTACACCTTCTAACGGATAATCCAAATAAGGATTAAATTGGTCACCTGTAATATCTACATATAATACCCTGTTTCCTAATTTGCTTAACCCGTAAACTTGCACCCAAGTGTGCGCATCTGTAGGTTCATTTGTTATATTATCACAAGTATCGTACCAGCACCAACCTTCAACTGTCTTACATTTATATCCTCGTTTTGTTAACTCCTTACACAACGCTTCTGATGCCATTATACATTTTCCTGCTAATTCAGTACCTGTACCATACATTGATTCTAACTTCTTTCTAAGAGCTGTTGCTACTGCTATTATATCTGGATAGTACTTCTGTACTATGGCTAATATTTCTCTCTTTTCTCTATCACTGTTATTCATGCTTCTCATAACATTTACCTCCTTGTACCAGCTACGACTTTTTACTTATTATAATATTCTTTATAATATTCTTTATAATGTTAGTTTTCAAGTGTCAATTTTATACATAAAAAGTAAAGGCGTAGGTTACTTTTAATAATACTACGCCTTTACTTGAATAAAACTTATATTATTAAGCCTCTGTGTCTACAATGTTGATACTCAATTCCCGCATCAAATCTATTGTTATTATAATTGCTCTAAGTACTTTTTCTTCATAACCGCCCTCTGCTATAATATAGACTATGGTGCCGGTGGAGGGATTCGAACCCTCACTTTACAGGTTCTAAGCCTGCCGCATCTGCCAATTGTGCTACACCGGCATGTATTCATATAAACTTATAATTTGACCTCGCCACATGGCGAGGTCTTTTCTAACATCGGTTTAATCCACCCCACCGAAAAGGGAGTTGTTCATCAACTCACTGGAACGGTTTTACCTCCCACCGCCAAGTAATTACTATCTACCCGCTTCTACAAGCAGTTTTATTGCTGTCCTAGACTCTCCCTGCACTTCCACGTCAGCGAATGAAGGGATGCATCTCAAACTTATTCCCTGGGGTGCTACAAATCCTCTTGCGATTGCTATAGCCTTAATAGCCTGATTAACGGCGCCTGCTCCGATTGCTTGTATCTCTACTGCTCCGTGCTGCATTACTACGTTAGCTAACATCCCCGCAACTGAATTAGGATTAGATTTTGAAGATACTCTTATCATCTCCATGGGTATCATTCCTCCTACCATACTAACTTATTAGCTTTGCGTCGTTGGGTAGTTGACCTTAACTTAATCTATATAGTCCTTAAAGGTTATTTTTGAAGTGGTACCAGGCACCGGATTCGAACCGGTAAGGCTATGTAGCCGTCAGATTTTAAATCTGATGTGTTTGCCATGTTTCACCAGCCTGGCACATGTATTATACCCTTATTAGGGTGGAGTGGAGGCTTTAAGGTTCACCCGCTCCCGCGGTCATGTTGTCAGCCTCCTGCTCTTTAGATTACCACGTCGAGTCATCATTAAGGGAACTCGATTGCGCCGTACTAAAGAGCTCCAGAAAGGAAGTGTCTATGCGATTTGTACTGCAAGCAAATCCAGTACTCGTCCCTTGCTTTTTTCTCCGATCTACAAAAGAAAAGAGTCCTTGTTTAGGACTCAGTCTTTGTAGACTTTCTTTTAATGAATAATTGTATTAATGTTTCAGCTGTTACTATTTGTCCATTTTCTTCCTCAATACCATAACAAGGTCCGTTAGGGGTAAGGATTGCAGTTCTACCATATTCGTCAACTCCGACAGTCCAAAATCCTTCGTGTTCTTCCATTTTCATTAACATATAATCAGTCACGCTCATACTCATTGTTTTTTCTCCTTTCAATAATTATATATTTTTTTATCATATTTTACAATTCATATTATAACATATAAAACTGTTGTTTTCAAGGATCACTTTCAATTATTTTCCCATTTCCTTTTCTTTATCTTCGAGTATTCCTATCTTTATAGCCTGCTTTCCCATAGGACTACCCTCGCTTTATCGTAAAAATAGCATATACTGTGTATATGCTAAAATTTTTCACAGTATATAATTATAAATCTATCTATTTATCTCTTATTTGCCAGAACACGAATTTTTCATTATTGATTCCAACCCTTATTGGATATCGAGTAAACTCTATCCATTTGTTAAATATTTCCTTAGTATAGAGGTATTGAATATCTTGTAGAATTGCTTTCTTATCGAAGTTAACTGTTCCATAGAATTGAATATCTCTTAGCTTATCAGTTATATTACCTTCTGCTATGAAAATATTACCTCTTTTGTACATGTACCTTAAAGGCACTTTTTCTGTCGAAGCTTCTATTCTAAAATCGCCGTTTACTTTTAGTATAGCTACCGCATTATAATCTTGAATTTTATCATACTTTATTCCATCTGATATAATGAAGACAAAACCTTCTGATGCTAGTTGATTTAACTTATTTTCTAGTTGCTCATAATTATTAGTTGGTGTATCTTGCACTATAAATGGAAATTCGCTTTTACCTTCCCAGCCCTTCTCCCATTTTGTTACTCGGTCTGTCCTGATAGTAAACATCCCATAGTCTTTTGCAACTTTTAAAATTTCTTCAACTTTTTCACTTATAACAGTATTATGAATATTTAAGCCTTGATTTTTAATTTTTAAAATACTTGCTATTTTAGAATATCTGGAGTCGAACATTTCATACTCCTTTTATCATATTTTCCTTAATACTTACTCCTTTATATATGCGAAAGTTGTCACATCTAAACTCTCCGTCAAACTCTTTCAGTTCTAACTTATTGCAACCTAGGCAATCTCTACATTTAACTCTCAATGGTAAATGTTGATATTCTCGCTCTTGCTCGTTCCTTTTTATATTGCTGCCTCTATATGAATTATTCATGACTCACCCAGTTCCCATCAATAAAATCTTATGTCATATCCCTTATCTATACAGATTGTCATGAATGTTGCTATTGCATGTGCATACGCTCCTACCGCCCCACTAGAATTCTCCAGTGCTTTGAATTTATCTCTTATCGGAGGAATATTTTTATTGTATAGCCACATCGAACCGCTATTAATATTGCTCTTTTCTATTGGGTATCCAGCCAACTCAAAAACTTTTCTTACTTCTTTTGTCATGTTGATTGCCGTATTTACTTTGTCTAAAAAGTTAACCCCTTTAAACTCCGTTGATTTGGCTATGTCGTAACCTCTCCCGATTTTTCTGCAAGCATACATCTTCATTTATGTAATTGCCTCCTTATATTCATTTATCATCTTTGCATAAGCTGTCAGTCTCCTGCAATATTTTGTTTATATAATTATCTATGGCCTGTTGTGGTATAGCTTCTATTACTGCTCCGTATAAATATCTATGCTTTGCATCTTTTGTTTTTTCCATTCTTACTATGGTTGCATATATACTGACTAATTGGTCTAGCAACACTTTAATATGAATTATATCGCCTATTTCATGCTTTTCATCAGATACAAAAGCTAACCCGAGTTTGCTTACATTCACTAGTATGCACTGGTGTGTAACACCATTTAAAGTGTATTTAGCACGCTTCATTAGAGATACTCTTAATGCTCTGCGCCTTTCTCCTTCAAATTTATTCATGTTTCTACGTCCCCTTTCTTGTTAACTGGTAGCTTTGTGCCTGTTTTGTAACTGTATTCTTTGTACTTCATAAACATACTTTCTTGTTAGTTTGTTATCTTTACCAAATAGTGCTGCTCCGTAATCAATTAAATCGCTATCTTTCACTTTTATTGGATGTCTAATTATTTGAGCTTTTATGTTAACCATTTCATTTAATAGTTTAATATCGAAACTTATAATGTCCCCACTTGTTATATACTACCTTATCACCCTGCACACTCAAATAGTTTTCAAGTATCATTGCGATTACAAAAGCATGTCCCATTCTTTTCTTTCCGCAGTGTATTACTTCATCATATGTCATCCCTAATTTCTTATGGTTATAACCGTCGAAATCAGCTAACGCTAAATTATTAGTTTCCAATAATTCTCTTAGTGCCTCTAAACCTGTCCGCTTATTTATCACTGCTTTAGCGTACAGTGGTATATAAATCTCTTTTCTAGCGTCTATATAGCCTAGCTTCCTATATTCACCATCTATTTTCCAATATGAATATAATGGTTTATCATATCCCATAGGTCGTCTATGTGCATAGCTATCACCCCAACCTTTATTACGCCATTTAAAGTAATCCTCCGTTGGTTCTTCATTATTATCTACATGACACCTATAAACCTTTGCAAACTGCCAAGCGTTTTCCATGTTCAGTGACTTTAATCCATCGTAACATTCAACTGGACCTAGATAAAATGGAGATAGTCCCTCTTTAAATATAGGGTCTCTATTGTTAGATGTACAGTCCACTCTTAGGTAACCTTCAGGACATCTCTCCCTTTTTCCAATGACAATAATATCTCCCATTACAACCTCCTACTATGTTATTTTACATCACCTACTATAATACAGTTGTTATATATGCCTAATACTCTGCTCTACTCTAATCATTAACCATATATTGTTATTATACCAGAACATGCATGCCCGAAGTACTCTCCTTCTTGATTTAATTGAACTTTCCTAAGAAACATCAGTTCCATTTGCTATTTACACCGACTTTCCATTTTTAACTACAATCTTAACTATGTCTGTCAAAATCATAGTCTGGATACTTGGCTAGTATAGCTAGTTTAACATAATCTGTCATGCTACCACCCCTTGTTTTATATAAACTCGTCACTTATATTATTTGATTGTACACACCAATGTATTAAAAATACCATAGCTAGTATCATAGCTATGGTATTTTTATTATTTTATCTATTACAACATTGTTACATACACATTGTCATAGGTGTTCTCAAGTAAACTGTCTGGTAGTTCTTCTTTAAATACAAGTATGAATGTGTACTCACCGTTACCTAACTCTTCAGCACCTGTTTCTAATTGTGCTGTCCAGCCTTTTTCTATTTTTCCATCGTCACTTGTGATAAATATACCAGATGTTCCAGACGATAACAAACTTCTATAGGATTCGTTTTTACTCAATTTCTGGATGCTAATCACTTTACCATCCCAGTTTTCATCAGCCTTAAACTTGATTTTGTATGTTGGCATTAATTCACTATTTGAGTAGCTACCGTCAATAGCTGCAAAATCCTCAAATGTTATGCCTACATTTGTATTAGTACCTCTTTTATTTTTCTTAGCTTTGTTAAAATCTACTATGTTTCCCATGTAATATCTCCTTTCTATTTTTTTTCACCATTTACTATTTGTAAGCATTAAAAAAGGTATAACTAATATCTAAATCTAGCTATATCTTTTAATATGTTCATTTCCTAATATCTATAAAGCCTTGCTACGAAACTTCTTATATATGTAATTTCCGTTATGTGTTTTAAAACCATGCTTTATGTACCATCTTAGTAATCTATCAGTATACTTATCGAATTTGTCTGTCTTTTTATACTCAAATGCTTTAAACCTAAAATGGTTAGGCTTTTTAAAATTCTTGTTATACGTAAATAGTTATGATTACATCTCGATAACCATACTTGCTTTCTCTCGTTAAAGTCGGAACTCTTTGCTACTATAGTCCCGTTCATAGTTGGTACTAGCTCAAATCCATAGAATCTTAGCATAATTCTAAAAGACTCTAGCAAGTATCCTTTAATAATCATATTGCTCTTAAAAGTTTCTATTATCTCAGCAGTAAGAAGGGGAGCATTTTTATTATATTTGCTCCCCTCTTTTAATGGAAATAGCCATTGGATATAGTCATGTTCTTTTTCCAATGTTTCTAAGTCAAAATTCCAAATGTCTTGTATGTATCTACCTCTATGGTCTGTTCCTATACCCAATTAAAAGTCTAGTAGGCTACTATTCTCCATGTCCTATCTCTTGCCTGCCCTGCAGTAGTTTTGTTATATTACCAATTTATAACGCATCTAGTTGCGTATCCCCAAGTCTCTCCATCATTTCCATCAAGCCAATCAAAGAAGGTTTCTGGATCAACTCCTAGCCCTTCAGCATACTCTATTAAACGTGTTCTCATTTCTCCATAGCTTTGTGTATTTAAAGCTATGTAATATATGTCTTTACCAGCCCATATCAAAGTATATATGAAATCAGTTAACTGGTCGTCAGATACCCTTCCAAACTCCCTATCCATAAAAGTAGCTATCTTATTCGCTTGGTTTCTTTTATATATTCTCCCATGTAGTTCACTGATAGTGTTATATAATTTTACAGACTCATCTAATGGAAGTACGAATTGCATTAAATGTCTTAGGCTAATCTCTGCTTTATGAATGTTATCCCTATCTAAGGAATGAATATACATCCATGCTTTATCTTCATCCATGAGTCCGTATTTTTTTGCAGGTTCTCCATACTGCACACCCTTGAATCTAACTTTCGTACCGTTTGGGCTTAGCTCCAAGTTTCTAATCTTGATGCCCTTATTTTTCATTGCGTTAACTATATCATCAACGCTTACGTCCTTTGTTTGCCCAGTCTCCTCATCCATTAAAGTGTATCCTGCCACAAATGGCATATTATATACATTATATCCATGTATTTCTTTTACTGCTACTATCATTTTATATCTCTCCTTTCTAGTTATAATATCAATGTATATTTACATTATTACTACACACCTAGTTGAATATTCATATTCCTTAGCTTTATTATAAGGCACTCCCTTAAACTCTATAGGTGGCGGTCTATTTAAGACTTTAATTAGTTCTTTTACTCCTACATCTTTTATTTGCCCAGTCTCCTCATCCATCAAAATGTAACCTATTAACTCTGGATAGGAGTCCATCTTAAAGCCATATATTTCTTTTATGGCTCGTATCATTTCTAATTTCCCCCATGTATTCTTTCTATATTATAGCAGAGTCTTTTTAAACTTTAAAAGCCTCTTTGTAATCTTTTTC
>Ga0209608_1001789_pt1 | contig 16639 bp, 17 predicted proteins | sample AD_UKC130_MetaG_FD_184428 | JGI IMG/M metagenome (GOLD analysis project Ga0209608, IMG submission 184428) | Active sludge microbial communities of municipal wastewater-treating anaerobic digesters from Canada - AD_UKC130_MetaG (SPAdes) (version 2) | ecosystem: Engineered > Bioreactor > Anaerobic... | reverse complement strand
AAACAGGTGATGGCTGGGTCTATGAGTCACACAATTTAAAAAAGAGATTTAAAGATAATTGTGAAGATTTTGAAGAAAAAGTAAACTGATTGGAGGAATCGACTATGAAGGTGGGATATGTTAGAGTTTCAACAACGGAGCAGAACACCGCAAGACAAGAATCTCTAATGGAGAGCTTGGGCGTAGAAAAAATTTATATTGAGAAAGTAAGTGGTAAGAGTAAAGACCGCCCGAAGTTACAAGAAATGATGAGTTTTGTCCGTGAGGGTGACACGTTGATAGTGGAGAGTATTAGTAGGTTTGCCAGAAATACTCGTGACCTGCTGGATTTGGTGGAACAGCTTAAAAAGAAGAAGGTGGAGTTTGTAAGCAAGAAGGAGAACATCGACACGTCTACCCCCACTGGGCAGTTTATGTTGACTGTGTTCGGAGCAATGGCACAGCTTGAGAGGGATACCATTCTTGAAAGACAGCGAGAGGGCATAGAGGAAGCAAAGAAATTGGGTAAATACAAGGGGCGAAAACCTATTCCCGTGGACGAGGACTTGTTTGCCGAACAATACAGATTGTGGAAAAATGGGGAAACTCAACCCAAATATATGATGAGAGTCCTTGGGCTAAAACCTGCGACATTTTACAGGAGAGTGAAAGCATACGAAGAAAAACATGGTATAATAAAATCGTAGGGGGGGATTGCAGGAGGTATATAAAAATGATAGGAGTGGTATAATTTAGCCAAAGAATCGTAATTTTGTGATATAATGAAATCAAACAGAGTGCCGTCGAGCGCCTTTCGAAAGGACGGTGCTCTTTTTTTGTGAACAGAAATATTAAAATAATAAACAAGCTGCAGAAAATCATATCCGAAAAACCCAATGAATATCAGGCCGTATCTGATTTATTCGAGATGGTCAGAATAATAGAACAAGACGATCCAAAACTAGCTCGTTCTATCAATAAAGATTTACGCAATCTGATTCCTCAACAAGTACGGAATGCTAAAAATGATTTGAATACCCGTGAGAAGTTCTATTTTCTGAATAAGCGTTGCCTACTCTTTGATGCTAAGGTGGATTTTGACGCCTATATGCAATATATCGAATACGATAGAGAGCCGGAAAAGAGGTTTTACCTGCCTAGACGAAAACAGATATTCCCGATTGTTCAAGCCCTACAGGATTTAGAAGATGACAAATTGGATTTACTTACAATCTCAATGCCTCCAGGGGTGGGGAAAACGACATTAGGAATATTCTTTCTCACTTGGGTTATGGGGAAGTATCCGGAATCATGTAATCTAGCTTCTGCTCATTCGAGTATGCTCACTAATAGTTTCTATGATGGGGTTCTCTCCATCATCACCGATCCCGAATATTTATGGGCTGATGTTTTCCCTGGGATTAGAATAGTCGGAACCAACTCAAAAGAGGGAACTATTGATTTAGAGAAACGGAAACGGTTCAAAACGTTAACCTGTCGTTCGATCGATGGGTCGCTCACCGGTGCCACCCGCTGTGAAAAGTATTTATACGCTGACGACTTGGTGAGTGGTATTGAGGAAGCTATGTCAAAAGATAGGCTGGATAAATTATGGGAGAAATACACTAACGATTTGAAATCAAGAAAGAAGCTGGACTGTAAAGAAATCCATATTGCAACGAGGTGGAGCGTCCATGATGTTATTGGTAGGTTAGAAAGACAGTACGAAGGTGACCCACGAGCTAGGTTTTTGTCCTTCCCTGCTCTTGATGAAAATGACGAGAGTAATTTTGACTATATGTACGGAGTAGGGTTTGATACAAAATACTTTTGGGACATGAGAGATAGCTTAGATGATGTTTCTTGGAGATGTTTGTTTATGAACGAACCTATCGAACGTGAAGGGTTGCTATACCATGAAGATGATTTAAGAAGATACTTTGAACTGCCCCAAAGCGAACCAGACGCTATCATTGCTGTGTGCGATACGAAAGACAAAGGAAAAGACTACGCTTTCTTACCCGTAGCCTATGTATATGGGGAAGATTATTATATCGAGGATTGTATATGCGATAATGGGACTCCCGAAACAGTAGACGCTAGGTTAGTGGATATTTTACTAAGACACAAAGTCCAAATGTGTAGATTTGAAAGCAACTCGGCAGGTGGTAGGGTAGCTGAAAAAATACAAAAAGAAGTAAAGGCTAAAGGTGGAATAACCCATATTACTACCAAATACACCACTCAAAACAAGGAAACCAAGATAATAGTCAATTCCCCGTGGGTAAAAGAACATTGTTTATTCAAGCATCCGAGCTGCTATCAAAAATCAAGTGATTATGGGAGGATGATGAATCTATTATGTATGTGGACGATGGCGGGTAAAAATAAACACGACGACGTACCGGACGGGATGGCTATGTTAGCCGAATATGCTCAATCGTTAGACGGGGCAAAGGTAGAAGTATTCAAAAGACCATTTTAACTATATGTAGTATATTTACCGCTTGACATATACTATATGTTGTGATATGATGTATATGTGAAAGAGTATATAAGTGAATTGCGACGAATTATCTTCGGATTTCGTCTAAGTTAACCGGATGCGTCCGGTTAACTTATAAAAATTAGAGCGTAATCGCTTGGGTGCATTAGGCACCGGAGAGGGTACGCTTTTCTTATTTTTTGGGGAGTTGTGATGATTGAAAGTATTTTCAACAAGATTAAGTCGCGAATTTGAGGAAGTTATTTTAGTTCCGATAGCGGACTCTCACGACTCAGACGCTTTCGCTGACGAGAAGTATGTTGAGGATAGAATTAAGTTCATTAAGGAGACCCCGAACGCTTTCGCCTTATTGAACGGTGATCTTATGAATATGGCAACTAAAAATTCTAAAAGCGACGTGTATGCTGATAAATATAGCCCCGATGAACAAGTGGATCGCTGCATAGAACGGTACTATCCGATACGAGATAAAATTTTAGGCGTAAACGAAGGAAACCACGAACGACGAATATCGAGAGATACGGGGATTCAGGTAACAAAACGTTTCGCTAGAGAGTTGGGAATTGAAGATAGATATTCCCCTTCTGGCTTATACATCATTCTACGCTGTGGGCAAGTCAGAAACAAGATGCGAGAAAGCAACGGTAGCGGAAGAATACGCCAAGTATGCTACACGATTTATATGACCCACGGGACAAGGAGTGGTAGAAAAGCTGGTAGCAAGGTAAACGTTCTAATGGAGATGTCAAACATCGTTGCCGCAGATGTATACATCCATTCGCATTCTCATCTAGGAGCGATTATACCCGGGGTAATGAATGTGCCGGATTTAAGAAATGACAAAATAAAAGTTAACGATATTTTGTATGTGAATACAGCAGCATCACTGGATTACGGCGGATATGGCGAAATAGGAGAATATCAGCCAGCCAGCAAGAAATCCCCGATAATCTACCTGTGTGGAACGAAGAAATCAATGGATGCTGATTTGGGAGAAAGGATGAGATGGAATGATTGAGAAAGTTGTATATGTCTGCCATGAGTTCGGGGGTAAAAAGGAGAATGCCGAGAGGGTAGCAAGACTCATTCGGCTGTTTGCCAATGTTTATTCTAATATTTGTTTTATATCCCCGATTCATACGTTCGGTTACCTATACGACTCGGTGGATTACAACAAAGGGGTGGAGTATTGCTTAACCCTCTTGGATATGTGCGACGAGATGTGGACTTTTGGAAGTAAGAGTATGAGCAGAGGTTGTCTGATTGAGAAACGTTACTGCGAACGATACAAGATACCGATAATTGAAAGGGGTGATTACGACGAGCGCTGGGGTGAATAATATATTCATGGGGAATAGGCAGTTCTTCGGTAGAAGAGTTATTTATTCGTCTGAGAGCGAAATAACAAGGGAGAACGTAGTAGAGGTTTTGAAAAAGGCGATGAGCGTTCATCTCATCAACAGTAGTGAGATAGATTACCTCTACCGTTATTACCGTGGTGACCAGCCTATTCTTCAACGTGTCAAGCAGGTTAGACCTGAGATAAACAACAAAATCGTCGAAAACCACGCCCTCGAGATAGTAGACTTCAAGAAAGGGTATGTGTTTGGTGAACCCATTCAATACGTTAGACGGGGTGAGAGTGAGGAAATATCTGAAAAAATCACTCAATTGAACGAATATATGTTTGCGGAAGATAAGGCCGCCAAGGACAAAGAGTTGGCCGAATGGTTTTATATCTGCGGAACATCGTATAGGATGGTACTTCCTGACGAGCAGGCAGGGGTAGACCCCGACGATAGCCCGTTCGAAATTGATACCCTTGACCCCAGATATGCTTTTGTGGTGTATAATAACGGATTCGGTAAGAAGCCTTTAATGGGAGTAAAGTATATTGAAACCGAAGAAAATCAGAGAATTTTCAGTGTATACACCAGAGATATGTACTATGAGATTGCAGACGATAAGATTATAGATAGTAAACCTCATGTTTTAGGTGATATTCCCATAATCGAGTACCCTGCTAATAGTGCAAGGCTGGGAGCGTTCGAGGTTGTATTACCTTTGTTAGATTCACTCAATAACATTGTGTCCAATCGAATAGATGGGATAGAGCAATTTGTTCAAGCGTTTATGAAGTTTGTCAATTGTGATATAGACGAAGAACAGTTTACCGCCCTAAAAGAGATGGGCGCTTTGAAGATTAAGAGTGATTCTAATAATCCAGCAGATGTCGATATTGTATCGAAGGAACTCAATCAGTCGCAAGTTCAGGTGACAAAAGACGACCTTTACCAAATGGTTCTGATTATCTGCGGTATGCCTGATAGAAAAGGTGCAAACCGTTCAACGGGTGATACGGGGCAAGCTGTACTGCTACGAGACGGATGGGGTGCTGCCGAGGCTAGAGCTAAAGATACCGAACTGATGTTCAAAGCCTCTGAAAAGAGATTCCTTCGGTTGGTGTTAAGAATACTTAGGGACACCGTAAAGTTTAATTTGAAGTTGAGTGAGATTGACATTAAGTTTACTCGCAATAAGACTGATAATTTGTTGGTTAAGACACAAGGGTTACAGAATCAGCTAGAGGCCGGTATTCATCCGCAGGTGGCGATAGCCCATAGTGGGCTATATAGCGACCCCGAGCAAGTATATTTAGACTCACTGGAATACTTAGAGAAGTGGAAAACAGCTAAAGCAACATCTACACCAGGAAATAACAAGCCTATATCGGAGGTTGAAGAGATATGAAAATACCAAAGAAAATCCGGATAGGTGGCGTAGATTACGAGATTAAATATACTTCTAATCTCAACGATGGGACGCAAATGTGTTACGGGCATATATCTTACGAGAAATCAACAATAGAGATAAACCCCGACAACCAAGAGCATCAAAAAAAGTGTTTAACCTTATGGCACGAGATACTTCACGGTATAGCAGAACACGCTAATTTGAAAATTGAAAACGAAGAACAGGTTATAGATGTTTTAGCCAAAGGAGTATATCAAGTGTTACAAGATAATGCTAGAGTGTTATTTGATATTGTCGATAGGGGTGATGTTGATTGATTGAATTTAGATGTGAAAAGTGTGGTAAAAAGTTAGCAATGGTTAAGGGGACTGTGGAAATAAAATGCCCTCGTTGTAAAAAATTGAACAGAATCAACACAGAGCATCGTGAGAGTGCCAGTTGACCGTAAAACGGCTGGCTGGCGCTCTTCTTCATTGCCGACAGAGAAGTCGATAAAACACACAAAAAGTGAGAGAACACTCTAAAACTCAAAATCAACGGTGAGAGAACACCTATAAAACGCAGGAGGTAATGAAACATGGATTTGAAAACGTTACTGGGTGATGCCTACAGGGAAAACATGACGCTCGACGAAATTAACGAAGCGCTAGAAGGTATGAATTTGGTAGACCCTTCCACTTTACCTAAAAGCGTGAGTAAAGAGGTTTTCGACAAAACAGCTTCCGAGCTTGCGAAGGTTAAAAAGCAATTGAAAGAATTACAGGAAAAGTCAATGACGGATGAAGAGAAACTGCAAGCCGAATTGGAGAAGGCCGTAGAATCACAACGACAGTACGCCAAAGAATTGGCGAAACTCCGAGCCAAAGAAATATTCGTAGAAGCTGGATTAACCGAATCCGATTATAGTTCCATTTTGGATGCGGTTGTTTCCGAAGATGAAGAAACTACTAAGGCTCGTGCAAAAACCATAGTTGACCTCATCTCTGCTCAAAAAGCAGCCGTAGAAAAGGCTGTAAAGGCTGAATTGCTAAAAAGCACTCCGAAACCGCCTGCAGGAGGTGGGGGTAACATCGGTGGGGTTTTTGAGAAAGAGATTGAAGCAGCACGGGCAAACGGTGACATGGTTACCGTTGCTGCCTTGATAAGACAACAAGCCATGATGGAGAAGAAATAATTTTGTAAAGGAGAGATGATTTGTTATGGCAGATAATGTTATCCAGAGCTTTGGAGTATTGAATTACTCCGGAATGCTCTTCAACAAAGGTAACACTAAGGTTCCATTCAGTACCCTTATTGCAAATAGGGCTAGGACTACCAATTCTGTAGAGTTTGTTACCGGATTGGAATATGAGACGGGGGGCGGCTCTCAGCCTGCAATTTCTGAAACCGCTTCTCTGACGGCTCCCGACGCGACTTATATCACTCGTGAGCAGAAAACAAACGTAACTCAGATTTTCCAGGAGAGCGTTTATATCTCTTACGGTAAGCAATCCAATATGGGTACTCTTTCCGGCTTGAACATTGCAGGCCAAACCGCTAATCCCGCAAATGAACTCGACTTTCAAGTTGCCGCACGGATGGCAAAGATTGCAAGAGATATTGAATATACTTTCATCAATGGTAAGTACGCCAGGGCTACCAGCGATGACACCGTCAATAAGACCCGGGGAATACTTACCGCAATCGAGTCGAATATCCTTGATCTGAACGGCGAAGCTCTTCGGGTATGGGACGTTGCTGAAGCAATGAAGCTGATTTACGACTCGCAAGGTAGCACAAACGGGCTTGTTCTGTGGGTAGACCCTGTGGCAATGTTCCAGTTGAACGCCGATGCTGAACAGAACGGTAACACCATCGTTCCGGCTGCAAGAAACATAAATGGTCTTGCTATTTCTACGTTGCTTACCCCCCTTGGTGAAATTGGATTGTATCTTGGTGAGTTCTTGCCTCCGGGAACGGTTGGTATCTTCAATCCGGATGTAATTAGCCGTGTTGAGCAACCTGTACCCGGTAAAGGCAACTTCTTCATGGAAGAGCTTGCTAAGACCGGAGCAGGAACTAAGTATCAGATTTTCGGTCAGATTGGTCTTGACCATGGCCCCGAATGGATGCATGCGAAGATAACCGGCATTAGCACCGAGTTCGTTAAACCGAAGCCTGGTAAGAAGATTTACGCTGTTGATGCTGTTCCCACTGTTGAGGTTCTTCCCGAACTGGATAAGGTCGTCCTCAGTGGTACTCCTACTGTGGGTGCTCCTACAGACGCTTTGACCATCACCTATAGGGGAACTCCTACCAATACTCCGATGCTGACGTATCAGTGGAAGATAGCCAATAGTGCGAACGGAGCATATACCAACATACCTGACGCAACTTCTGCAACATATATTCCGGACGTAGAAGATGTTGATAAGTTCATTAAGTGCGAAGTCACAGCAAGTGGTACTGCTGTAGGTAAGGTGCTTTCTAATGCTAAGAAGGTTGTAGCTGCATCATAGGAAGATTAATGATTACAGGAGGTGGCGTGAGTGGCAGATATGAACTCAAAACTCGAACAGTTGAAAAGTTTGCTTGGTATAAGCGGAACGGATGAGGATGCGTTGCTACTCACGCTCCTATCCATCTCCGCACAAAAGATTCTCGAGCGGGCATATCCCTATGACACAACGGTTACAGAGGTTCCAGCTCGTTATGAAACTAAACAGGTCGAAATAGCGGTCTACCTCTATAACAAAAGGGGCGCGGAAGGACAAATCTCTCATAGTGAAAATGGTATAAGTCGTACATACGAGAGTGCGGATGTACCGGAAAGCCTTATGAGGGGAATTACGCCGTATGTGGGGGTGGTTGGTCTTGCGAACACTTGAACGTAATAAACAGGTTATCTATTACGCCCTGTTTGATGGTAAAAAACCAGTTATAGACGAATACGGCAATCAGACGGGCGAATATGAAATACTTTACACTCCCCCCGCTTTACTTAAAATCAATGTGTCTGCGGCAAGAGGTGAGTATTCCACAAGGCAGTTCGGTGATACCGAGAAGTATGACAAGGTTTTAGTGACAGATGACCTGAACGTACCAATTACTGAAACAAGCATCTTATGGATTGATTCGCTCGATACTACGAAACCTCATGATTATATAGTCAAAAAGGTCGCTAAGAGTCTGAATAGCGTATCAATCGCTGTGAGCAAGGTGAGTGTTAGTGCGTAAAATATCGTTTGGTTTATCTGTCAAAGAAATCAACCGTGCGATAAGAGAGGTCGAAAAGTACAAAGCCGAATTGAATGCTAAAGTATCAATGTTGATTGAAGCTCTTACCGATTATGGGGTTGAGATTGCAAAAGTACAAGTACGACAACTTGGCGCATGGTATACCGGGGAGCTTGAATCGAGCATTAGCGGTTATTTTAGCCCATCGACAGGGGTTGGCATCATCAAGGCGGGTGCGCCATATGCAGTTTACGTCGAATTCGGAACAGGGGTTGTAGGCTCAGGTTCCCCCCACCCCGCCCCCGCAGGATGGCAATATGATGTGAACGCTCATGGTGAAAGCGGCTGGTGGTATTACAACGATAGAGATGGGAAAATGCACTGGACGAAAGGAATGCCGAGCCGTCCTTTCATGTATAACACAGCACGGGAATTAGAGCAGGAATGTGTAAAAATCGCAAAGGAGGTATTCAGCCGTGATTGATATAGAGTCTACAATCTTTGAAAGGTTGTCAACCGTGTTGAGAGCCAATTACAGCAACATATCGGTTTACGGTGAGTACGTCAAGACCCCTGCTTCATTTCCCTGTGTGACGATAGAGGAAAAAGACAATTATGTCTTAGAACGAACTCAATCAAGCGAAGGAGTTGAGAATCATGCGGGACTCATGTACGAGATAAACGTGTACTCCAACAAAAAGACTGGTAAGAAAAGTCAATGCAAAGACATCTTCTCTCTTATTGACAGAGAAATGCAGGACATGGGTTTTACACGAACTATGCTGAATCCAATTCCGGATATGGACGATGCCACCATTTATAGAATGGTCGGCAGATATAAGGCGGTCGTATCGACCAACAAAACAATTTATAGGAGGTAAAGATTATGGCTATTAGTACCTATGGCGTAACCTTGAAATGGGGAGAAAGCCCCAACGAGCTGACAAAAGCAGTCGACATTAAAGATTTTCCAGACCTCGGTGGCGCTCCCGAGTTGCTTGAAACCACTACTCTTTCTGATCCTGCTCAGACGTATATCAACGGTATTCAGTCTATGAGCGCTATGGAGTTCACAGCGAATTATACCAAAGCTGATTACGAAGCTGTGCTGGCCGATGCGCATAAAGAACTGTATTACGCTCTTGAGTTCGGAACAGCCGGTTCAGAGGGTATTTTTGAATGGCAGGGCGAGCATGATGTTTGGGTTACGGGAGCCGGTGTAAACGCCGTTGCTGAAATGAAAATCAGTATCGCACCGTCTACTAAACCTACTCTGAAAACAGTTTAATGGAGGGATTAAACGATGGCTAAACAGATCATTCTTGAATTCGAAGGTAAGAAATATGTTCTTGAGTTTACAAGAAAGTCTATAGAAACGATGGAAAAACAGGGTTTCATAGCGAGTGAAATTGCGGAAAAACCGGTATCCACTCTTCCGACTTTGTTTGCAGGAGCATTCCTCGCCCATCATCGCTATGTAAAGCGTGAGGTGATTGACAAGATTTTCGACAAAATTACCAACAAGCAAGAGTTGATAGGTAAGTTGGCTGAAATGTATAACGAACCTATCATGGCTCTCATGGATGAACCCGAGGAAGATGAGGGAAACGTGAATTGGGAGGCGAGCTGGTAAACTCAGCTCCCCCCCTTACTTATACCGAGCAATTTTACAAGCATTTTCCATTTTATTTGTCAATAGGCATGACCTACGACCAATATTGGAATGACGATTGTGAATTGGTTGTTTATTACCGTAAAGCTAATGAGTTGAAAAATGCTCGAAAGAATCAAGAATTATGGCTTCAAGGAATGTATATCTACGAAGCGTTATGTTGTGTGTCACCCGTATTACATGCTTTTGCAAAGAGTGGGACAAAGCCACAACCCTATCCAGACAAGCCTTATCCCATCTCAGATAAAGAAATCAAAGAGCGTAAGGAGGCTATAGAGAAAGAAAATCGTAAGAAAGCAATGGCAGTATTTATGGCATGGTCATCGCAATTGGATGTACCAGATAATGTTAAACGAGAGGAAGTGAGCGCAGATGTCCACCACGATTGATAGTTTACAAATAGAAATAACGCAAGACTCACAACAAGCTGTGAACGGCTTAGATGCGTTGACAGCTTCTCTCGGTAGGCTTAAGGCTGCATCCATGGGCGGAGTGGGTCTTACTGCCGTAAGCAATCAGCTCAAGAAATTAAACGATGCTCTGAATACGATGCAGAACCCCTCCGCCAAAATATCTCAGCTCGTTTCGGCGTTGAAACCATTGGAGTCTATAGGTAAGTCAAACCTTAACTCCATTATAAATTCACTGAAAAAGTTGCCGGAGATTACTAAACAATTAGCCGCTATTGATATGGGTGCGTTTGCTACTCAGATAAATAGGGTTGTTTCGGCGTTGAAACCTTTGGCTGATGAAATGAATAAAGTTGCCGCCGGATTTAGTGCATTCCCTTCCCGGATTCAAAGGCTTATTACACAGAACGAGAGATTGTCTGCATCTAATAAGAGGGTAAGTAAGTCTTTTGGTGTAATGGGTACGGGGATAAGCCAGTTGAAAGTAAAATTAGGAGCCCTCTATTTTGCATTGCGTAGAGTTGCCAATCGAATGACAGATTGGGTTGTGGAAAGTAACAACTATGTGGAAAATCTGAATTTGTTTAGAGTAACAATGCGGAGTGCGAGCGACGAAGCGTTAGATTTCGCATATAAAGTATATGATGCTTTCGGGGTAGATCCTTCCGAATGGATCAGGTTCCAGGCCGTATTTCATAACATGGCTACTGGTTTCGGTATAGCGGCAGACAAGGCAACGGTTATGTCCAAGAATCTAACACAGTTAGGTTATGATCTGGCTACCATTTTTAATGTTAATTATGAAGTGGCTATGCAGAAACTACAAAGCGCCTTGGCCGGTCAACCTCGACCCATGAGGGAATGGGGATTCGATATGTCGGAAGCTACTTTGAAATTAGCCGCTCTTAGACATGGGATAGAAGCGAATGTCGAAACCATGACCCAATATGAAAAATCCCAAATACGATATTTACAACTAATGGAAACTGCAAAAAGGCAGGGTATTCTGGGGAACTTTGCAAGGGAAATTCATACTCCGGCTAATGCTATGAGGATTCTAAATCAACAGTTGCGATTGTTCAAGAGAGAACTGGGGAACATGATAATCCCCTTACTGATTAAGATTGTACCTTATCTACAGGCTGTTGTTAAATTGCTCACAGATGTGGCCAGAACGTTAGCGTCATTCTTTGGGTTTGAATTGCCGGTAATAGACTATTCGGGACTAGGGGAACTACCTCCGCTATTGGACGAGACCGAGGACGGTTTTGAGGATGCTACTAACGCCGCTAAAAAGTTTAAAAATCTATTAATGGGTTTTGACGAGATAAACATACTACCTAAAGACACAGGGAGCAGCGTGATAGGCGGCGCTGGAACAGGTGGCGGGGGGTTAGAGATTGACCCCAGCATCTATGATTATGATTTTCTCGGTGGCGTTTCTAATAAAGTGAACGAAATAGTGGACGAGATATACAGGAGAGTCGAACCGTTTGTTAATTTTGTCAGAGAAAATTTCGACCACATAAAAGACGTCGTTGTAGCCGTGGGGATAGGTTTACTAAACTGGCAAATAGCGAAGGGGGTACAAAGTTTCTTCCAATGGCTACAAGGGATTGGCAAAGGCGGGAAAATCACCTTCGGGTTAACCTTAACGCTTACCGGTATAACATTAGGTGCTATTAGCATAGGCAACCTTGTAGCCGGCTCCGACGATGTAATAGATGCCATAAAAGCGGCTATTGGGGGCGCACTTGCTTTAGGTGGCTCACTGTTAGCGTTTGGAACTGGCCCATTGGGTTGGACGATAGGTGTTGCTGCCGTTCTAACAATGACAATCACCGGCATTATCATAGGCACCAATAAACGGATAGATGCTCTTATCCAAGAGGCAATCGGTGATAACGGTGGAACATTGATAACTGAATTATCTAAAGCCTTTTCAAATCTCATGGAAGAGATCGGTAGTGGGTTTGACCCTATCATTGAGGGTGGAAAAAAGCTAAAAGAACATAAAGTCAATATTGACAGAGCTAAACAGTCTATCGAAACCTTGTTCAATGTTATACAATCCGGCGCCGGTGATAGTGCTTTTGAGTTAGAGAAGTTAATTGACGCAATGACTGATTTACTGGACGAAACACAGCGGTTAAGAGATCAAGCATACGATAATATCATCCATGCTCTATCTAATTCTTTCACAGATGTTCAAAAAACTGTAGGGGTGGCCACTGAGGAAATCATCAAAAACATTCTCTTAATTAGGAACGAATACGACGAAAAACTAACCGATGCTCAAATGAAGATTAGAGAATATCAAAAAGCCTGGGAGAAAGGCGAAATCTCTATCGAAGAGGCTACAAAGAGAATAATGGAGCAGTACGATACAATATACGGTGGAAGGGGAATCGTCGAGGAAGTCGGAGATTCATTCCTAGGGTTGATAACAAAGCTAGATCGAATAGACTGGGTTACTCCGAGGGAAAGATCAAAGGCTTTAGAAGAGATCGGTGAGAGTGCTAAAAAAGCTAAAGAAAAGGTTGACCAGTATTTTGACGCAATGACAGAAAGTATCAAAGTTTTCTTGAAAGACATAGACGACCCGGCGCTACGGCAGGAGATGGCCGAAGCATTATATCTGTTTAGAGATGAAGAAAGAGATGCTGCTTATGCAAGAATTACCGATAATTTAGAATTATTATTCATAGCAATGCAAACGGATTTAGTCAAAAACATCCAGAACATTTCAGACAAGGCCAGCCGGGAATGGGACGATATGGAATGGTGGCAGAAACTAGGTTCAAGTAAGCCATACTACGTCGCCCAAGCGATAAACAGATTTAAAAAAGAAACGATGGATCCCGTTTCAGATAGCATTAATGAAATCCTAGAGGACTTTGGCATCAGGGGTAGCAGAACAATGCAACGAGCAGTAGGACACATACTTAATGAAGGTTTCGTATGGGACTCTACTTACGATTACAGAGTGTTACGTTTTAGCGGGGAGCTTTCCAATATAACCACGAAAGAAATTGAAAAAATGGAAGCACTGTTTGGTAAAAAAGCTAAAGGGATGGGTATAAATATCGCAGCAGGTCTTGAGCGGGGTATGAGTGAGGGTGTCGTTGAGAAAGAACATAAAAAGATCTTTCAAAGAATCATAGATTGGACTAGGAACCTCTTTGACATTCGCTCACCATCTGTTGTTTTCCAAAAACTGGGTAGCTATCTTTCGCAAGGATTATTGAAGGGTGTAAATGACCAAATCAATACCGATAAGGAAAGGTGGGCTATTTGGTCGTTATTACCGTGGAATTGGTTTAGTTCCACCAATGAGATTTCTTCAAATAAGTCATCTCTATTCAATAGGGGTGGTAGGACGATAATGAATAGCCTTTTGGAGGGCATGAACGGTTTCGATAATAAGTTTAAAACCATCTTTCAGAACGCTGTTGAAGCCGCTCGTACTGTATTTAATAAGTTTATAGATTGGCTCAATAGTAGAATGCACTTTAAGTGGGATACAATAACAATCGCCGGTCAAACAATCGTTCCTGCCGGTTCGATTCGGCTTTTCACGATCCCCCGTATTCCGAAACTGTTCGCAGAAGGTGGTTTTCCCGAAACCGGTCAACTGTTTATAGCCCGTGAGGCGGGGCCTGAACTTGTAGGAAACATAGGTGGTAGAACAGCAGTAGCAAATAACGACCAAATCGTGACGGCTGTTTCCGAGGGTGTATATCAAGCGGTAAGTAGGGCGATCGGTCAGAAATCCAGCGATACATCGGGCGATATTGTCCTCAATATTAACGGTAGTGAGTTCGCTAGGGTCGCTATAAGAGAGATTAACCGGTATCAAAGACAAGTCGGGGAAACGCTATTAATCGTGTAGGAGGTGAAAATATTGATTATAAAAATTAATGGGGCGACTATACCGAAAAACCCTTCCGAATTTAGCGTAGATGTGATGGACTTAGACGATGGTTCCACTACTACAAGAACCGCAGACGGAACCCTACATAGAGATAGGATTGCTGTAAAGAGAAAAATCAATATGCGCTGGAACGCTCTAACATGGGATGTTTTATCACAGCTTTTAGAAGCCGTTTCCCCCGTTTTCTTCGAGGTATATTACCCCGACCCCATGACAGGGCAATATGAGACTAAAACATTCTATGTGGGTGACAGACAAGCACCCGTCGCAATAGCACGAAATGGAACCATCATTTGGGAGGGACTCACTATGAACTTTATTGAGAGGTGATGTAATTGTATCCAGTATCGCAACATTTTTCCGATATGATGAGAAGTATCAACCGTCAAATAGGACTAAAAATAGTAATTGATGGTGTGGAATATGGTAACGATAAAATCGTTGACCTTACTGTAGAATATAGCCTATCTCCCGGTGAGAAACTCACTATCGGAACCATTGTCGCATCCAATCTGAATTTTAGTATAAGAGAATTTGGGGCGAATATCCCCGAAAACGCAGCCGTCGAGCCTTACATTAGGTTCGAGGGGGGTCTTATGTGGAATGAAGCCGTTAATGAGTGGAACATTGAAGAAGCGACATGGAATTTTGACAAAACCGAGTGGATGCCACTGGGTAAATATTATGTAGATAACCGAGAATTTACTGAGCAGAGGTTGTGGAAGTTTGAGTGTTACGACGCTACTGTTTTGTTACATCAGAATTATATTTCAGCGTTGACTTACCCTCAGACCATGAGAAGTGTATTACAAGAGGCCTGCTCTCAAGTTGGTATTCAGATTGCAAATATTGAACTAATAAATGAGAATTATCAAGTGAGCTTGCTACCTACCGAAATTACATTGCACAAGGTCATCAGCTATATCGCCAGTGCTAATTGTTGTAGTGCTTTCATTGACAGAGATGGTAAGCTAAAATTTATTAAACTGTCCCCTGAAATGTATAATACACCAGCCTGTACCATAACCCGTAGGGATTATTTTAAGGCTAAGCGTACAAATGATAAAGTGGTGATTGACACAGTAAAACTCTATGAGAAAGATGAATTCACCGAAGGTGAGTTCTCAGAATTGGTGAGGGGAACTGGCTCATCACATACGACACTTAACATCGTTAATCCATTCATGAATGAGGACATCCTCGACGATGTTTACAACACTTTGAATGGGTTTGAGTACATTCCGTATGAGCTTGACTATAAATGTTTCCCGAACCTTGAAATAGGCGATGTCGTGACTATTGAGCAATCCGTTGGTTCAAGCTGGCTGGAAACTGCTGAAACTTGGGGAAATGCCGATTTTGCGTGGGATCGTGACATTATATCATTTAATGTAATAGTGCTATACAACAAGATTACCTACAAAGGCGGCTTACGCTCCACATTAAAAGCGGAAAGCGAATCTCAACAAACAAGCGAGTTCAAAGTCAAAGGCTCACTAAGGCAATATATCGAGAACATTGATAAAAATACTATCAAGGAAGGAAAGGTTTACAACGGCGTCACCACTTCGAGGGAAGAAGGAGTTGTTGTAGAGAGGTCGGATGGTAAAGCTAAAACCATAATGAACGCCACAGAAGGAATATCTATCTACTCTGACCTTGGTTCCGGGCTTGCTAAGAACTTCTTTGTCGGGCTTGATGGTAGAATCCAAGCAAAAGGTATTGATATTGACGGAAGCGGAACATTCAGCGGAGAACTTAAGGCAGCGAGAGGGACATTTACAGGCGACTTATCAGCCGCCGGAGGCACGTTTAGTGGAGACCTTGTCGCAGCCGGAGGCACGTTTAGTGGAGACCTTGTCGCAGCCGGAGGCACGTTTAGCGGAGACCTTGTCGCAGCCGGAGGCACGTTTAGCGGAGACCTTGTCGCAGCCGGAGGCACGTTTAGCGGAGAACTTAAGGCAGCCGGAGGCACGTTTAGTGGAGACCTTGTCGCAGCCGGTGGCACGTTTAGCGGAGAACTTAAGGCAGCCGGAGGAACATTTACTGGGACGCTACAAGGCGTTGATGGCACCTTTTCTGGAGAGCTGCAAGGCGCTACTGGTCTTTTCACAGGAACAGTCCGGGTTGGAGGCTCTAAAGGGACATTAACAATAAGCGGTGAGTCA
>Ga0209608_1001779_pt1 | contig 16718 bp, 15 predicted proteins | sample AD_UKC130_MetaG_FD_184428 | JGI IMG/M metagenome (GOLD analysis project Ga0209608, IMG submission 184428) | Active sludge microbial communities of municipal wastewater-treating anaerobic digesters from Canada - AD_UKC130_MetaG (SPAdes) (version 2) | ecosystem: Engineered > Bioreactor > Anaerobic... | reverse complement strand
TAGAAGAAAAGCGCTTACATGGCAACACATGATTGTGCTTAAGTAGAAAGCCTTTAGAAACCTTCTCCAACAGTTGTTTAGTGTGTAAAAAGGGACTTAGTGCCCACGCCCTGGGGAAACGCCCGGACCCATTCCGAACCCGGAAGCTAAGCTCAGGGAAGCCGATGGTACTGGTGTGCGGGAGCTGCCGGGAGAGTAGGTTGGTGCTAAGTCCCCCTTTTTATTTTGTCTGCCTGCCTGTTTTACTTTCTCCCACTGTTGATTGTTTCAAAGAGGTTTAGTAGGACGTAGGGACTTTTCCAGAGCGTAGCGCACGACGTTTTTCGCTAGCGCCTCCGTGGAATCCACCACTGATAAAGGTGGTACCAAGTAGTCCAAAAGTAAAGGTAGTTCTGTACACGCCATTATGAGGACGTCAGCCCCTTGATCTTTATACCAGTGCAAGATTTCTTCCCCTTCACCGGCGACGTCTTTTATGTGTCCCCCTTTTATGGAATAAATCACTTCCATGAGTTTCTTTCGTAAGTCATTTGGCGGTAGTATGAGTTTGTAGCCACTAGCGATAAGTGGTTCGGTATAAATCTGCGATGCTAGTACCCCCATCGTTCCAGCCAAGCCTATCGATTTGGCCTGTGGAAAACTAGTCTGAAGCTCCATTAGCACGCTTTCCACAATACTTATGAAGTCCACATGGATGTTGGCCCTAATGTCATTTTCAAAGATGTGGGCAGTGTTACAAGCCATGCAAATGGCATCAACTCCTACCGACTCCAAAAGGCGCGCTGATTCTAAAATAAAAGGCAAGGGATTTTCTCCCTTGCCTACAATGTAATCAGTTCTATCTGGTATGGATGTGTTGTTGTCGATAATCAGGTGTATGTGTTCCTGATCTTTGGTAGCGGGTGTGTAGCGAATAATCTTTCTAAACAGATCCAGCGTTGCTTCCGGACCCATGCCGCCAATGATACCAATTTTTGCACTCTTTTTAACCATTTCTTAGGTTATCGTTCCTCAGGCGGCATGTGACCAAGGGGACCTTCTTTAAGGTACTTTTCCGGATCTGATTTGAAAGCGTTCAAGCATGTCTCCGAACAAAAGAAATAAGTAGTTCCCTTGTACTCGTATGTGCCCTTTGCATTTTCCTCTTTTACCACCATGCCACAAACAGGGTCAATGTGTTTCATACTGACTTTGAGCACCTCCTTTCACTAAAGTTTAATACGGTTCAGCCTCAGCGAGTTTGTTACCACGTTTACGGAGCTGAAAGCCATGGCGATTTCGGCTATTACTGGATGTATGGCTCCTATCATTGCTAGTGGCAGTGCAAGAAGATTGTAGAAGAACGCCCAGAAAAGGTTCTGAGAAATCTTTTTTGCTGTGGCTTTTGCAATCTTTATGGTTTTTACCACGGTGCCAATGTCGCTCTTATAAATGACCACATCACCTGATTCAATTGCTACATCGGTTCCGCTTCCCATGGCAATTCCCACATCGGCAAGCCTTAAAGCAGGGGCATCGTTTATGCCATCTCCGACCATGGCTACTACGCTTTCCGGGTGTTCTGCTTTCAGTTGCTTTATGAAATTCAATTTGTCCTCAGGTAAAGCATTTGCTTTGAATGTCTTTATGCCAACGGTTTCAGCTACTGCTTTCACAACTTCTTCCCGGTCTCCACTTAAAAGCACTGGCTCAATAGCCATTTTCTTAAGTTCCTCAATGGCAGCGGCTGCATCTTCTCTTAAAGGATCAGTAAGTGCACAAACAGCCAGCAAAACTTGGTCAGTTTCGTCATACAGAGCAACCGTACTATCAGTGGCATCTATGAAATCTTTGACATCCTCTGTTCTTCTTGGTTTCCCCAGTGAATAAACTTTTCCCCTAAAAGTGGCCAGGACTCCTAACCCTGGAGTTTCTTTAACATTTTCCAACGGTAATGTTGAGTTGAGCTTCTGACCTTCTTCAAAATAAGCGACTAAGGCTTTTGAAAGGGGATGGTGCGATTGTTTTGCCATGCTGTACATGAGCTCATCTACATCTTCTCTAAACGTTGTGATTTTTCTCACTGTGGGTTTACCGGTTGTAAGCGTGCCAGTTTTATCAAAGACGATAGTGCTCACGGTGGCAAGCCGCTGGAAAGCTGCTCCATCTTTGAAGTAAGCACCATTTTTTGCTGCTAACCCTGAAGCAACTATGACAGCAGTAGGTGTGGCTAAGCCTAAAGCACAAGGACAGGCTATAACCAGAGTGGCTATGGAAGCAAAAGCTGCCAAAGAAAATCCGGTAAGGCCTTCTGGCACCCAAGGCAGGATTGACGAAAGGTAGTTGTTCATACTGATAGCAAGCCCTGGAAACAGTAGCCAAAACACGAAAGTGAAAGCCGCTAAGGTGATTACAGTTGGAACGAACACTGAAATGATTTTGTCTAAGGTATCCTGGATAGGCATCCTTGCAGCTTGTGCTTGCTGGACTAAGTCTATGAGGTGACTAAGGAACGTATCTTCTCCAACCTTGGTTACTCTTACTTTTATCGGACTTCCTAAGTTTATACTTCCACCTATGACTGTGTCACCTATGTTCTTCTGTATGGGCATGGATTCGCCACTTATCATGGACTCGTCAACGTAGCACTCGCCCTCCAAAACAACACCATCAGTGGGTATGCGTTCGCCGGGCCTTACTACCATGATGTCTCCAGGGTCTAGTTGCTGAACGGGCACCTCTACTTCTATGCCGTCTACGATGATGCGTGCAGTTTGAGGCCGGAGGTCCAATAAAGCTCTTATGGATTTCGCAGCACGCTTCTTAGCTGAGCTTTCTAAGTACTTACCAAGCAGGTTGAAAAACAGAATCATTGATCCCACGGAGGCGAAGCTGTAAACCGATGGATAAACTAAGCTTATGCCTCCGGACAGTACTGCCATAATAACGCCCGAAGCTATCAGTACATCCATGGTCCATTGTCCATGGAACAGAGCTTTGAAGGCTCTTGCTACGGTCTCCTGACCAGCTGTAGCCACAGCCAAAGCAGAAAGAATAAGCTGAAGTAGTTCCATGTTTGGGAACATGATGCCACTCATATGCATGACCATGAGAATGGTCACGGGAACCATGAATAACGTTGAGGCAATGAATTGCTCTTTTATACGCTGCAGCTCCTCGTTGGTTTTTGCTTGCTCAATATCTAGTGCGTACCCAACCTTTGACACGTTTTTGGCAATCTCAACTAAGTCCACCTTTTCTTCTTCGTATTCGATAAAGGCTTGATCAGTGGCTAAATTCACCTCTACACTGACAACACCTGGTGTATGTGCAATGGCTGTCTTGACTGTATTAACGCAGGAAGCACAAGACATTCCTCTTACTTCTACTACCGCTTTCTTTTTTGCCATATTTTTCACCATCCAAAACAACGTTCTCACTTACAGTATAACCAGAATCAAGGTGTGGTAAACGAAATTCGGGTATTAATTGACTCAATGCATAGCTATGTTAACAAGCTCATATGTTATGAACGCGAGTACAATATATTAAAAGGAAGTGATAACGTCTGTGCGACTATTAAGGTTAAAAGGCGTAAGTAACGTTTGCTTTTCTTGGGAAGAAGGGGAAGCTGCCGTATGCGGTCTCAGCAGCATAGAGTGGAGAAGGTTCAGTTACGATGACTTAGACGCTCCAGTTATTCCCAGTAAAGCAGTGTGTGTGGGTCTAAATTACAAGAGTCACATTGATGAAATGGGAGAAGGTCTCCCACAGGAGCCAACCTTGTTTCTAAAACCCCGTACAGCGGTGATAGGACCGGGGGAAAGCATTCTGCTTCCTCCTCAGTCCAGTCGCGTTGATTACGAAGGTGAATTAGCAGTAGTTATTAAAGATCATACTCGATGGGTAAGTCAAAGCGAGGCGCATAAACATGTGCTGGGTTACACCATTGCCAATGATGTTACTGCAAGAGATCTTCAAAGTAAGGACGGGCAGTGGACCAGGGCGAAGTCGTTTGACTCGTTTCTGCCGTTGGGACCGTGGATCGAGACCGATATGGACCCTATGCATCTTTGTCTTAGGACTCTGGTGAATGGGGAATTACGTCAAGAGGGTAATACGGCTGACTTGATTTTCGATGTATTTTACCTTGTGAGCTTCATTTCCAAGATAATGACTCTGGAATCGGGGGATATCATACTCACGGGAACGCCTTCAGGAGTAGGTCCGTTAAATGATGGAGATGAAGTAGTTGTAGAAATTGAAGGCATAGGAAGATTGGTAAACAGGGCTAAACAGTTGGAGAAAGAAGTTAATGACGGATAACAGGTTTCAAGATTCACTTTTTAAACCAGATAGCAAATGGGTACCTTTGGCAGAGCGCATGCGCCCACGTACTCTGGATGAAATAGTAGGTCAAGATAAAGCATTTGGGAAAGGGACACTGCTTCGGAAATTAATCGAAGAAGATAAACTTACCTCCCTGGTGTTGTGGGGGCCTCCGGGTGTCGGTAAAACATCTATTGCTATGGTGATTGCCAATACAACTAAAGCCCGTTTTTTGAGGTTCAGCGCTGTCACCTCTGGCATCAAAGAAATTAAAGAAGTGCTGGAGGATGCAGAGGTGCAGTTCAACATGGGGCGAAGGACTGTCATATTTGTGGACGAAATACACCATTTCAACAAGACCCAGCAAGATGCATTCCTGCCTTACGTGGAGAAGGGAGCTGTTGTTCTTATTTGCGCCACGACGGAGAATCCATCATTTGAAATCATAAGTCCTCTCTTATCCAGGTCAAAAGTGGTGGTGCTTGAGCCGCTAGGTGTGGAGGACATAAAAACTATACTTTACAGGGCGCTGACTGACAAAGAACGAGGGCTTGGTAATGAACGTGTGGTGATAACAGACGAGCAGCTTACACGCATTGCTGTGTATTCTGATGGCGATGCGCGGATTGCATTGAATACATTGGAGATGGCTGTCTTCGGCACTGACCCGAATAGGGAAGGGACCAGGGTAATCAGTGACGATGTAATCAATGAAGCCCTCCAAAGAAAAACATTGCTTTACGATAAAGCAGGAGAAGAGCATTACAATCTCATCTCGGCACTTCACAAGTCTATGCGCAATAGTGACCCTGACGCTGCACTGTATTGGCTGGCGCGTATGTTGGAAGCTGGTGAAGATCCTTTGTATGTTGCACGCCGTATTGTCCGTTTTGCTTCTGAAGATGTTGGCATGGCCGACCCCCAGGCACTCATGCAAGCGGTGGCTGCTTTTGATGCAGCGAATTACATTGGAATGCCAGAATGCACAGCCAACCTGGCGCAAGCGGTGGTTTATCTATCATTGGCACCCAAGTCCAACAGCTTGTACGTGGGGTACGAGAAAGCAAAACAGGATGCCATGGAAACCATGGCAGAACCAGTGCCTCTGCATCTTAGAAATGCCCCTACCAGACTGATGAAGGAAATTGGTTACGGAAAGGATTACAAGTACAGTCACGAGTATGAAGAACACGTTGCAGACATGGAATGTTTGCCGACCAATTTGGTTAAGAAACGGTACTACTTACCGTCTAATCAAGGACTAGAAAGTGAATACGGCCAGCGCCTCGAACATATCATGGATGTGAAAAGAAAACGCAGGCAGAATAAATCAGAGGGAGATAGAAGACAGGAGAACGAGTAACAGTGGGAGAAACCAAGAAGGAATATGACTTGGCTCCTCCCACGAAGGTTTACTTAATACTAGTTACTGGTATATTAGCAGCTGTTCAGGCGCCTTGTGCTGCTATCGTAGCAATGTTAATAATGACTTCTACTGCCTTCTCCATGGATTCCACAACTATGTATTCATAAGGACCGTGGTAGTTATGTCCACCTGTAAACAGATTAGGCGTGGGCAGTCCCATGAACGTTAAGCGTGAACCATCGGTTCCACCTCTTACGGGTCTAATGATGGGATCAATGCCCGCTTCTTTCATTGCTTTTTTCGCAAGCTCTATAATTTCCGGTTTGTCCTTTAGAACTTCATAAAGATTGTAATACTGGTCTTTCACATCTATTTCAAAGGTTCCGTCACCGTATTTCTCATTCATCCACGTGGCGACTTCCATCATGTAAGTCTTTCTCTGTTCAAAACGGTCCCTGTGATGGTCGCGTATGATCCAGGTCAGGTCGGCGCGGTCAACACTGCCTTCAATGTGGTAAACATGATAGAAACCCTCATACCCTTCTGTGTGGGCAGGTGCTTCAGCAGGGGGCATTTGATTTATGTAATCCATTGCCATGAGAATGGCGTTTTTCATCTTGTTCTTTGCCTCGCCAGGATGAATGCTCTTACCGTGCACAATCACTTTAGCTTGAGCTGCGTTGAACGTTTCGTAGCTCAATTCTCCATATTCCCCACCGTCCAGGGTAAAAGCAAAATCAGCGCCAAATTTTTTCACGTCGAAATAGTCTACGCCTCGGCCTACTTCTTCGTCAGGTGTGAATCCTACCTTTATGGTGCCATGTTCTATTTCGGGATGCTCAAGTAGGTACTCCACTGCAGTCACTATTTCTGCTATACCTGCTTTATCGTCTGCACCAAGTAGCGTCGTTCCATCGGTGGTTATCAGTGTTTTACCAGCATAGTTCTTTAGATGCGGGAATTCTTCAGGAGATAGGACACGCCCTGCGCCTAGTTCGATGGTCGACTGCCCATCGTAGTTCTCAATAATCCTTGGCTTAACATTAGCACCGGGGAATTCAGGACTGGTATCCATGTGAGCTAGAAAACCAATTACGGGGACATCTTTTCCTTGCACATTACCTGGCAGTGTCGCAGTGACATAGCCGTATTGGTCTACGGCTGCGTCTGCAAGTCCCAATGACTTTAGTTCCTCTACTAAGTAGTTCGCTAGTTCCAGCTGTTTTGCTGTACTGGGGTAAGTGCTGCTGTTCTCGTCTGACTGGGTATCGAATGATACATACTTAAGAAAACGCTTCACCAGTTTGTCGCGCATTGTATCAGCTCCTTTTGGCTTCCTTGGCTGTTATTGTATCAACTCTGTATTACTTTTTGTATTGTTTCGTCTTCAAAACCTAATAGTCGCATCATCTCCGCGACTTGTTCTGCCGTTGCTCTCTTACTCTTTATCAAGTCCGCGAACAAGTCCACATCTTCATGGGACTCCTGCTCTTCTTTAGTAGCCTCCACTGTAACAGAGCCGCTCATGGTGTTGATTTTTATAGTTGTGGTTGGTTTCGGAGCTGTGTCAAAGGAGCCTTTTACGCCCTTCAATAAGCGTTGCCCCACTTTAACTGTGCCCGATAAAGTGCTGAATTCGATTCTGCTTGGAGGTAGTACTGCCATATGTAGAACAATGTCTCCCGAGACGGACTTGAACTGGATGAAACGAAAGGTGTCTGAAAGTTCACGTATGACGGCGTCGCCAGAGACGGTATCCATGCGCATTTCTTTAAAACTGATACTTTGGGCTAACAGGTCTCCACTTACTGAAGAAACTTTAATTTGCGTCTTTGCATTAACGTCATTTAGCCTCAAATCACCTGATGTGGTTCTTATGTCTATTTCCTGACACTCCACATTGGATAAATTGACGTCCCCACTTACTGAGTTAATAGTTAGCTTGTCTTGACACTGAGGTGCTGATAGGTTAAGATCTCCAGACACTGCCGAAATGGTCAGTTCTTCTGTGGGTGGCAGGGTAATAATGGCTTTGTTCACTCTTAGAACTTTTGACCGCGCGAGGGATACAAAAGAAACATGGTTTGTCTCCAGTTCCAAGTTTATTTCGAGAACATCGTTAGTTCGTCTTATCTTAGGTTCGTAAGCTTGTAACTTTTCTGGTTCACCTTCCAATTCAATTTCCAAAACCACTTGTGAGGTTTCGCCGTTTTTGACTTCCAAGTCAGCGGCTACGGATGTGATTTTTAGCTTTTTCTCTGAGAACGGTATGGCTAGCAACTTATTCGTTCTCATGTTCTTTTAGCTCCTTTAGTATGCGCAGAGCCGTTTCGGCGTCCATGGAACCTTCCTTGAGCTGTTCAAGGATTTCCCACTCGTTTATTTCTTCCTGAACATCATATCCCAAGGTCTTGAGTATGTTTTCTAAGCGATTTCTAACTGTGGGGTAAGATAGACCCAGTTCTTTCTGAACTTCCGACAGATTTCCACGTTTCTTTAAGAACAGTTTTACAAAGTCCAGTTGCTCAGGAGTGAGCTTGAATAGTTCATCCATGGGGAAGTCCCCTGTTATAGCTGTTCCGCAGTCAGGGCATTTGAGTCCCGTTATATGGAGTTGAGAGCCACAATTCGGGCACACTGTAATCATTTTCATCACCTCCTTTAATAATATTAACATACTCATTGGAAAAGTCAACATAGAGGTTTCAAATATAAAAGAAGGGTACTGTTATAACGCATCTGGCGGTAGTTCATTAACAGAGTATGTTAAGGCAACGTTTGCCGTGTTATCTGCATATTAAACTGCATATGTTGACTTGTATCAGCCTTTTACCTAAAATAAGCAGAATTACTCAGTTATTGTTCGACCACGGGAGGTGTTTTAGAGTGAAGAATTGGCGTTTGGTTTGGTGGGTTGTCGCTGTGGTGATCTTCATGTGTTTGCCAGGTTGTGTCATGGCTGAAGATTCAACAGCGTTGACTTTTGGCATTTGGTCACTGGTCCCGCCACTATTGGCCATCGTCTTGGCATTCGTCACACGGCAGGTGGTGCTTTCTCTTTTCCTGGGAGCGTTTGTAGGTGTGATAATGCTTGAGGGCGGCAATATTTTCAGTGCATTTCTGACACTTCTTAGCAAATACTTAGTAGGTGCTATAACTGACAGTTTTCATGCTGCCATACTCATCTTTCTCATGGTACTGGGTTCCGTTGTTGGAATCATAGGTCGCATGGGTGGAACTAAAGCTTTAGCGGATCACATCGGAAGATTGGCTAAGAACGAAAAAACAGCACAGGTTGCAACGTGGCTACTCGGAATTGTGGTTTTCTTCGACGATTATGCTAATGCAGTTGTCGTAGGTCCCACCATGAGACCTTTGTTTGACAAATACAGCATCTCCCGTGAAAAACTGGCATTCATTGTGGATGCTACTGCAGCTCCCGTTACTGGCTTGTTCATCATTTCCACGTGGATCGGTTACGAGCTTTCCCTCATAAAGGATTCCTATGCCAGTTTGGGTATTAGTGCCGCTCCCTATGATGTATTCTTGTCCAGCCTACCATTTAGGTTTTATGAGATTCTCATGTTGCTTTTTGTAGTACTAATTGCAATCACAGGAAGGGACTTCGGTCCCATGTGGCATGCCGAACATAGAGCCCGCACAACGGGTAAGGTTATAGGGGACAACGCAAGGCCCATTGCAGCTAACATTAAGATGGAGCAAGTTTACTTGGGCGATAAAGAAGCTAAGGCTCATAACGCATGGATACCAATAATAGTTTTGGTTGTATCGTCTTTAGTTGCTCTTTGGTACAACGGTGGAGGCCCCGGCCTCGGCTACAGCTTTGATGCCTTAAGAGAGGCTTTTAGTAATGCTGACTCGTCGATGGCCATTTTATGGGCTACAGTGTTCACTGTCATTGTGACAATTCTTCTGGCTCTGAGTCAGCGCATACTCAGTTTGGAGGAAACCATGGATGCCTTTACTGAAGGAGCTGCTTCCATGGTTCCAGCATTGATGATACTGACACTAGCTTGGACCATATCAGGTGTCATTGCTGATGTGGGTACTGCGCAGTTTTTGGTTGGTGTTCTGTCCGAGCATTTGCCTGTGTTCGCAGTGGCTCCGCTAGTTTTCTTGGTAGCTTCTTTAGTGAGTTTTGCCACTGGTACAAGCTGGGGAACCATGGCTATTGTGATGCCGCTTGCCATACCACTGGCCTATAATGTTAGTCCGACCATAACTACTTTGGTGGTTGGTAGCGTGCTCGGTGGAGCCATTTTCGGAGATCACTGCTCGCCCATATCGGACACAACCATAATGGCTTCTATGTCTTCTGCCTGCGACCACATTGCGCATGTAAAAACTCAGCTGCCTTATGCTCTGTCAGTGCAATTGGTCTGTCTCGGCCTGTATTTTCTTGGTGGTTTTATTAGCCACTCTTGGGTACTGCTCCTAATTGGTTCTTTGGCCATAGTTTTCATTGTAAGGTTTTTAGGTAAACCAATAACGCAAACAGAGACCCTGGCTCATTCATAATTCGTGATAAAGATCATTATAAAGGTGACGAGGTTTCTTGGGTACTGTCGGCTTGCGAGCTTACCATGGCAAGGTCTTCCACGTGCATGATGCTAGAATTTGTGAACGCCAACAGCGAAACAGCAATGGACAGTATAGCACCCAACAACATTAAGAAGCTTATGGCACCTGCAGGGCCATGTCCAAGCAGGTTGGATAGCATGGTTTCTTGATTGAAGTAGGGCACTAAGAGATTATCAACCAGCGGGCCGCTTAGAAACATGGGAATTCCACTGAGAGCTTGGGCTATGAAACGACGAGCTGAAAAAACTCTGCCCTGTATGGATACGGGAACAATGCTTTGCCAAATGGCTTGGCTGTGGGTGTTTGCCATTACTCCGCCAAAAGAAGTTAGGACTGCACCAATACACATTGGTGATATCAATCTGGAATAGCCCAATAACATAAAACCAAGATCGCTTAGGATCATTCCAATAAGAAGTGCTTTAACCTTTCGTCCGGGTAGGACCCAAAGCGAGAGCAAAAGAGTGCCTATTAATCCGCCAACGCCGAAAAAGGTTTCGACGGTACCGAGTGCCAAGGCATTATTGTTAGTCCTTGCAAGTACGTAAGGAGAAAACAAAGCATTTCCGAATCCTGAGAAGAAGTTTGTTGCCAGAAAGACCGTAAGCAACATAAACAACGGTTTTCTTTGTGAGATGAACTTGAAACCGAAAAGAATGTCCTGCCAGAAGCTAGCTGTGCCTTCTTCACCAGACATCGCGCCAGAAGATTGCTTCCTTCTTTGGTCCGGAATAAACACCCAAAGGTTGATAAGCACAGCCAGCGTCAGAGTTGCAAGGTCAATGACCATGATTCCTTTTAATCCAATTGTACCCAGCAACCCACCGGCGAGTATGGGAGCAACAAGTGCTGGACCAAAATCAGTGATGCTAAACAGTGCGTTGGCCCTGGTGTATTGGTCGGGTTTCAGCATGGTAGCCAGTGTTACTGAGTAGGCAGGAAATTGAAGAGCAGCGAAAATGCCGTTTACGAAGGACATGGTGTACAAGTAAGTTAGCGTTAGCGCATTATGGCTGTAAAGATAAAGAGCTATGAGGGTAAGCAGTCCTGAAGCTATATCAGGCAGAATGAGGGAGATTTTTCTTGGCCAACGATCAACTAAACTGCCAGCCGCTAACCCGAAAATCACCTGAGCACCAAAGAAAAGTATACTCATAATACTAAAAGGAGTGGCTTTGCCGAACTCTTGCCAAACCCAGTAAGAAAGACCAAATTGCGTCATAGCAGTGCCAGTTATTGAAGCTACCTGGCCCAACGTTATAGTGGCAAATCCTTTCAAACCCGAAGGCCTTGTCATTAAGTACCACTCCTTTGATATTTCTATAAATCTACTTCAGAAAATTATAACATAACATAAATAAAGTTAATTCAAGTTGCCTATATTCTTCATCCAACTAATCGTTCTGTGGATGCTGCTACAATGTAAGTATGAAGATCTCCGTACTTTCATCAGTTTGTGAACAGGTTCCCAAAGGAAGTTTTGTTTGGATTGCCTTGGATGTTATCCGTGCAACTAGTTCCATGGTTACGTTTCTTGCAGAAGGTGGTAGATCTATTCTTGTTACTGATTCTATTGAGCTTGCTCTTGGCGAGAAGGCAAAGGATCCATCTGTCGTTCTTGTTGGAGAAAGAGGTGGAATGAAAATTGAAGGTTTCGATTTTGACAACTCACCGGTTGCCCTTGCAAGACATGCTGATCGAATACGAACTGCAAAAGGTGTTATGACTACCACTAATGGTACTAATTTACTCATAAAGCTCCAGAAGAACAGTAACCGGGTTTTGATTGGATCTCTACTGAACTTAACCTCCGTAGTGGAAGAAGCTTTTGAAGTTGCTTGCAGAGAGCATTTTGATGGGATTGGCGTGGCTTGTGCGGGCAAGGAAGGCAGGCTGGTTGCAGATGACTTCTACTGTGCAGGACTTGTTGTGGATAGAGTGCTTCAGTCAGTGGGAGAAAAGTTTGAGCTGGATGATGCAGCAAGGGTTGCGGTTTCCTGGTATAAAGCTAATGATGATGTGATTAACGTGCTTATGCAATCAGAAAGTGGCCGAAACATTTTGAAATACGGAAAAGATGCTGACATAAGATTTTGCGCTCGTATAGATGTGTACAACATTGTTCCCAAGGTTGCTGGTAATATTGTTACAAGATAAAACAATGGGGGTGAGTTGTTCGTGAAGTTGTTTTTGGACACAGCTTTTGTAGAAGAGATTAAGGCTGCAAAAGAGTGGGGGATTCTAGACGGGGTTACGACTAATCCGACGTTGGTGGCCAAGACAGGCAAAGGTTTCATGGAAGTGGTTCAAGACATACTTAACATTGTGGAGGGGCCAGTCAGTTTAGAGGTAGTGGCGCAAGATGCTCAGGGGATGGTGGAGCAAGCACAGCAGCTGCGTCGTTTAGGTGAACAGGTGGTGATTAAGATTCCAGCTACGCAAGAAGGCATAAAGGCCGTGAAGGTGCTTTCCCAAGAAGGTATACCGACAAATGTGACGCTTATCTTCCAACCGCTTCAAGCGTTGTTGGCTGCTAAAGCTGGGGCTACCTATGTTTCGCCATTTGTGGGACGCTTGGAAGATATTGGACACGATGCTATGGATCTGGTGTTTGACATTAAAAACATATTCGATAATTACGGCTTTGAAACCCAGATCATAGTTGCCAGTATTAGACATCCTAAGCACGTCCTTGATGCAGCTCGCATGGGTGCTGATATTTGCACGGTTCCATTCAAAGTTATGGAACAGCTTTTTAAACACGCGCTAACTGACAGGGGATTGGAACAATTCTTAGCTGATTGGTCAAAGGTACCTGGGCGTCCTTTTTAGTGCACAATGTCAGGGGAGCCTAGGGTATTAGGCTCCCTTTATAAACTTATCAATGTAAATGGCAGCTTTTTTTCCTGCTCCCAGAGCTTCTATGACGGTTGCTGAACCTGTTACAATATCGCCTCCAGCAAACACACCAGGTATGTTGGTTTGGTATTGCTCATCTACTACAATGTTGCCATGGGGCGTGAGTAGAAGTTCTGGCGTGCTGTACTTAAGTATGGGATTTGGCGTTGTCCCAATGGCTACTATAACTTGGTCGCAGTAAATTTCGTAGTTGCTTCCTTCAATGGGTATAGGCTTTCTTCTGCCTCGCTCATCTGGTGATCCAAGCTGCATGGAAACAACTTCTACTGACTGTACCCAACCGTCCTTGCCGTGGAAAGCAACCGGATTTGTTAGAAGCTTCATGTGTATACCTTCTTCTTCTGCATGCTGAACTTCTTCAGCTCGTGCAGGCATTTCAGCTCTACTCCGTCTGTAAACAATGGTCACATTGGCGCCTAAACGTCTTGCGGTTCTGGCGGCATCCATGGCAACATTTCCTGCACCGACTACTACTACTTCCTTACCCTTTTTTATGGGTGTGTCAAATTCTGGGAATCGGTAAGCTTTCATGAGGTTGACCCTGATTAGGAATTCATTGGCTGTAAAAATGCCATTAAGGTTCTCACCAGGTACTCCCAAAAGCAATGGTGCACCAGCACCGGTTCCCAAAAAAATGCTTTTGAATTCTCGTCGCAGCTGCTGTAAGGTATAAGTCTTTCCTACGATAACGTCTGTATGGATAAAGACGTCTAAGTCGCTAAGAAGCATGATTTCATGGTTGACTATTTTCTTTGGTAGTCTGAATTCTGGTATGCCATAACTAAGTACGCCACCTGGTAAATGGAGTGCTTCGAACAAATGTACCTCATAGCCTTTTTTGGCTAAATCAGCTGCTGCAGCTAAGCTGGCAGGTCCCGTACCTACGCAAGCTACTGGAATGTGGTTCTTTTTTTCTGTTTCTATTTGCTGTGGTTTGTACATTTCGTGGTCAGCTAGAAATCTTTCAAGTCTACCTATGGCAATAGGTTTTCCCATTTTTGCCAAGACGCAGGAGGCTTCACACTGGGTCTCCTGAGGGCAGACTCGCCCAGTCATGGCAGGGAAGTTATTCTTTTCTTTTATCTTGTAATACCCCTCTGTGAATTTCCCTTCTTGTATTAACCCAATGAAAGCTTTTATATCAATGTTTACAGGACATCCTTGTATGCAAGTTGGATTGGGGCACTGCAAGCAACGAGAGGCCTCCATAAGAGCTTGTTCCTCTGTGTAGCCCAGTGCCACTTCATCAAAATTGGTGATCCTTAGTTTTGGGTCTTGCTCTGGCATGGGAATCCTATCTTTTAAGGGCATAATAATCTCACCGACTTTCGTTGTCCAGCAAGGATAGACTTATAGCTTCTTCTTCCTTGTACATGCTTAAGCGGGGGAGAAGCGTGTTCCAGTCTACCATATGGCCATCAAGTTCGGGCCCCTCAATACAAGTGAGTACGGTTCCGTCTTTGTAACCTACACGGCAAGCTCCACACATTCCTGTTCCGCAAACCATGATACTGTTTAGTGAAACCAACGTCTTGACTTTGAGTGGTCTGGTAAGATCTGATACTGCTTTCATCATTACGGCCGGGCCGATGGCAAGGACCAAGTCTACAACTTCATTGGATAATATTTCTTTCAAGGCATCGGTAACAAAACCTTTTACACCGTAGGAACCGTCATCTGTTGTGATGATGAGCTTTTCCGATATGTCTTGGAGTTCTTTTTCGAAGAGCACCAGATTCTTGCTGCGGGCACCCAGTATGATGGTAATGTTATTGCCGCATGCATGCAGGTGTTTTCCCAGAGGGACTGCAGTGGCAGCACCTACGCCGCCTGCTATGAGAACAACATTTCCGAACTTTTGACTGGGGAAGGCATGACCAGTTGGCCCCATGATGTCTTGAATTTGGTCACCGACTTTCATCTTACCCAGCAATTTTGTACTCTTACCCACCTCTTGGAACACGATGTGTATGTTTTCTTCATCGGTGTCAAACACTGTCAAAGGTATGCGTTCGCCTCGCTCATGGGGTAACACGATAACAAAATTGCCCGGTTTATATGCTTTTGCAATATGGGGTGCTCTTACTTTTATCTTCCATATGTCTGGTGCTACGAGTTCCTTATCAACTAATTCGTACATGCATGAGCCTCCGTATATGTGAAATCGGTTTCACGTTCATTGCCTATTTTAGCATTTATGGTTCCACGAGAAGTAATCGATTGAATGAATTGCTAAGCAGGGACATCCAAAAAAGAAGCCACCCTCTTTTTGGGTGGCTTCGCCAAACACATTGCTTGAACTATGTATCTTCTTTGTGCTCTTCCTCAAACTTCTTTAGCTTTTGCTCTCGTTCTTGATAAAGTTTCTCCGCGTAACCCTTAATAGCAGGGTTAGTTAGATAGCGTTCCTTCCAAATTACGTCAAAGACTTCTTTTACCTGCTTGCTGTAGTCGTCAAGGAAACTCTTTATACTGTCGTCAACTACTATAACTTCTGCACCCTCGTGAGTTGGCTTTGGATGTGTTTTCTCAACAATTTCTCTGAGTTTGTTTGGGTTGTCGATGATCTGGCACGGTAGAAGTAGGTTGTCATCAAAGGGTTGGTGTGCTCTTATGGCTTTCATAAAATCACTATTTAGTGCCTCTTTGAGTGATTTGTCTTTGATGTTGTCAGTGGAGAAGTGAACAAAGATACATGGTTCCACGTCTCCCTTGGGATTTATATGAATGTAGCGGCGTCCTCCTGCAATACAACCGCCTACGTAAGGTGCATCGCCCCAGAAGTCCATCATGAACAAAGGTTTTTCCAATCTAACGCGCTGAACAGTTTCGTAAAGTTTCTTACGTTGCTCAGGCGTGGGCATCAAGCTGGTATCTGGGTCTTTGCCTACGGGCATGAACAGGAAATACCATCCAAACAACGCTCCCTTGTCGATAAGAAAATCATAAAACTCATCGGAGGTAACTGTGTCAGCATTGAGGCGGGTATAAGTAATCGATACACCAAAGGGGATACCATTGGCTTTAAGTGTGTCCATAACCTTAACAATGTTAGCAAACATGCCAGCACCTCGGCGCTGATCAGTTTCTTTTTCCCAACCTTCTATGGATATAACGGGAACAATGTTGCCAACTTCCTTAAGTTGTTCGATCATTTTGGGGTTCGTAAGCAAAGTACCGTTAGTGAACGTGTGAAATACCACATCTGGATGGTTCTTGGCCACTTCAAACAAGTGAGGGTAAACAAATGGCTCTCCACCCAAAATGGTATACAGGTAAGTGCCAAGTTCTTCGCCTTCCCTGATTATGCGGTCAAATAATTCAGGGGGCATGTCGTCCTCGCGGGTATACAAGCCGGCATAACAGCCTACACAAGACAAATTACATCTCATAGTAGGGCTTATCAAAATCGTGAAAGGACCAGGAAAACCATATTTCTTTTCGGTGTCAATTTGCTTTTGTACGCCGATAGCTAATTGGTTAATAAAGAAATTGTAAGCAAGACGTTCCAAGAAAACAGGAT
>Ga0209608_1001767_pt1 | contig 16777 bp, 12 predicted proteins | sample AD_UKC130_MetaG_FD_184428 | JGI IMG/M metagenome (GOLD analysis project Ga0209608, IMG submission 184428) | Active sludge microbial communities of municipal wastewater-treating anaerobic digesters from Canada - AD_UKC130_MetaG (SPAdes) (version 2) | ecosystem: Engineered > Bioreactor > Anaerobic... | reverse complement strand
GTTAGATCCTGATAAAAAATATACTCTATAATCTTCCTTTGAATCTCTGGAAGTTTTGAGATGGCATTTTCAAGAGCAATTTTATCTTCCACAGGAAGACGGAAGGACTGGAGACTCTCGGACCTGATTCTATCCTTCTCAATCCCTAATTCTTCAATAGATAAAGTCCTTATAGAGTCTTTAACCCTAAAAAGTTCTCTCACAGACTCTTTTGTAATATTTAAAGCCTTTGCTATCTCCTCAATTGTAGGATACCTATTTTCTTCCTCCCAAACTTTATCTATAAAAGCATCCATATTTGATATAAGTTTTTTAACGGTTCTGGGGATCCTTATGCTATCTTTTCTATCTCTTAAATAATGTCTTATCTCTCCTAAAACACAATGAGAGATATATGTTGAAAGCTCCCCTTTCTCAGGATCATAGTTCTCAATTGCCTTTAAAAATCCCAGATATCCTACTTGTACTAAATCTTCAAAAGGTTCTCCGTAATGAGTAAACTTAGAAGCCCAGAAATAAATGAGATCATCAAAGATCTCCAAAAGACCTATTAAAGCCTTCTCATCTTTTTCTTTTTTATATCTTTCCCAAAGCTCTTTAGCTGTTGAAATCATTTTATGTATTGGAACATGGTAAAGATAGGCAGGTATAGAGAAATAAGCACACCGCCTACCAGACCTCCAAGGAATACAAGCATAAGAGGCTCAATCAATGCAGTTAAACTTTCTATAGCATTTGCTACTTCTTTTTCGTAGAATTCAGTAATCTTTGTAAGCATCTGTTCCAGAGAGCCTGATTCTTCTCCAATAGATATCATATGTATAACCATAGCTGGGAAAACTTTACTATCTCGCAATGGTGGAGCAATCCTTTCTCCTTCTCTTACTCTTATTCGGGTATCATCAATAGCCTTTCTAAATACACTATTACCAATAGTTTGACCTGCAAGCTGCAGTGCTTCAAGGATAGGAACTCCTGTTCTTACCTGCGCAGCAAGTGTTGTGGTGAAACTCACCACTGCATTTTTTTGAATTATAGGACCAAATACAGGTATTTTTAAAAGGAGTGCATCTAATTTTTCCTTAATTTTAGGATTTTTGATAAGTCTCATTACAACTACTACGAGAGCAACAATTACTAAGGCTACAACTAAGAAATTCTCTCTCAAAATATTGCTTAAGCCCAGAAGAAAGGCTGTTGGTGCTGGAAGAGGTGCATCCATGCTCTGAAACATATCTGCAAATGTAGGTACTAAGAAGAAAAGAAGTCCAAAAGTAACAGCTAAGGATATAACAAGAATGGTAATAGGATATGTCATAGCAGATTTTAATTTTCCACGAAGCTCCTCTTGCTTCTCCAAAGTTACTGCTAATCTTTCTAAGGTTTCATCTAAAGTACCTGATGCCTCTGCAGCTCTCACCATATTTGTATATAACTTGGAAAATACGTTAGGAAATTGTTCAAAGGCATCGGAAAGAGAGCTTCCTTCATCTACCATTTTCTGAACTTCTTTTATTATATTTTTTAGTGCCTTACTTTCTGTTTGTTCTGAAAGGACCGTAAGACTTGTGGAAAGAGAAAGTCCTGCATTAATCATAGTAGCGAATTGACGTGTAAATATGGTAAGATCTTTAAGTTTAACCTTCCCACCTGTACCTTCTTTTTTAGTAAGAGACATGGTAAGAAAAGATGAAACTTTCTTTTCTTCTATCCTTACAGGATAAAGACTCATTCCACGAAGCTTTATGGCGAGCTCTCGTACATTCTCTGCCTCACCTTCTCCAACAACTAACTCCCCTCTCACACTCCTTGCCCGATACACATAGTTCGCCATTTATACCTCACCTCCTAACTTCGCCCCCTAAAAGTCTGGATAATTCTTCTTTATTAATAGCTCTATCAAAAGCAGTCTCATGAGAAATAAGGTTCTTCCTTACAAGATCTGCAAGAGACTGGTCCATGGTCTGCATTCCATGCATTCCACCAGTCTGAATTACACTATATATTTGAGGGGTTTTCCCTTCTCTTATCAAGCTCTTTACTGCAGGAACTCCTATAAGTATTTCTGTAGCTACAATTCTTCCTGTACCATCTTTTCTTGGAAGAAGCTGCTGAGAGATTATCCCCTGAATTACACCAGAAAGTTGAAGTCTAATCTGGGGTTGTTGGTGAGCGGGGAATTGGTCTACAATTCTTTCTACACTTTGGACTGCATCTACAGTATGCAATGTGGCCATAACTAAGTGACCTGTTTCTGCAGCAGTAATAGCAATAGCAGTAGTCTCTAAGTCTCTCATCTCACCTACCAAAATTACATCAGGATCTTCTCTTAAAGCAGATCTTAGAGCATTAGCGAAGGAAAAAGTATCACTTCCTACCTCTCTTTGATTCACCACAGATTTTTTATGGGTATGGAGATATTCAATAGGATCTTCAATGGTTATGATATGAGAACTGACATTTGTATTTATATAATCAACCATAGATGCTAAGGTTGTTGACTTACCACTTCCTGTAGGTCCTGTAACAAGGATAAAACCTCTTGGAAGAGATGCAAGATCCTTAAGTATCAATGGAAGTCTTAGTTCTTCTATAGTAGGAATCTTCCAAGGGATTAATCTAAATACTGCTGCAATACTTCCCCTTTGCCAAAAAGCATTTACTCTGAATCTTCCCTCTCCACTTATACCTATGGAGAAGTCTAATTCTTTATTCTCCTGAAGTTTTTGCTTCTGTTCCTCAGTAAGAAGACTGAATATTAGTTTATAAGTAAGCTGAGGAGTAAGCATAGGATAGTGAGTTTGAGGAGTAAGGCGCCCCTTAATACGAAAAATAGGAGGAACTCCTGTGGTTATATGTACATCAGAAGCCTCTTTCTGTAAAGCATTTTTAAGAATCTCAATTATAGAAATATCATCCATTTTTTTAACCTCCTTTAATCAGCCGCAGTCACTCTCATAACTTCTTCTATAGTAGTAATTCCTTTAAGGACCTTTTCCATGCCATCTTCTCTCAAAGTTACCATACCATATTTCCTTGCTGCTTCTCTTATAACTTCTCTTGATGATTTCTTTAAAATAAGTTCTCTTATCTCATCATTCATAAGCATAATTTCGTGTATTGCAGTCCTACCTTTATAACCTCTATTATTACATCTGGGACAACCCTGCCCCTTATAAAAGGTAATATTAGAAACATCAAAGTCTTCTCCTAAGGTCGCCTTTAAGGCAGTCATTTCCTCTTTTGTAGGTTCATACGGTGCTTTACAATAAGGACATATGGTTCGCACAAGTCTCTGAGCTACAGCTCCCAGTAGAGAAGAACTGATAAGGAAAGGCTCAATCCCCATATCAATAAGTCTTGTAAATGCAGAAGGAGCATCATTGGTGTGTAATGTGGAGAGTACTAAGTGACCTGTAAGAGCTGCCTGAATAGCAATTCTTGCAGTTTCTTCGTCTCGGATCTCTCCTACAAGTACCACATCAGGGTCCTGACGAAGAATAGATCTCAATGCTGATGCAAAGGTAAGACCAGCCTTAGGATTTACTTGTACCTGATGAATACCAGTAAGCTGATACTCTACTGGATCTTCTACTGTTACAATATTTATATCAGGAGAATTGATCATATTCAAAGAGGCATACAAAGTTGTTGATTTACCACTTCCTGTAGGTCCTGTAAGAAGGATTATACCATACGGGGTTTTTAACATTTTTAAGTATCTTTCATAGTTATGTTCAGAGAATCCAAGACTTTCAAGAGAAAGAGCCACAGTACTTCTTCCCAAGAGTCTGAGTACCACCTTTTCACCATATACTCCTGGAAGAGTAGAAACACGTAAATCATAAACTTCTCCATGAATATTTACTTTAATTCTTCCATCCTGTGGTATTCTTCTTTCAGAAATATCCATATCACTCATAATTTTTATCCTGGAAACTAAAGCTGCCTGAAATCTTTTTTGTATATACATTACTTCATGCAAAATACCATCTATTCTAAATCTTACTCTTACATTTCTTTCCAAAGGTTCAATATGTATATCACTGGCTTCTTTCTTTACTGCATCTACCAACATACTATTCACCAGCTTTGCCATAGGTCCTTCCTCAGAAGATATTTCTTCAAGGGATACCTCTTGATATTGAGCCTCTTCTTCTCTTTGTACAATAATTTCCTCAAGAACTTTTTCTACTTCTTCACTACCCCATATCTGGCTTATAGTTTCTACCATTTCATTCTTCGGTACAACTACTGGCACTACATCACTCCTGGTTATCATCCGAAGATCATCAAGAACTAAAATATTTGAGGGATCAACTATTCCCACTACAACCTTTCCATTCTCTTTATATAATGGAAGTATCAAATGTTCTCTCGCCTTTTTAGCGGTAATAATTTTTACAAGATCAGGATCAATTTTTATACTTTTTAGAGAGACAAAGGGAATTCCCAGCTGTTCACTAAGAGCTTGCGCTAATTGATTATCATTGATATAGTTAAGTTCCAGAAGAGCCTCTCCCAATCTAATTCCTCTTTCTGAAGAAACTCTCAGAGCCTCATCTAATTGTTCTTTAGTAACAAGACCCTTTTCTACCACAATTTCTCCAAGTACTTTTCTTCCCCTACGTTTCTCCCGAGTTCTAACTGGTTTTGTAGAAACACTCTCAGAAGTAGATAAACGACCTTTTACACTTTCTACTATTTTACTTGCAAGATCGTTATCTTTCTTTTCTTCCTTCTTTATCTCTTCTTTTGGAGCTTTCTCCTCCTGCTTCAGTATTTCCTCTGGTACTTCAATCTTTTGTTTTGGGGCTTTCTCCTCCTGCTTCAGTATTTCCTCTGGTACTTCAATCTTTTGTTTTGGGGCTTTCTCCTCCTTTTGTTCTGGGGTTTCTTCCTCTTTAACCTCCTCTAAAGGTTCTACTATTTGTACCCCTTCTATACCTGACAGAGCCTCTTCAATTGAAGTCTCTTCAATGTTTTTTATTTCTTCTAAAATTATACCTTCAGGCTGAAGCTCTTCTATTATACTTCCTAATTCTCCCTGAAGTCCTAATTCTCCCTGAAGTCCTAATTCTCCCTGAAGTCCTAATTCTCCCTGAAGTCCTAATTCTTCATGAGTCTCCAATTTTTCCAGAGTTAAATTACTCTCATCAATAGTTTTAATCTCCTCATCAATAGTTTTAATCTCTTGGAATAAGTCCTCTTTCTTCTTTTCGGAAGGAGGTTCTTCTTTCAATATTCTTTCCTTTTTTTCTCCTATCTTAAGAAGATAAGGCTTTGTTGAAAGTCCTGTAATAAGTCTAATATCCTCTATAGCGGTAGGTTTTACTGGAGGAAAGAATCCCACATAAAGAGTCTTCTCTTCAATTTTAAGAGGAATAAAATTATAAAACTTTGTTAAAAAGCTTGGGATACTTTTTAAAGCAAGCTCGTTAGGTTTAAATTCTTTATCTTCTAATATTTCCCATCCTAAAATCTGAGCAAGAAGATCTGTAAGCTCCTCCTTAGTTATTAATCCTTCTGATAAAAGAACTTCTTGTAAATCTTTCCCTTTATATATATTTAAAAGATTATCCAGCATATTTTGGGAGATAATATTCTTTTTTATTAAAATCTCTTGTAATTTACTATTCATATTAGCAAGATCCATTTTTCTCCCCCTTTATTATCTCTCCTCTCATAAGCCACACTTTAATAAGGAGGTTTTCTATCTTCCTTACAGTCCACCTCTTTATCCATACCTCATTTTCATTTAAAGGAGAAACTAATATGGTATACATTCCCAATCTATTTCCTCCCCATATATCTGTTAATATTCTATCACCAATTACTAAAGTTGTCTCGGGGTAAATATCTAAAATTTCTAATGCTTTTTTAAAAGCTCTTGGTCTTGGTTTAAAAGCAGAGCCCATTGCAGGTAAATTAATGATCTCTGAAAAATATATGATTCTTTTATGGGAACAGTTATTTGACATTATAAGTATTTTAAAACCTAATGATTTAAGTCTTTCCAGTAATACTGCTGTCCTTGCATCTAACTCATCTTTATTCCAAGGAACTATAGTATTGTCCAAATCAAAGATAATTCCTTTAAATCCTTCTTCATAGAGTTTCTCAAAATCTATATCAAATATAGAGTCAAAATATTTCTTAGGTTTTAAGCTATCAAACATTTTTCTCTCTATTAAGAATAGCACTCATTTTTTATATCCCTGAGCCTTTAAATGCTCTTCGTAGGTTCTTGTAAAGATATGACTCCCGTCTCCTTTTGCTACAAAGAACAAGAAATCTCCTTTAGGAGAAAGTACAGCCATCAAAGATTTAATAGATGGTGAAGCTATAGGGGTAGGTGGAAGTCCATAATAAATATAAGTATTATAAGGGGAATCAATCTTTAAATCATCATAGTAAAGGACAGGCTTTTGAAAGTTATACAGATATTCTACTGTGGCACAAGATTCAAGCTTATATCCCTTCTTTAGACGGTTAAGAAAAACTCCTGCGATTAGAGGTCTCTCATTATCCAATTTGGCTTCTTTTTCTACAATAGAAGCTAAAACTATCCAGTCATTAAAAGATAAATTTAATTTTTCAAGTGCCTCTCTATAATCTGGGAAATTCCTTGATATCTGCCTAAAGAATTCTTCTAAAAGAGTAGAGATAATTTCATCTTCTTTTATGCCTTTAGGAAATAAATATGTTGAAGGAAAAAGATATCCTTCTAATGAAATAGGTGTGTCATCTCCCAAAAAATTTCTATAATTTCTAAAAAGTCCACTTACAAAGTTTTTATCCTTACAAAGGGTTACAAAAGTCTCTTCCGAAATCCCTAATTTTTCCTTTAAAATTTTTGCAATACCCGAAATGTTTTCGCCCTCAGGAATCGTAACTTTAATAGTAATGGGCTTTCCCTGAGTTAATACATTCAATATCTTAAGTATAGAATAGGAGGGAGATAAAAGATAATAACCAGATTTAATCTCCCGTTCTTTCCCTAAGATTTTGAGAAAAAACAGGAAAAAATCTTTAGATTTAATTAAGCCATGATCCTGAAGAAGAGTAGCTATATAGCTTGCATTGCTTCCCGCAGGAATATATATTTCTACTTGTTCTTTAGTATTAGAAATTGGGAAGGAAAAATATATTATAATCCCTATCAGTATAAAAGCGCCAAGAAGAAAACTTAGGATTAAACTACTCTTCTTCCTCCCAATCTTCTCCTTCTTCCTCTTCTTCTTCCCAGTCTTCTTCTTCTTCTTCAAGGGCTTCCACAACTTTTTCAAATTCATCATCATCTTCTATCTCTTCTAAAGCATCAATATAAAGCTCACCATTTTGTTCTGAAAGTCTGCAACGGAAAATATATATCTCATCTGTATCTTCTGCTAACTTAGGGGTCAAAAGAACATAAGTTTTCTCATCAACCTCTACAAAGTCTCTAATAAGATATTCATAAGTATTACCATTCTCGTCCTCAAGAACTATAACATCTTCAAATTTATCTTTTTCCATTTAGGACACCTCTCCTTAAAAAATTTAAGAGGGGATAAATGGTGCCAGAGGCCGGACTTGAACCGGCACGGGGATTGCTCCCCACTGGATTTTAAGTCCAGTGCGTCTGCCATTCCGCCACTCCGGCGATACCTTACTCCTCTCTTCGGTTTTAAAGTGTATCATAACTTTTATTTTTAGTAAAGTATTGCTTTAAACAAAAGTTTCTATTATAATTCAAGTATCAAAAAGGTCCGGCGGTGTAGCTCAGTGGTTAGAGCACACGGTTCATAACCGTGGTGTCCAGGGTTCGAATCCCTGCACCGCCACCATATAATAGTGATTAAAGATTTAGATTTTATTGAAAAGAAAGTTTTAGATTTTGTAAAAAAAGAGTCCCTGATATATGAAGGGGACTCTATTCTTATTAGTATATCTGGAGGTAGTGATTCTTTTGCTCTTAGTGAAATCCTTTTTTCACTCTCCTCTGTATTAAATTTAAGACTTTCTCTTTTATATATTGATCATCATGTAAGGAAAAATACCGGGGAGGAAAAAAGGATAATAAAAGAATATTCAGAAATGAGAAATCTACCTTTTGATATTCTGGATATCTCTCCAAAAAGTTTTTCAGAAAAGGATTTAAGAGATGAAAGATATAAAATTTTAGAAGAATTTTCGGAAAGAAAACATATAGATAAAATAGCTTTAGGTCACACTCTTAATGATCATATAGAGACTATTATTATGAACTTCCTACGGGGATATGGACTTGATGGATTGTCTGGTATTTCTCCAAAAAGAGAGAAATTTATAAGACCATTATTGGTATTAACTAAAGAGGAAATTTTAGAGTATTGTAAGAGGAAAAATCTACCTTATATAGATGATTTTACAAATTTCTTGCCTTTAACATTAAGAAATACGGTGAGGTTTCAATTAATTCCATTCTTAGAGGAAGCTATTGAACAGTTTCCTACCAGCATTATCACCCAGGCTAAAGTTTTTGCTATAGAAGAGGATTTCTTAGAAAAAACTACCTTGGAATATAAAGAAAAAATTGTTAAATCTACCGATAAAGTTATAGAAATTGATTTTAAGAAATGGGAAGAAACACCTAAGGCTATAAGAATAAGACTTCTAAAAAAACTTTTGAAGGAAATGGGACAAGATATTACCTCGGAAGTTTCAATTTTGACTAATGCAAGAATAATGAAAAAGAAAGAAAAATCAGGAAAGATTATAGAAATTGGTGATTTAGATATCTATAAATCAGGAGGAAAAATTCTCATTTATAAAAAGAGGGGTAGATTGGATTATGAGATTTACCTCCCTATACCTGGAAAGATACGACTGCCCACTGGTGAGGAGATTGAAGCAAATATAATAGAGAATAAAAAAGGCTCTTTTAACATCAAAGATATTTGGCAGGTTTTTTTTGACTATGATAGAATAAATATAAAGGAGTTAAAGATAAGAACATGGAGAGAAGGCGACAGAATAAAGCTTTTTGGGCTTGGAGGAAAAAGTAAAAAGCTTCAGGATCTGTTTGTAGATAAAAAAATTCCACATTGGAAAAGACTTGAAATTCCTCTTGTCTTTTGGGAAAATGAGCTTCTGTGGGTGGTAGGATTAGCAAGAAGTGATATAGCATCTATCACTGAAGAGACCAAAAAAATATTACACTTAAAAGCAAGGAAGGAGGTTTAAATATTTGAATAAGAGAGGATTATTTCAGAGACTAATATTTATTCTAATACTGTTTCTCCTCATATATTCGTTCATAAACCCAAATCTCATGGGTACAAATGATACAGTGAGAGAAATACCTTACTCAGATTTTATAAAAGAAGTTGAAAATAAAGGGGTACTAAGAGTAGAGATTGGAGACAAAGATGCTACTGGTATTTTTAAAGATGGATCAAAATTTAAGGTATATTTACCTTCTCAGGATCCTACTTTAATCCCCACATTAGTAAAAAACGATGTGGAGGTTGAAGTAAGAGCACCAGATACTACGCCTCTGTGGATTACTCTTATATTAGGATTTGCTCCTTACCTCATTTTTATCCTTTTCTTCTGGATGATGTTCCGACAAGTACAAGGAAGTAATAATCAGGCTTTTTCTTTCGGAAGAAGTAAAGCAAGGTTATTTCTTGATAATAAGCCAAAAGTTACTTTTTCAGATGTTGCTGGTGTTGAAGAGGCAAAACAAGAATTAAAAGAAGTGGTAGATTTCTTAAAGTATCCTCAAAAGTATAGACAATTGGGAGCACGGATACCAAGAGGAATACTTCTTGTAGGTCTTCCTGGTACAGGGAAAACTCTCCTTGCAAGAGCAGTAGCAGGAGAGGCTAATGTTCCATTCTTCTCCATAAGTGGGTCAGAGTTCGTAGAGATGTTTGTAGGAGTTGGTGCTGCAAGAGTAAGAGATTTATTTACTCAGGCAAAAAAACTGAGTCCTTCTATTATATTTATAGATGAGTTAGATGCAGTAGGAAGGCATAGAGGTGCTGGACTTGGTGGAGGACATGATGAAAGAGAGCAAACATTAAACCAGCTTCTTGTAGAGATGGATGGCTTTGACGAAAATACAAATTTGATAGTGCTTGCAGCAACTAACAGACCTGATATATTAGATCCAGCTCTTCTTAGACCAGGAAGATTTGATAGAAGGGTGGTTGTAGATAGACCTGATTTTGAAGGAAGAAAGAAGATCTTAGAGGTACATATTAAAGGAAAACCTGTAGGAAAGGATGTGGATATAGATACAATTGCTAAAACTACTCCTGGATTTGTAGGTGCAGATCTTGCAAATCTTGTAAATGAAGCTGCAATTTTAGCAGCAAGGAAAAATAAAAGGGAGATAAATATGGAGGAGTTTGAAGAGGCAATTGAGAAGGTAATTGCAGGACCTGAAAAGAAAAATAGAATTCTAAGAAGCACCGAAAAAGAGATGGTTGCATTTCATGAACTGGGACATGCCTTAGTGGCAAAGCTTACTCCTGAAGCATCTCCAGTACATAAAGTAACTATAATTCCAAGAGGTTTAGCATTAGGTTATACTCTTCAACTTCCCGAAGAAGATAGGTATATCTTATCTAAAAAGGAACTTGAAGCAGAAATCTCAGTCTTACTTGGAGGGAGAGCAGCAGAAGAGCTCATATTTGGGCAACCTACCTCTGGTGCATCTGATGACCTCAAAAGGGCTACAGAACTTGCAAGAAAAATGGTGTGTGAATATGGAATGAGTGAAAAGCTTAAGAATATTACCTTGGGAGAAAATAATTCGGAGGTATTTTTAGGCAAGGATCTTATGCAAATTAAAAATTATAGTGAAGATACAGCAAAAATAATTGATGAGGAGATAAAAAGCCTTATAGATGAAGGATATAATAGAGCTATTGAGCTTTTGAAAAAACATAAAGAGGTGCTTATTGAACTATCAAAGGTTCTAATTGAAAAAGAAACCTTAGATAGTGCTGAGATTGATAAATATTTAAATAAAGATAAATTGGAAAAAGCAGAAATAGAGAGGACCTTATAGGTCCTCTCTTTCTTTTATTTCCTTTTCCTTACTCTTAAGTTCTCTTAATCTATAAAATATCTGCCAGTCTTTTGGATCTTTCTCCATAAATTTTTCAATCTCTTCTCTTGCAGAATCAACTCTTCCAATTTTAATTAAAAGTTCTATAAGGTTATCCTGTGCAGCACTGTTATCAGGATCTCTTTTTAATACTTCTTTGAGTAGTTTCTCAGCTTTTTCATAGTTTCCAGAAAGATATTCTACCCAAGCAATGCCACGTAAATACTCTGGAGCTTCTGGTGAAAGCTCCAATGCTTTTTCAAAATTTTTCCTTGCTTCTTCAAGATTTCCTTCTCCTATAAGGATAAATCCAAGGAAATAATAATTAAAGGCATCATCAGGATCCAAAGCTATAGATTCCTGAATTAGCTCTTTTGATTTATCTGTCTCCTTAACCCAAAGATATAAATCTGCTAATGTAATCCTTAGCCATTTTAGTAATTCAAGATCTTGAACATCCCTCAAAAGATCTTCATATAAAGCAATAGCTTTATAAAGCTTACCCTTTTGCTTTAAATCGTCTGCTCTTCTTAAGATATCTTCTATTTCAGTTTTCATGGCTAAAAGTATAATATATTCCAAGGAAAAATAAAAGAGGAGGCTAAAATGATATTAATAGTGAATCTCAATCCCAGCTTAGATATTGTCTTTAATACCTGGGAGATTAAAAAGGGGAAAGTACATAGGTCTAAAAGAGAATTAATGACGCCAGGTGGAAAGGGAATTAATGTGGCAAAAACATTAAAGGTATTTGGAGAGGATATTTTTGTATTAGGATTCTGTGGAGGCTCTTCCGGGAAGATTTTAAAAGAAGAGCTTGATAAGAGAGAGATACCTTATGAATTTATAGAATCAAAGAGTATGACTCGTTTTGCTATAGGAATTATGGAAGAGAAAGGTTCTCTAATGACTGTGATAAACGGCTCAGGAGAAGAGATAGAGGAAGAAAAGATAGAAGAGTTTTTTGAAAAGTTTAAAGAATATATTAAAGAAGCGAGCACCTTAATAATCTCCGGAAGTCTTCCTCTCAATGTACCTGAAAATATATATGCAAAGATGCTAAATCTTGCGAAAAATTATCCTATCATAAAAGTAGTTGATGCAAGGGGAAAAGCCTTATTAAAAGCATTAGAGGAAAGACCGGACATAATAAAGCCAAATAGAGAAGAAGCAGAAGAGATCTTAGAATTTAAACTGAAAGAAGAAAGAGATCTTAAAAAAGCTGGAGATTTCTTCCAACTTAAAGGAGTTAAAAATGCTCTTATATCCTTAGGAGAAAAAGGTGCTTTTCTAAATAGTAGTGGAGAGATGTACTATGCGTTTCTTCCTCCTACAAAGGGAATAAATTGGGGAACAGGTGATGCCTTCCTTGCAGGATTTATTTATGGTTTAATCTATAATGATCCTATCTTTGCTTTAAAGCTTGCATGTGCTACTGCCTATGTAAAAGTTAAAAAATGGGAGGTAGAAAAAGAGGATTTAGAAGAGATTTTTGACTTAACTTTTAAAGTAAATATAAGAAAACTTTAAAAAATATATATTAACTACTTGACCTTTCAAAATAATTGTGATAATTATATGTAAAAATTTGGGAGCGTGATGAACATGAGAAATGGAAACTTCTCTAAAAGAATCTCTGAAAAATCTTCTGATGCAATGTCCAAGTTTGTCTTAGCCCAGGATCCTGAAAGTATTTCCTTTGCAGGAGGGCTTCCTGATAATGATCTTTTCCCAGTAAATGAACTAACATATGCCTATGAAGAGGTCTTAAGAACAGAAAAAAATGTGGCTTTTCAATATTCCTCTTCTCGTGGCGATACAAAACTTTGTCAATTAATAGGAGAAAGCTTCTTTTCTAAGTGGGGGAAAACTATACCAGTAGAGAAAATCATCCTAACAGAAGGATCTCAACAAGCTTTGGATCTTCTTGGAAAACTCTTTTTAGATGAAGACGATATTGCTCTAATAGAGGAGCCTGGATATTTAGGAACTATTCAAGCATGGAGTATGTTTACCAAAAACCTTGTGGGCATCCCTCAAGACGAAAATGGAATAAATATTGAATATTTAGAGGAGAAACTTCTCTCTCTTGAAAAACCTGCAAAAGTTTTATATATAGTTCCTGACTATTCTAACCCTGCAGGAACTTGTCTCCCAATCCAAAGAAGAGAAAAGCTCATTGAGCTTGCAGAAAAATATCATTTCTATATTGTAGAGGATCTTGCTTACAGCTTACTTTCTTATGATAACGAAACTTTACCTCCTCTTTTTACTTTCTCCGAAAGTAGTAATATCATTACCATAGGAAGCTTCTCAAAGATACTTTCACCAGGTCTTAGAACAGGTTTTGTAGTTGCAGAAAAAGATATTATTGAGTCTCTTACCAGGTTAAAAGAGGCATCTGATCTATGTTCGGGAACATTAAATCAAAAGCTTGTCTATCAATTTTATCGTTTAGGATTCCTTGAAAAACATATAGAAAAACTTAGAAAGGCGTATAAAGAAAAGAGAGATGCACTTAAAAAAGAATTAGAAGAATCCTTTACAGATATTGCTCAGTGGAACAATCCTCACGGTGGATTTTTCTTTTTCTTAGTATTTCCTGAATGGGTAGATACCTATGAACTTGCCGAAAGTGCATTAAGAAATAAAACCAGCTTTGTCCCTGGTAAGGAGTTTTTTGTAAGTCAAAATGGGAAAAATACTGCAAGAGTTTCATTTTCTCAAATTCCTCCAGAGAAAATGAAAGATGGTGTAAGAAGATTCTTAAAGGCATGGGAAGAATATAAAGAAGAGTAAATACTTAATATGATATGGGATCTTACTATAATAGGCGGAGGTCCTGTAGGAAGTTTTGCTGGATACCTTGCAGAAAAGAATAATATTAAAACTCTTATCTTAGAAGAACACTCCCAGATTGGGGAACCTGTTCATTGTCTTGGGAAACTAAGCATACATGCTTTTGAAGAATTTCCTCTACCAAAAACCCCTATATTAAACTCCTTAAAAGGGGGATATTTTTTCTCTCCCGAAGGAGAAGTCATAAAGCTAAAGAAAAATAATATAGACTCCTATATCCTTGACAGAACTCTTTTTGATAGACTTATAGCAGAGATGGCAGAAAAAGAAGGATGTGTCTTTAACTTTAATTCCAAAGCTATCGGAGTAGAGCAAGAAAAAGGATATAGCTCTATCATTGTAAAAGAAAATGAAAAAATAAGAAAGATAGATACAAGAGTAATAATAGATGCAGAAGGTGCTAAAAGACAATTTCTAAAAAAGATAGGAATGCCTGGAAAAACCCATTTAGTATCTCTTCAATATGAGATCTTAGGAGTAGAAGTACCAGATAAGGAATGTGTAGAACTCTATTTTGGGAAGAAATATTCCATAGGATTTTTTTTATGGATAGCCCCCTATGGAGCGAAAATAAAACTTGGAGTTGCAGTAGAACCTCTAAATAATCCTAAGATATTTTTGGATAGATTTATAGAGAAAAATCTAAAAGAGAGAGCATCTGATATAAAAATTGAAAGATCCTATGGAGGAATAATCCCTATATTTGGACCATATGAAGAATATATCTATCCAAATATAATTGTTATAGGGGATGCAGCAGGATATAACAAATCTACCACTGGAGGAGGAATTTATTTTGGGCTTCAAGGGGCAAGCTTAGCTATTACCCAGGTTAAAAAGTATTTGGATAGCGGAGACTTTAAATATTTAAAAGATTATCCTAAGCAAACAAACAAAAAGTTTGGAAAAGAATTAAAATTTACAAAGATGGGAAGAAAAGTTTTAAATGAGCTTTCTGATAAGGATTTAAATTCTATATGGAGAGTTATCAAAGAGAATCCTTCAATTATGAAAGCTGTAGAGGAATCAGGCGATACCGCTTATCAAACTTCTTTACTCCGTGTTATTCCTACTCTTATCTCACCAAAATCCATAAAACTTATAAAATTATTACCAAAAATTCTTAAAGCTCTGTAAAAAATAAAAGGGGGGAAGGATTTTCTCCTTCCCCCCTTAAAACCTTATCCTTTAGAACTTAACTTTTGTAGTGAAGCTTACAGAATCAGGTAATGGATTAGATGTAATAAGTGGTAATGCAGACTTATAAACGGACAATGCAAAGGTTATTCCAGATACTGGTACATAATCTGCTTCAACATAAGCTGCAGATGCTACTGCCGGATCAAGAGTACAGCCATACCACATACCAGATTCATTATTAGTTGCATAGCCCCATACACTAAGTCTATCATTAATACCATAAGATCCATAAAGTGTTACAGAAACACTATTTAGATTAATTGTAGTAACATCAGGAACATCAACTATTACACTGGCATCAAGCTTAGACATTAAAGTGGTACCTAATTCTGCATAGACTCCAAAAGTACCTTTGTATACACCCTTTACTGTTAAAGAAGAATTAGGAATTAAATTATCAAGAGTTGCACCAGCAAGTACTGCAAAGCTGGCATTGTTATAGTAGCCATCAGCAAAAGCAGTAATACCATCAGATACCTTCATACTTATATCTGCTCCAACAGGACCATAATCATAAGCAGTAGCAGGAAGTTTTTTCCTTCCAAGTACACCATAAACGTTGTAGTTAATATTGCCTGCAGCACCAGATAAATTAGCTGCAATCTTATCTTCGGCAGTACCATCTCCGCCAGCTACTCCTCCGGAAATGGTGAAACCTTTAATAACAGCAGATGCTGTAATATCAAAGGATGGTAGATCTACTACAAGACCATAATTGTCAGGTGCAAAGCCACCATATTTATCATATTTCAAAGTTAAGCTGGAAATTCCAAAATCAAGATCATTAAGAGTCATAGATATGGCTCTTACATAAGCATCAGTAGCTATTATATTTGTTGAGCTACTAAATTGCTTTGTCGCACCAAACTGTAATGTTACACTAAAGTTCTTTAAGAGTTTATTTTCAAGATCTGTTACTTTAGAATTTACTTCTGTCAATCCTTCACCAAGTTCAGATACTTTACCAGCTAAATCATCATTTAATACATATAGGTCATCCACACTGGTGGAAAGAGCCTCTATGCTAATATTAGCATTTTCTATATTTGCTTCAGCCTCATCAACTCTTGCATTAACAGCATCTATTTGAGATTGCATATCTGAAAGAGCAGTATTTATATCTTCTATCTCAACTGAAAGATCTGATACTTTAGCATCAAGATCTAATATAAATGCGTTAATATCTTCTAACTCTGCTGGAACTTCTATTCCCTGTATACCTTCCACTTTTGCGGAAAGTTCTGCCATCTTGTCCTCTAAAGTAGATAGATCATCTACTCTCTCAGCAAGCTCTGTTAAGTTTGCATTAATATCATCAAGAGCAGTAAATACATCAGAGATTCCAGAATCTACTGCATCAAGTCTTGCCTCCATGTCTCCTGCTCTACTTTCAAGATCGTCTACTCTTCCTACTAACTCACTAATATCAAACATCTCAGCGCTACCAAGTTTCTCTTCTATCATTGCTTCTACTTCATCAATTGATGGCTTATCTATTAAGGCTGCCTCAACATCTGCAACTCTGGAATCAAGATCTATAACGAATCCCTCAAGATCATCTACTCTCCCTGTAAGATCTCCTAACGTCTCTTCCATCATTGCTTCTACTTCATCAATTGATGGCTTATCTATTAA
>Ga0209608_1001757_pt1 | contig 16843 bp, 12 predicted proteins | sample AD_UKC130_MetaG_FD_184428 | JGI IMG/M metagenome (GOLD analysis project Ga0209608, IMG submission 184428) | Active sludge microbial communities of municipal wastewater-treating anaerobic digesters from Canada - AD_UKC130_MetaG (SPAdes) (version 2) | ecosystem: Engineered > Bioreactor > Anaerobic... | reverse complement strand
CAAGGTGAAGTCGTCGTAAATATTGGCTCCGGTGAACTGCTCCGCTACGGGACGTCCATCCACGATTTCCTGGCAAGTCTCATCCGCAGGACGCAAGAAGGCTGACATCGTCCACCGCTGAAACTGGCGATCCCACTCTGGTGCCCGCTCGTCATTCGGCATCAGTAGCATAGCCACCGAGAGGATTTGGGCGTTCCAGGCGTTTTCTTCGGCCTTTGTATCTCCCCGCAATTGCGATGGCGGGTCACTCCGCGCGATGCGTTCCGCTTCATGGCGAACCACCCGGCGTACGGCAATTTGCAAATCTTCCGGAAGGCTGTCGAAAATCCACCAGGCTCCCCGACCCAGCATCTGGGCCCAATGGGCAGACTGCCATGCATCGCCCCAAGGCTTCCCGTCGCCCGTGGGACGATTTCCCGTGACGTGGGTGTCTGTGAGATATCGAATCATGGGGATAATCGCCTCATGGAGGAGTTTCTCCCGCGACATGCCCACAACCGTTTCATCGTAGGGGCCAAAACGATAAAGAAAGCAAAAAGCCTGCACGGCCCCCGTGTTTGGTCGAATCCAATGCTCCTGACTTCGGCTTTCTGTGAGAAGTTTGTACTTTTCGTCTCCATTCCAAGGTTTTAGCTGATCCAGCAAAAAATGAGCCTGCTTTTCGAGGACCAGATAAACCCGATTAGCAATCGAGGCAATTTCTGGTGATGGTAACTCCGGCAAGTCAAAGCGCAAGACGTCGGCACCGTTTGAGAGAGCAACCTGTGATGAGACGATGGTGAGAAAGAGGGCCAGCGATAACGTTGCCGCGAACATACGTCCGGCATGCCGTTGACGCGATAAAGATTTGCCCCGCCGAAGTAGGTCTCGGTCCATGCGGCAAATCCTAATTCAAAAAGGGACACGTAGGGATAAACCACTCGGTAACACCACCGATCATTCCGACAGTCCCATTGTGCCCCAAGCGAACTAAGAGGACAATCCCTTTTATGGTTCCAGGACAATCTTGCCGACGAGGTTCCCGGCACCGCCGAGTGTGTTTTGTTCTTGCAACCGATGGGCCTCCACTGCCTGTGAGAGTCGAAGAACCCTGCCGATCACAGGGCGAAGTTTTCCATTTTTCAACCATTGATTGATCTGCTCGGCGGCGCGCTGCTGTTCCTCTGGCGGTGCATTGAACATGGCGAAGCCGAAGGCCTTGCAGTCTTTCACATAGAAAGATCCCACCGGAAATTTTGGCTTGGATTGACGCCCGGCTATTAAGACGAGACGTCCGCGCATCGCTAGTAGCGATACCGCCATTTCCAGATTCTGCTCGCGGAGGGTTTCAAACCAAACATTGACCCCCTCTGGGGCAAAGCGACGGATAGCTTCGGCCTCGTTTTCCTGCTTGTAATTGATCACCACATCCGCCCCTAATTGGCGGCACAAATCGGCTTTTTCCTCGTTTCCGGCGGTGGTAATCACCCTGGCCCCGACGGCCTTGGCCATTTGAACCACACAGGAACCGACGCCGCCCGTCCCGCCGTGCACAAATACGGTCTCATTGGGTCTAAGGTTAGCATCGCGGAATAGTCCCAAATAGGCCGTGATGCCCACAAGGGCAATGGCTGCAGCTTCTCGATCCGAGACCGTTGCTGGGGTTGGATACAGCCAGCATTCATCCACCGCCGCATATTCCGCGAACGTGCCCTGCCGCCCCAAAAGTCCTTGGTTTGATCCCCAGACACGGTCACCCGGCTTGAACCGGGTAACACGGGCACCGACGGCTTCCACGGTGCCTGCCACATCACAGCCAAGAATGTAGGGCTTTGGTAGGGGCATTTTCACTGTTCCCGCCCGGATATATGTGTCAATGGGGTTGACGGAAACGGCTCCGACTCGTACCAGAACCTCTGTTTCCTTAAGTTGAGGCACGGGCAAATCGTCGTAACGAATTACTTCAGGAGGTCCAGGATGGTCGATATAGGCTGCTTTCATCGTCGACATCCTTTCATCGAGTGAATGCGGAGAACTCAACTTTCCACAGTCATGCACCGCCGGGACGAATGTGCAGGCAACAGCATCCTTCGCCGCCGGGTTGCCAAGTGTCGGCGAAAAAGCCGAATCCAGCTTCGCGGAATAGTCCGTAATCGACTTCGGCTGCAATCCGACAGAGTCGGGCAACAAGCTCGTCAGGTAGGCCGGCCTCTACCCAGGCCTCGCGGAGGGGACAACGGTGAAATTTGATATCCAGTGCGTCGGGCGTGTCCGTCAGTATCTCCGGTTCAAAAAGTCGGCCATCGTCCGGGAGGTGGGCTAGGAATGTCTCTTTGACGGCCGCGAGATTATTGGGGGCAAATCGAGCGTATTCCCTTTCCCGCTCCTGACCCCGACGATAAATCGCCCGCTTGAGAATCTCTTCGGCCTGGTCCGGACCCAATATACGAGCCAGTTCGTCGTAGATGTGATAGTAAATGAGTGCCCGATTCTTGTAGGAATCAAGTAACTGCTGACGGAGTTGCTCCAGTTTGTCCGGCTGATTCATGGCAGTGATCCTGATCTGGGAAAGGCCTTTTGAGTAATTTTGTTCTGGTGAAATTATAGGCTGACGCATCGGCAGAAGGCCACTGGAAGTGCATCACTCCGGACGGATGGCAGGCCGTCTCCTGTCCTATAAGTGTTCCTATGAACACGTAAAAGCGTCTTGACGATGTTAGGATACAAATGTACACTACATGGGGAGGTAACGAAGATGGCCAGCATCGATAGCGCTCTCTCTGCCGAACTTTTACCCATGCCGTCTCCGGAAATCGTGGCACAATTACGGAGGAACATCTCCACTATCCACCGATCTTACCGACCGCGCCAGGGGCAGAAATTCCCTATCGACATTCCTGAGGTCATGGACCTCTTTCCTGGGGGACAATTACCCTATGGTTCCATTATGGAATGGTTTACAGAAACCCATGGAACAGAGGCCGAATCCCTTTCGTTGCGAATCGGATGGAGTGCCTGTCTGCGGAACCGATTTTTGGTGATTGTTGATCCATGTTTCGAGATTTATCCTCCCGGTCTTTCCCAGTTGGGTATCGACCTCAATCGAGTTGTCTTTGTTCACCCTGCAACAAAATCGGACATGTTGTGGACCATTGATCAAGCGCTTCGATGTTCGGCGGTAGGGGCTGTGTGGTCCTATCTCGAATCGCTTGATCCGATCAATCATCGTCGTTATCAACTTGCTTCAGAATGTGGGGGAACAGTGGGAATTTTTGTGCGACCTCTCAGGGCGAGGAAAGAGTCTTCGTGGGCAGAGTTTCGCCTTTTGGTTCAGCCGGTAGCTTTTCCCGCCGGAGAAATCGGTTCCCAATGTCGACGGATTCAGGTCACCTTGTTGCGAGCTCCTGGACTTTCGGAGCCCATTGTACGGGAGGTATGGATCGATGACCCAGCGGATCGCTTGCTTGACATTCAGCGGGTGGAACCTTTCCAACGCCGCTACCAGTACCAAAAAAACAGGGCATAATCACGCTTCTTCACCCGGTCTTCAAGAAGATGATGTTCGGAAGCGTCAGGACCGCTTGGCCGAAATATGCCTCCGCTACACTCCCCATGTGGGTTTGGTTGAGGATCCCCATTCAGATTCTCTTTTTCTTGAATTAACGGATATTCAGCACCTCATCCCCGATGAACGGCGGTTCGTTATCCAGCTGCTGATGGACTGCCATCGGGAAGGTTATTTCCCCACGAAAATAGCCGTTGCCGATACCCCTGGCGCTGCCTGGGCCATGACGCATTTTGGCACCGGCCCAAGGGCAACGGAGATTTCCTCGGCATGGATTCTTCCCCCGTCGGAGAGCAAAAAGTGGATTGCATCCCTGCCCGTCGAGGCCCTGCGGATCCCTGATTTAGTGGCCGAGTGGTGTCACGAGTTGGGCCTTCATCGTATTGGCGATCTTATCCATTTCCCGATGGCAGAATTGCGAAAACGCTTTGGGGAGATCCTTGTCCTACGTCTGGAACAACTTCTGGGAAGCCGGCAAGAAATCCTCTCGCCCTATCTTCCCCAGCCACAATTTGAGGAACATCTCTGGTTGGAATATCCCGCCCGATCTTGGGAACACCTAAGTCCCAGCCTAAGTGCTTTCCTCAAACGACTTACTCAGCAACTTGTCTCTCACAACGTGGGGGCACTGGGACTTCGCGTCAATCTTCTTTGTGAGGATCATTCCGCGGTGACGCTCTCGGTGAGTTTGTTTCGTCCAAGTATCGATCCTCATCACCTTTCCGGATTGATCGAATTAGGTTTTAGACAGAAACATTTTTCATCTCCCATCGTGGGCATTAATGCCGTCGTATCGCATGTGGCCCCGCTAGAATCGCACCAGGCCACACTCTTTCCCGATGGAGAGACGGATTGGCCTTCTTCAGAGTGGGGGCATCTTCTTGAACGATTGTCCTGCCGACTGGGAACAGCCCGCGTGTGCTATGCCGTCCTAAATCCTGACCATGATCCGGAAAAGGCCTACTTCTGGTACCCTTGCCTATCCCATCGCAAATCCCACAAACCGAGGTCTGACGGTAAAGCATTGGTCACAAAGGGGCCTCGTCCTGTCCGGCTTTTTCGTGCCCCGATCCCTATCCAGGTCGTCACGGCAATCCCTTCCGGGGTTCCTTACCAGATCCATCATCAGGGGCAATCACATCATGTTGTTCGCTGGTGGGGACCCGAGCGAATTCAGACAGGTTGGTGGCGGGGGGAGTCGATCACCCGGGATTATTACCGTGTTGAGCTGCAAAATGGCGTGCACTACTGGATTTATCGCTGTTTGGAAAGTGGAACTTGGTTCTTGCACGGTACTTTTGGCTGAGGAAAAGCAAAAGGGTTTTGACCACGGTGTTTTCCTGGGGAAGCTACATTTCAAGGTGTGATGCGACCATGTATTGTGAACTTCATGTCAAAACCAACTTTTCTTTTCTTCAGGGGGCTTCGCATCCCGATGAGCTTGTCCGTCAGGCAGCCGAGTTGGGGTTAGCTGGCATCGCCATTACCGATAAGGCCAGTGTTGCCGGCGTTGTCCGGGCTCATGTGACGGCCAAGGAACTGGGTGTCAAGCTCATCATTGGTGCGGAAATCGTCCCCAAGGATAGTTTGCCGGTGGTTCTTTGGGCCACGGATCGGGCTTCCTACGGCCGTTTGTGCCGACTCATCACAAAAGGACGATGTCGCTCGGAGAAGGGAGAGTATCTCCTCACATTTGACGACATTGCTGAACATAGCCAGGGGTTATTAGCGGGGGTCATTCCTCGTGTCCGTGATGGCCAGACGATTCTTCACCATCTTCAGCAGTATCGAGGTGTTTTCGGTCAGCGGGCTTATCTTTTGGGAGAGATTCTTTTGGGGCCTAACGATCGCCGGCAGCTAGAGTGGTTGCAGCATTTATCCCATCGTTCGCGTCTTCCCCTGGTGGCGGCGGGAAACGTCTTTTACCATCATCCGTCTCGTGCGGCACTCTGTGACATATTAACGGCTATCCGTCTGGGGACAACGGTGGATGCCCTTGGTGAGCATCGCTTTGCTAATGCCCAACGGTATCTTAAGTCCTTTGAAGAGATCAACGCTCTCTGGTATCGTTGTCCGGAAGCTGTAGCACGGACGCGAGAAATCGCCGATCTCTGTCGTTTTTCACTAGATGATTTGCGATATGAGTATCCCCAAGAGCTTTCACCGCCGGGAGAAACACCGTTCGGATATTTGCAACGTCTTGTCTGGGAAGGGGCCAAAAAACGATACCCCAAAGGAATTCCAGAAAAGGTGTCCCGGCTTCTCGAACACGAGCTCAAGCTAATCCACGAGCTGTCCTATGAACCCTATTTTCTAACGGTATGGGACCTTGTTCGGTTTGCCCGAAGTCGCGGGATTCTTTGCCAGGGCAGGGGGTCGGCGGCCAACTCGGCAGTGTGTTATTGCCTGGGGATTACGGCTGTCGATCCGGAACGGATGGACCTTCTTTTTGAGCGATTTGTCAGTCGTGAAAGAAACGAAGCCCCTGACATCGATGTGGATTTTGAGCACCAGCGCCGCGAGGAGATCATCCAGTACATTTATCAAAAATATGGACGCGAACGAGCCGGAATGACAGCCGAAGTCATCACCTACCGTCCACGCTCTGCCGTGCGCGATGTGGGAAAGGCACTCGGATTTTCTCTTCAAGAGGTGGACCGGATTGCCAAGCAGATCGAACGATTTCATGAGGAACCAGACCTTCTTGAGCGTTGCCGAGAGGCTGGAATTGACGTAGATCAGCTAGCCACCCAGCATCTAGTGCAATGGGCTACAACTATCACCGGATTTCCCAGGCATCTTTCCCAACACACGGGCGGAATGGTTATTACCCAGGGGCCTCTTTGTGAGTTGGTCCCCATTGAAAATGGGGCAATGCCCGATCGAACCGTCATTCAATGGAATAAGGACGACTTGGATGAATTGGGCATTCTAAAAGTCGATTGTCTCTGCCTGGGCATGCTCACAGCGATTCGTCGTACTTTCGATACTGTTTTCAAACATTACGGCCGCAAGCTGAGCCTGGCTTCGATTCCGGAGGGTGATCCCGGTGTTTATGCCATGATCCGAAGGGCCGACACCATGGGGGTCTTTCAGATTGAGAGCCGTGCTCAAATGAACATGCTCCCCAGACTTCAACCCCGGTGTTTTTATGACCTCGTGATTGAGGTGGCTATTGTTCGTCCTGGACCAATCCAGGGGAATATGGTCCATCCCTACCTCCGCCGGCGAAATGGTGAGGAACCCGTCACGTATCCCAACGAGGTTATTCGCCAGGTCTTGGGAAAAACCCTTGGTGTGCCCCTTTTCCAAGAGCAAGCAATGCGATTGGCCATCGTGGCCGCTGGATTTACCCCTGGCGAGGCCGATCAGCTTCGTCGAGCCATGGGAGCGTGGAGACGCCCTGGCTTGATCGACGCTTTTCGACGCAAACTCATCAACGGCATGTTGGCCAATGGATTTACGCCCGAATACGCCGAGGCCATCTTTCGGCAAATCCGCGGCTTTGGTGATTATGGTTTTCCGGAATCCCATGCCGCCAGTTTCGCTTTGCTCGTCTATGTTTCAGCCTGGTTGAAATATCATTACCAGGCGGCCTTTACCGTAGGCCTTCTGAATAGCCAACCCATGGGATTTTATGCGCCAGCTCAGCTCATCACTGATGCCAAACGGCATGGGGTGGAAATTCGGCCCGTCGATATCAACTACAGTTATTGGGAAACTGACCTAGAGGGCGCAACTGCTTTCCCTGTTGTAAGTTCAGAGCGTGACAGCTCTTGGGGCAGATGCCCTGAAAATGTTGAGTCGTTAAGCGAAGACGGAGGATCATTGTTCCCATTTTCAGAGGACGAAAACAGTCAATGGCATTCCTCGCCTGTTCCCGATGATATCCTTCGCTCTGGTAGTAAGCATTCGTTTCCCGAGTCCTCTCTTTTACCAGCCAAGGCCATTCGCCTTGGGTTTCACATGGTTCATGGATTACGAGAATCGGATGTCGAAAAAATCATTGAAGCCCGGAAGGATGGCCCTTTCACAAGTATTGCCGATGTAATGAGACGAACTGGTCTAAGTCAAGCCACAATCATTCGTCTGGCCCGCGCCGACGCTTTTGGCTCGCTGGGTTTGCGGCGACGGGAAGCCCTCTGGGAAGCCCGTGCCCTTTCAACCGCCACACCTCCTCCTTTGTTTCAAGATAGGACCTCCTCGGACCAGAGTTTGGCCGGGGGTATTTCCTCGTCGGCGGATACCCGGGAGCAAAGTCATTCTCCGCCTTCCATGAACCTGGCGGAGGAAGTTCTGGCGGATTATGCCATGATCGGGTTGTCTCTAAAGGCCCATCCCCTTCGACTTCTTCGAAAAGAGCTAAATCAACTCCAGGTTGTCCCCGCCGAGCGATTGCTGGAAATTCCTGACGGCCATCCAGTTCGCGTGGCGGGAATGGTTCTAGTGAGACAGCGGCCAGCTACGGCCCATGGGATCACTTTTATGACCATCGAAGATGAGACCGGCATTGTGAATCTTGTCGTCCGCCCAGATGTGTGGCAACGCTGGCGATCGGCGGCCCTTAATGCCACACTTCTTTTTGCAGTGGGCAGACTTCAAAAACAAAACGGCGTCATTCATGTGGTCGCTATCCGATTAGAGGACCTTTCTGCAAAACTGGCCGGTCTCCAGGCAAGATCGCGAGATTTTTGTTGACACCCACTTTTTGGGCACGAAAAAACCGGTATTCGAAATTTCCGTCCCGAATACCGGTTTGCTCGGCAGAATCATTTAATTCCGTAACGGATAGCTATCCGATCTGATTAAGGAAGCCTTTCGAGGATTGCCTGGGCACGGGCCTTGACCGCCGGATCCGTTGCCTTCTGCACGACTTGTGAAAGGGCCTCCCGCAACCCGGGAACGTTCTTTTGCAGTTTCTCGGCGATCGTCACAATTGTTTCGCAGGCAGCTGCCCGCATCCCTGGTCGATCGATTTCGGCCACCGCGAGAGCCAATCCTTCAGCCGATGGATTCCGCCGCAGCACATCCATGACCAAGCGACGTTCATCCGGCCGGTCAGAAACTTGCAGGGCATTACGGCACATGGCCAACCGTTCTGCGTCAGGCACATTGAACTGCCGAGCGACCCGAATGTAACCCCGGATCAAACGAATCCGGTACTGGGGCGCCGCATTTTTCTGAATGAGGTCCCAAAGAACGGGTGCAACATCCGGTGACAGCCAGTTACCCAAAATAGCTGTTGCCGCATCTTGCAGACTGGAATCCTGGCTCTGAGCGGCCCCTGCCACGGCAGCAAGTGCCGTCGGCCCACCGAGGCTCCCGAGAACCTCCAGCAAATCCCGCCGCGTATTACCTGGGGCCTTATCCATGTGTTGAATCAGCATCTTGGCGATAGCATCTCGATCCCGTACCCGCTGGCTCGCCGCCTGAAGAGCATCCTTCACGGCAGCAACGTCGTCAGCGGATGGCGACGTTATCAAGCGTTCCACCAGCATCGCGACGTCTTCATCTTGGCCGAGGTTTCCCAACGTGCGGATCGCCGCCAGGCGGATACTCGGATCAGCGCTGGCAGCCAACTGGCGGACAACGGGAGAGGCCGCCAACGTCCGACGCTGCCCGACAACTTCCAAGAGCACAAGTTTTCCCTTTGAGTCTTCCTTGGCAAGGGAGTCGGCAAGGGCCTCCCCAACTCCCGGGCCTTGCAAAGACACGAGGGCCGCCTTAGCTTGCTCGGCTACTACCTCATCCGAGGACTTTGCCACTTCGAGTAAAAGCGCCACATCGGACTTGTCACCGCATTTCGCGAGACTTCGTATCGCTGCCAACTTCATTGCGCCGCTTGCCTCGGCCACAGCCTTGCGAATCGCAGGCAGCGCTTCCTGGACACCGGCATCTGCCAGGGCTTCAACAATTTTGGCCTGCCTATCTTCGGAAACCACACCGAGATGTTTGACCAGTTCTTCCGTTGCAGCGGCAGACTTCATTTCTCTTGCCACACGGAGGGCAAGGTCGAATACGCCACTGTCGTCCGTCTCCAGGAGCTCTTTCAATAAGGTCACCCCGTTGTCACCCCTTGCCATCACGGCACCCCGCATCGCCGCCAGCCGAACGGGTTTGGGAACATCCGCCTTCCTGACCGCATCGAAGATGTCGATGGCAAGTTCCGTGTTTCCTTCTTTCTTGACGATTTCCGCGCAGATTAAAAGGGCATCCCCGACGGCGCGTCGTGTTGTGGCCTTTTCACTTTGAAGAGACTTTTTCAGAATGTCTGCGGCTTCTACGTTTGCAATTCGCCCTAATGCCGATGCCGCGGCATCGACCACGGCAGGCTCGTCATGATTTAACAACGGTGCAATCGCCACAACTGCCTTGGTGTCACGCCGTACACCGATCGAGTTTAAGATTCCTAGACGCACCCCGCCCTCGGCTCGCGAAAGGGCTTCCCGAAGCGCGTCGTCAACCACCGCCGCGGGGATCGGCTCAAGGGCATATCGGGCATAGTGGGAGAACTTTTCATCCAAAAGCATCTTAGCCAGGACGGGAACGGCCTCGGCCGTGCCGAAAACCGCCAGACGTTTGCAGGCCACCGCCTTCTCAAAGTCCGAGGATTCTTTGGACTCCAAGATGGCGACCAGTTTCGCACTGTCGGTGAGGGTTGAAACATCCTCCGCGACGCATAACCGCCCCGCGATGATCGTTATCAGACAGAAGATGGCAGCGAGTATTCGAGTCATGATTGTCCTCCTATCAGCGATCGGTTGATGATACTCGTAAGGGAGTGTTAAATATGCCACGGCTCCCGCAAGGCCCGGGAACGCATCCGGTTTGCTTCATCGTCCCCGATGAACTCTTCCTTCACGGGATCAAAGCGAAGCTTGCGGCCCAATTGCCAGGCAATGTAGGCGGCGTGGCAAGCGATGTGCGACTGTGCCGCGACGTCAGCATTGGCGGCCGGCATAGCCCGGCTTTTGACGCAATTGAGAAAGTCGCGAATGTGCGTGGAAGGATCTGTGCCCGCCATGGTAAAGACCGGCATTTCTGAGCGGAGCGATTCCGGATAAACCGCAACCTGGCCACTGTCGCCGGTCTCGATCCAGCCCTCGTCACCTTCAAATCGCACACTACACGTGCCCAAACCCAACCAACCGGTATCGCGCATGATCAACTTCACACCGTTGGCGTAAGTTGCGTGGACATGATTGCCCTGTGGTTCAAACTCAATGGGTGCCGTGTTATCGGCTTTGTTGGCCCATTGGCACAGATCCACGGTGTGCGATCCCCATTCCAGAATCCCGCCGCCGTGGAAATCAAAATGCCCCCGCCATCCACCATTGACATAGCGTTGATTGAAAGGCCGCCAAGGACAAGGTCCCAGCCACAAATCCCAGTCGCACTCGTCTTTGGGGGGTTCCGGTTCCGCAGGTAGCCATTCGTGGGTGGTTCTTGGATCAAGCGTATTCGCATGGACCGTATGCAGCTTGCCCAACTTCCCACTGTATACGAGATTGATTGCGAATATGAAGTTACCGATGTTTCGCCGCTGGGTTCCTGCTTGATACACCCGCCCGTAGCGCCGGATCGTTTCCGCCAGGGCGCGACTTTCGGCGATGGTCATGGAGCATGGCTTTTCGCAATAAATGTCCTTTCCAGCTTTGGCAGCGTAGATGGATGCCATGGTGTGCCATCGATCGCCGGTAGCGATCAATACGGCGTCGATGTCATCCCGCAGCAAGAGATCAAACATGTTGCGATAGGTCTTGCAGTCGGAGTTCTGATGATGCCGGTCGACCATCTGTTTGACGGCTTCCCGCCGTGCCGCTTGGGCGTCGGCCACGGCTACGAATTGCACGTCGGGATTCTTCAGGAACGCGGCCAGGTCTGTCCGACCACGCGGCCCAATCCCCAGGCCGCCCATGACAATCCGCTCACTGGGCGCTACGAAGCCATTTAATCCCAAGGCCTTTCCCGGGATGAGGGAAGGAACCGCTAAGGCCGACAGCGCACCGATGCTCGTCCCCAGAAAGCGACGGCGACATATCTTTGTCACGTGTCTCATCGATTAACCTCCTTTTACTTGGTGGGGTTGCTTTCAGAAAAACAGGGTTCCCTTCGTTCAGTCCAAGCCGGCAAAGTCACTGGGGCGCAGACCCTTCTTATAACCGTTGAAGCCAAAATAGTTTGGCTCGAATTGGCCCACGATCTCCACGTTGGCCTTCTTGGGAATCAGATCCTCCATTCCGAGGCACCAATAAACGGCATTAACCACCAATCGCCGGAGTCCCTCGCTCTTGAAATCGACTGCCGCTCCCATGGTGGTTGTAAAGACGCGCCCGGCCGGACCATTCTCCCATGTGTAGGTCTTGATCCACGCCACCGGCATCATAGGATCGTTCTTCGGGCCCTCAACCGGCTTATCTTGCGGCGACATCCCTTCGAGAACGGCACCAAGGACCAAAGGCTGGGAATCCCCCGGCAAAGGAAGGCGAACGCGATAAACGTCGGTTGGTCCCCAAATGTCGTCACAGCCACGAACGATGGGATGGTCTTTCATCTCGGGCGCAATGACGCCGCGGGTGCTTTCCTTGTTGTGGGCACCATGATGGGCAATCCATGTCTCCCCGAGGACGATGCGACCGAAGCCGCCTTCCCAACCGGGCTCTTTACAATCCCAGCTCATATGCGCATATGTCTTTCCAGCCGGTATGGCAAAGGCGTGAGTAGCTGTGCGAAATCCCATAACCGGCCGACCTTTTTTCAAGTAGTTCACGATGTGGCTCATTTGCTCGTCGGGCAAATCCCGAAAGCGTGTCGCAATAATCATCAAGTCGGCGTTTTCAAGGGCCTCAAGTCCAGGGATATTGTCCCGAACGTTTGGAGCAATTTCACCAGTGGCGGGGTCGATGGCAAACAACACCGTGCAGGTAAACCCATGCCACTTTGCCAGGATTTTGCCCAACATGGGCAGGGCCTCTTCCGAGCGATATTCTTCGTCGCCCGATATCAGAACGATATGCTTACCGAGACCAGGCCCTTGCTGCCCCCGATAAACAACCCAGGGACCGTCTTCGTCGGCAAAGGCGTAAAATGACCACCCACTGGCCAATAGCAAGGCAATAGCCAGTCCGAAAACACCCCTAAAGGAGGCCATTTGGTGCACACGCATGGTTGTTTTCTCCGTTTTCGTCACCCAAAACCTATTCAAATCAGTTCTTAGCAAATAGTGTAAACACCACTTACCCATACTCAAATGGTGATGGCTAAGCACAGCGCACGGACATTTCCTTCAATTGCCGTCATTACGGGATATGAAGTACCTCCCGTCCGCGGCCCTGCTGAATGAGAGGCACGTAGTCTTCTAGATAGGCGAGCGTTTGCGGGTCCGTCAAATCGACGGTTGCTCGCCGTTCCGCCGACAGATAGGCTGCCATCGTCAATTTCACAATTTCTCTACCGAAGTCCCAGTCCATCAGGGCCGGACGACCTGTCAGCAAGGACTCCAGAGCGTCGATGTTTTCGTCCACGTAACCATACAGATCGGGTTCGTTAGGTTGGACGGTGACCAACCCGCGCGTTGCTTGCTGTTTTTCCAAGGCGGCTTCGGCATCGGCAACAGCGGCGGCCGCCACGTCACCCACGAAGACCTCCAGTGGCGAACGGAGCGTATTGAACTCGAAGGCATAACCGGGTCCAATCCCGTCGATCATGACCCGGAGCCCTTGCTTATCGTACATCCACGAAACTGTGAACTGTGCCTTGCTGATGCAATTGGTTTCAGGATTCAAGAAGGTGATCAACCCCGTGGCGAAGTCGTCCGCAGGAGTCTTGGAGTAGTCAACGCCGAATCGCTGTCGAAGTGCTTCACGGTATTGAGGGCGGCCCCATTTTAAGAGCGACAGATCGGCTTGAACGGCGATTGGCCGGAGAAAACCGAGCGGTTTGCCCGGCGGCGTCAGCAAATACCAAGCTACGGCGACGCTATGGCACCCCATGTCGGTCATCACGCCACCACCCTGTTGAACAGGGTCCCAGAACCACGCACTGTGCGGTCCCGCGTGTTCCTCCGACGCCCTGACTAGTGTCAGAGGGCCCATGGTCTTTACCACGGGTTCAAGTTGCGCCCGGGCCTGCTGGACCGCCTTCATGTGGAGTTGGTTTTCAAAATAGATGAGAGGCACTCCAAACGGGCGCAATCGTTCAATCATTTGCCGGGCTTCCCGAAGATTCCTGGCAAGTGGCTTATCACAGATCACGGCCCGCAGCTTAGCCCCCTCGTCGAGGGCTTTCCCAATCTCTTCCACAATTGGTACACGTGCGAAGTTGGGGGCGTAAATGGCCACCACATCCACGTGATGGGCCATCTCTCGGACGGAGGGGAAAATTCGGCCCTCCCCCAACCTTTTCGCTTGAACAAATTGCGACAGGGCTTCAGGCGGGCGGCGCGAGACTAGACCGGCTACCTCAATCCCTCGAACTTGTTCCAGCGCACGCAGTTGAAACTTCGCGTAAAACCCACCACCCACTATGCCGTAACGGATTGTCTCCATCTCACACCTCCGTTGCTGGATTCTCGAGTACCGTTCGCGCGACCTGAACCGATGTCGAAATCAGAATCCGCCTCACCGGCGATTATGTGCTGTCATCATCGTACGGTCTCTTAGAACCCTCCGCAACCCACCGTGTGGTAAGTCAAAGGAAATATAACGCGGGCCACGTGTTGCGCCAGTGGCACTCCAAATTTCTTTCGTTGCGAAAAACACGCGGGGCCTCGAGATGCCGTAATGCTTGGCGCATGTCTCGTTTGTCCTCCTCGGGACAGTCAAATTGCCAAGCGATCCATTCGTCCTCGGCCAGGCTGTACGGTGTCAGGGGATCGCGTAGAACAGCGAAGCGACTTGCCGGAACTGATAGTAGAGCCGACGGAGAGTGTCGTAATCCAACTCTTTTATGCGGATATCAATGTCCCACAGGGACTGTTTAGCGAAAGCAACCACTGGGAACGGTTTTCAAACGTAACCAATGTTACGCTGAGGCCGCTTGCTTGATCTTGCCAAACCTGCACATATCGGGTGCGATTGAGGTCCAGTCGTTCCACGTTGTGTGTACAGGGCCACGTGGCAAGCACTGTCGTGGGAGGCCGATTGTCATAAAGGAACGAAAAAGGGCACACCGCCACCGTCTTTTAGATATTGGCCCACCCAGGTTCTCGCATCTGCCCGCTCGTCTTCTCGTGGAAGCACGGCGAATACGGAGTTTGCCGTAGCCAAAACCGTTGCCAAACCGATAGCCGCAAGACTCAGCGGGCGACGTATTCGCATACTTTCACCCCACAGACAGCGCCAAGCTAATTGCACCATTGGCGGCGGTTATCGTGATAATGGTTGGGATACAAATGGCTTGCTACTGACAGGGGGAGCTATGGTTTCTTCTGTTCCAAGATTTCAATGTCCTTGAACATGACCAGCATGTCGTTGCCACCGTGAAGCTGCAAGGCGAAATGGCCCTCACGACGACCGGGATCATTTTTTACCTCGGACATTTTTATCCCGTTAAGCCACACGGTGATGTCGCCACCTTGGGCCGAAACCACCATTTCATTCCACTCTTGGAATTTGAATGCCTTTTTCACCAGTTCCGGGTCGGGCCGCACAACCCACGCCCGGCCGTTCGTTTCATACAGCCCGCCGGTATTGGCATCGGGTGCAATTTCTGCCTGGAAACCCGATATGCCGCTGTGACCTTCTTCCACACATCGAAAATAGAAACCGCTATTTCCCTGCAGCGCCTTGAATTTAAGCCGCACGACGAAATCACCAAAGGCGCCATCGCTTACCAAATGGCCAAACTCTTTTTCTGCGGCATTCTTCCTCCCGACGATGATGCCGTCTTCGATGGTCCACTGACCAACACCGATGATATGCCAGCCCTGAAAAGTCTTCCCGTTGAAAAGTGGTTTCCATTGACCGCTGGGAGGCTGAGCCGCCAGGACTAGACTTGCAACTGACGTCAAGCCGACAACGGCCAGAAGGATCAAATACTTGCAGCTACGCATGATAGACCTCCCTAGTACAAAAGATGGTTGGAACACGTGCTGATCTTCGCCGGGAAAACAAACAACCGGCCAACCGGACGCCAGCATAGTCCCGCAGGCTTGACGAATCAAGACTCGCCACGCGACTGAAGTTTACCCGCTGTTTGGAGCCACAGCTCCCGTTTCGGATTAAGCTGGCGAGCGCGGTTGGCCGTTGGTCCGTCAATGACGCCTGGTAACTCTCAATGTAGCGCTGGGCGTTAAGAGTCTAATCCCAAAAATCCCCCTCTCCCGTCGGGAGAGGGTTGGGGTGAGGGCAAGCGATCGTCGGAGTCGATCGACAAAACTGGCAGCGATTCGAGCCACCCTCACCGCCGATCGCTCTCCCGCCGAACGGGCGTGGGAAGATCATGGCGTAGGCTGTAAGCCTGAGTACCGGTCAACTGCCGGCCTTCGTCAACATTTGTTCCACTTCATCCCTAGTGGGGAAGGAAGTTTGTGCCCCTGGGCGGGTCACGGAAATGGCCGCCGCACAGGTGGCCCAACGAATTGCCTCTTCCCACGGTTGATTCTCCGCCAGTGCCGCGGCGAGAGCCCCGTTGAAAGCGTCACCGGCGCCGGTGGTGTCCACGGCATTGACGCGGAAAGCGGGATATGCTGCGGTTCGCTCCGCATCCACCACAAGACAGCCTTGACTTCTCAGTGTCACGATCACCTTGTTGACGCCCTTCTGCCTTAGGACATAGGCCGCCCGTTGTGCCGAATCGATGTCGGAGACCTCCACCCCTGCCAATCGGGAGACCTCCGACTGGTTAGGAGTAATAATGTCAACGGATTTAAGCATCTCAGGGGGAGGGCTATCCAAGGCCGGGGCGGGATTGAGGATCGTGATCAGTCCGGCTTCCTTAGCTCGCTTCAACCCGGCAATCACAGTCTCCAAAGGGATCTCCAGGCAGGTCAAAAAAACTTTGGCTGAGCGAAAAACTGTCTCCGGGACCGCCGCAACATCGGAAGGCGACAAGAGGGCATTTGCCCCGGAAGCCACGGCAATCATGTTTTCGGCGTGCTGATCGACGATAATAAGTGCGACACCCGATGGGCTTTGGGGTTTTGTGACCACGTACTGAAGGTCGATCTTCTCTTGACCGAGGTGGGAGAGGCTCTCCCGCCCAAATCCGTCGTCCCCTACAGCCGCGATTAAGGTAACGACGGAGCGTCCCACACGTGCCGCGGCGACCGCCTGATTAGCCCCCTTTCCGCCCTGGCTT
>Ga0209608_1001755_pt1 | contig 16861 bp, 13 predicted proteins | sample AD_UKC130_MetaG_FD_184428 | JGI IMG/M metagenome (GOLD analysis project Ga0209608, IMG submission 184428) | Active sludge microbial communities of municipal wastewater-treating anaerobic digesters from Canada - AD_UKC130_MetaG (SPAdes) (version 2) | ecosystem: Engineered > Bioreactor > Anaerobic... | reverse complement strand
CCCGCCCACGCCCAGCGAGGCGGAGTTGTTCACCTTCTTGATCACGTAGCGGTCCTGCAGCGCACTGGCGAAGGCCGAGGTGCGCGCATCGCCCTGCCCCTCGGGCGCGCAGACCACGCGCATCTGTACCTCGTAGTGCACGTCCTGGTGCGGCTGGTAGTACTTGCGCCCGGCCACCGTGTCGGCGCTGGCGGTGTTCACCAGGTAGCCCTGGCTGAGCAGCGCGCGGCGCGCGGCCTCGCAGGTGTTGGCCTGCGAATCGAGCACATGGCGCGTGTGCATGCTGGCGGCATCGAAATCGTTCGGGGTGAACTGCAGGTGGCGCTGCTCCAGCCCGGGCATGGCCTCCGGCAGGCGCGCGCAGCCCGCCAGGGCGCTGGCCAGCAGGCCGGTGCAAACGGCAAGGAACAGGCGTGGGGATGAAATCAGGGAAGCAATCACGGCGAAACAGTCGGCAGTGCAACCCGCATTGTGCAGGCCGGCCGGGGCCGTGGCCGGCCGAAGGCCCTTGGCAGCATCGATTTTGCTATAATTAAAATAGCTATTTGCGCTTATCCATAAAGCGTAAACGGCCAATTTTCCTTCAATCCTCACTCATGCCGCAGCGCCTCGATGGGATCGAGCCGGGCCGCGCGCCGCGCGGGAAAGAAGCCGAACACCACGCCGATCACGGCCGAGAACACGAACGCCAGCACATTCACCCCCGGATGGAAGATGTAGGGAATGCCCATGGCCCCGGCCAGCAGCATCGAGGCGCCCGTGGCCAGCACGATGCCTATCAGCCCGCCCAGCGCCGCCAGCACCACGGCCTCTATCAAAAACTGCATCAGCACCTCGCGCTCGAGCGCGCCGATCGCCAGGCGCAGGCCGATCTCGCGCGTGCGCTCGGTGACGCTCACCAGCATGATGTTCATGATGCCTATGCCGCCCACCAGCAGGCTCACCGCGGCCACCGCGCCCAAGAGCGTCGTCATGATGCGCGTTGTGCCCGAGAAGGTGTCGGCCAGCTGCTTGGTGTCGAGCACGTTGAAGTTGTCGTCGTCGCTGTCCGAGAGCTTGCGCCGCTCGCGCAGCAGCTCGGTCAGGCTGGCCTTGACGCGCTCGGCGTCGCTGCCGTCCTTCATCGACACCAGCAGCGTGGGCACGCGCGTGCTGCCGATCACGCGCCGCTGCAGGGTCTTGAGCGGCAGCAGCACCACATCGTCCTGGTCGTTGCCAAACGCCCCCTGCCCCTTGGAGGCCAGCACGCCCACCACCTCGCAGGAGAACTGGCGCACGCGCACGCGCTCGCCCAGCGGGTCGGTGCTGGCGCCGAACAGCTCGCGCTGCACGGTCTGGCCGATCAGGCACACGGCCGCGCCCACGCGCTGCTCGTCGGGCGTGAACTCGCGGCCGCGCGCCAGCGTCCAGCTGCCGGTCTGCAGCCAGTCATTGGTGCTGCCCAGCACGCTGGTGGTCCAGTTGCGCCCGCCGGCGACGGCGGTGGCGCTGGTGCGCGCCTCGGGCGCGACGGCCAGAATGCCGCCGATCTGCTGGGCGATGGCGTCGGCGTCCACGTCCTTGAAGGCCGGCGCGCCGCTGGCGCCGCCCGGCCCCATGCGCTGGCCCGGGCGCACCTGCAGCAAATTGGTGCCCAGGCTGGCAATCTGCGCCTGCACCGACAGCGTGGCGCCGTTGCCCAGCGTGACCATGGTGATCACCGCGCTGACGCCGATGACGATGCCCAGCACGGTGAGAAACGAGCGCATCAGGTTGCGCCGTATCGAGCGCAGCGCCAGCAGCAGCGAGTTGAGCAGCATCATGGCGCCACCTCCGCCGGCTGCGCCGCCGCCGCGCGCGCCAGCGCGTAGGGCTCGGGGTTGGCCCGGTCGCTGTCGATGCGGCCATCGACAAAGCGCACGATGCGCCGCGCGTACTGCGCCATCTCCATCTCGTGCGTGACCATCAGCACGGTGATGCCCTGATCGACGTTCAGGCGCCAGAGCAGCTCCATGATCTCGCGGCTGCGCTGGGTGTCGAGGTTGCCCGTGGGCTCGTCGGCCAGCAGCACCGCCGGCTGGCTGACCATGGCGCGTGCAATCGCCACCCGCTGCTGCTGGCCGCCCGAGAGCTCGGCCGGCGTATGGTGCTCCCAGCCCGTGAGGCCCACAGCCTGAAGCGCCCGGGCCGCGGCCGCGTGGCGCGCGGCCGCGCTCTCGCCGCGGTAGAGCAGCGGCAGCTCCACGTTCTCCTGCGCCGAGGTGCGCGCCAGCAGGTTGAAGCCCTGGAACACAAAGCCCATGAAGCGCCGGCGCAGCCTGGCCCGGTCGTCGCGCGACAGGGCCTGCACCGGCACGCCGCGAAACAGGTAGTCACCGGCGCTGGGCCGGTCCAGGCAGCCGATGACGTTCATGGCCGTGGACTTGCCCGAGCCGCTGGGGCCCATGATGGCCAGGAACTCGCCGGCCGCTATGTCCAGATCCACGCCCTTGAGCGCCTGAAAGGCCAGCGCGCCCTCGCCATAGACCTTGGTGATGCCGCGCAGGCGGATCAGCGGCTGGCTGTCTTGCGACGGCTGCGCCTGGGCGCTCATGGCTTGGCCCCCGCCGCCAGCTGGTCGGTGATGACCTGCATGCCAGGCTGCAGCGCGTCGCTGTGTACCTCGGTCACACGGCCGTCGCTGATGCCGGTCTGCACGCGCACGGCCTTCGGGCTGCCTGCCTCCAGCACCCAGATCTGGCGCTGCCCGGCGCCCGCCTTGCCATTGCCGTCGGCGGCGCTGCGGCGCTGGCCCGTGGGGCGCGGCATGCGCGGCATCAGCTGGCCCATGATGCCGCTGCCGCCGCCCGCCTTGTCGCCGCCGGCGGCCGGCTTGGCGCCCTGGGCGGCGCCGTCGCCGGCCGCGCCCATGGGCGTGAAGCGCAGCGCCGTGTTGGGCACGGTGAGCACGTCATTGCGCTCGGTGGAGGTGATGGTGGCCGCCGCCGTCATGCCCGGTCGCAGGCTCAGGTCGGCGTTGTCCACCTCCAGGTAGGTGATGTAGGTGACCACGTTGTCGGTCTTGGTGGAGCCGAAGGCCACGCGCGTGGTGCGCGCCGGGTAAGGGCGCGAGGGGTAGGCGCTGACGGTGAAGCTGGCCTGCTGGCCCGGCTGCACCGAGCCCACGTCGGCCTCGTCCACGTTCACCTCCAGGCGCAGCCGGCCCAGGTCTTCGGCCAGCGTGAGCAGGGTCACGGCCTGCAGCGAGGCGGCCACGGCATTGCCCGGCTCGACCACGCGCGACAGCACCACGCCGTCGATGGGCGAGCGGATCGAGGCCTTGGTGACGTTGGTCTCATCGGTGGCCAGCGCCGCCCTGGCGTCCTGCACGCTGGCGCGGGCGGCGGCCTCGTCGGCCTGGGCGCGCTCGTAGGCGGCGCGGCCGGCGTCCAGCTCGGCGGCCGAGGGCACCTTGCCGCCAGACAGGCGCGCCACCTCTTCCAGCCGCGCCAGGCTGGCGCGCGCCTCCTTGGTGGTGGCCGTAGCCTGCGCCAGCCTGGCCTGGGCCGAGGCCACCGAGGCACGCGAGCGCAGCACCTGGGAGTCAAGCTTGGTGGTATCCAGCTCCACCAGCACCTGGCCCTTCTTCACCTGGTCGTTCACATCCACCAGCACGCGGCGCACCGTGCCCGACAGCTCGCTGCCAATGGTCACCGAGCGCGTGGGCTGCAGCGTGCCGTTGGCCGCCACGGTCAGTTTGACCTGGCCGCGCTGCACCTCCTGCGTCACATAGCGCGGCGCGGCCTGGGCCTGTTGGCTGGACTGCCAGTACCACCAGCCACCGGCCACGGCGGCCACGGCCAGCAGGCCCAGCCACAGCGTAATGCTCTGCCACCAGCGCCGGGCCAGGCCGTCGCCCAGCAGGGCCTGCAGATCGGTGGACGAGGCGGCCTGCGCCGCTGCTTGTGTTTGCTTGTTCATTCCTGTCCCTGTCAATTGCTTTGCCAGCCGCCGCCCAATGCCTTGTACAGGCGCACATGGCCCGTGCCTATGCTGGCGGTGGTGCTGGCCACGCCGTCCTGGGCCGAGAGCAGCTGGCGCTGCGTGTCCAGCACGGTCTGAAAGTCCACCAGACCGCTGGCGTACTGCTGCTGCGCCAGCAGGGCCGCGTTGCCCGCGGCATCGGCCGCGGCGTTCAGGCGCGTCAGCCGCTCGCGCTCGCCCTGCAGCGCCACCAGCGCGTCCTCCACATCCTTGAGCGCGCCCAGCACCGCCTCTTCATAGCCCGCGCGGCTTTGCTCCAGCGCGGCCTGCTGCGCGCGCACCTGGGCGCGCAGCGCGCCACCATCAAACACCGGCAACGACACGCTGGCCAGCAGCGATGCCGCCGTGGCGCCGCCGCCCGTGAGCGCCCCCAGGGTCAGCGCGCGCAGGCCCAGCGTGCCACCAATGCGCAGGCTGGGCAGGCGCTGGGCCTCGGCCTGGGCCACGCGCTCCCAGGCGGCGCGCACGCGGTGTTCGGCCTGGCGCACATCGGGGCGCTGGCGCAGGGTATCGGCGGGAAAGGCCAGCGCCAGGTCGGCCGGCGGCAGCGGCACGGCGGCGCTGGCCGCCAGGGCCTGGTCCAGCGCCGCGGGCGGGCGACCGGTGAGCACGGCCAGCGCATGGCGCGACTGGGCCATGGCCGAGCGCAGCGCGGGCAGCTGGGCGGCCGTCTGCTCGACGCTGGTGCGCGCCTGCTGCTCGGCCAGCGAATTCGCCAGGCCCGCCTGCACGCGCCATTGGGTGATCTGCGCCGTCTCGCGCTGCGCGGCCAGGTTGCGCTCGGCAATCGCCAGGCGCTGCTGCTGGCCGCGCAGGTCGATGTAGTTCACCGCCACCTCGGCCGCCAGCGCCACCCGGGCCGCGGCCAGGCCGGCCTCGGCGGCCAGCAGGTCGGCGTCGCCAGCGCGTACGCCACTGCCAATGCGGCCAAACAGGTCGGGCTCCCAGCTCGCGTCCAGCCCCGCCTGGAAGCTGTTGGCTGTATTGCCGCTGCTGCGGCTGCGCTGGGCCGAAGCGGACCCATCCACCGACGGCAGCAGGCCCGCGGCCTGCATGTCGCGCTGGGCGCGCGCCTGCTCCACGGCGGCGCGCGCGCTGCGCATGCTGGTGTGGGCCTGCAGCGCCTCGTCGATCAGGCCAGTGAGCTGGGCGTCGCCCAGTTGCTGCCACCACTGGGCCAGGTTGTCTGGCCCGGGCGCAGCCTGCGTGGCTGGCCGATTCGCCCAGGCTGTGGGTACGACCACAGGGCTGCCCAGCGGCTCGGATGGACCCGTAGCGGCGCAGCCGGCCAGCGCCAAGGCCAGCAGCGGCGCCAGAGCCAACGCTCGCGGCCGGGCTGCCGGGAGGGGAGATTGCGGCGTAACAAACATGCCGGCATTGTTACCGCGCCATTTGTAGCGCCCGCCAGCGGCGCATGAACTTTTGTAAAGACGCAGCGCAACCTTCAGGTAGCTATGGCATCCAGCGGCCAGCGCGGCTTGACGTCAAAGGCGTAGTCACGGTTGGTCTGCTGACGGCCAGCCTGCAGGCGCATGGCGGCGGCCATCGCGATCATGGCGCCGTTGTCGGTGCACAGTTCCAGCTCGGGGTAATGCACGCGCACGCCGCGTGCCGCGCAGGCGGCGTCCAGCTGCGCGCGCAGCAGCCGGTTGGCGCCCACGCCGCCGGCCACCACCACGCGGCGCATGCCGCTCTGGTCCAGGGCCGCCAGGGTCTTCTTGACCAGCACCTCGACGATGGCGGCCTGGGTGCTGGCGGCCAGGTCGGCCTTGCGCGTCACCAGCTCGTCGCCCAGCTTTTTGGCCTGGGTCAGCACCGCCGTCTTCAGGCCGGCAAAGGAAAAGTCCAGGTCGCCGCTGTGCAGCAGCGGGCGCGGCAGCTTGAAGGCCTTGGCGTCGCCCTGCTCGGCCAGGCGCGACAGGGCGGGACCACCGGGGTAGCCCAGGCCCATGAGCTTGGCGGATTTGTCGAAGGCCTCGCCGGCCGCGTCGTCTATGGTTTCGCCCAGAATTTCGTAGCGGCCGACGCCGTCCACGCGCATCAGCTGGGTGTGGCCGCCGGAGACCAGCAGGGCGATGAAGGGAAACTCGGGCGGGTCGCTGCTCAAAAACGGCGACAGCAGATGGCCTTCCAGGTGGTGCACCCCCAGCACCGGAATGTCCAGCGCCGCGCCCAGCGCACAGGCCACGCCGGCGCCGACCAGCAGCGCGCCCGCCAGGCCGGGGCCGCGCGTGTAGGCCACCACATCCACGGCGTCCAGATGTTCACCGGCTTCGTGCAACACGGTTTGCGTCAGCGGCAGCACGCGGCGGATATGGTCGCGGCTGGCAAGCTCCGGCACCACGCCGCCATAGGCCTGGTGCATGTCGATCTGGCTGTGCAGGGCATGGGCCAGCAGCCGCGGCACGCCGCTGCCCTCGATACGCACCAGGGCCACGCCGGTTTCGTCACAGGAAGATTCGATGCCCAGGATCAGCTGACTCATGCCCGGGAGTGTAGTGGCGCCCCTCAGCACTGCGGCCGCGGGGGCTATCGCGGCATCACCAGACGCGGGTGATGTATTGCTCCATCTGCGTGATGATGAACTGCTGCTCGGAGATCACGCTCTTGACCAGGTCGCCGATGGACACCAGGCCCACCACCTGCTCGCCGTCCATCACCGGCAGGTGGCGCAGGCGGTTTTCGGTCATCAGCGCCATGCATTCCTCGGCGCTGTTGGTCGGGTGCACGAAGCGCACGGCGCGCGTCATGACCTCGCTGATCGGGGTGTCGATGGAGGCCCGCCCCAGCAGCACCACCTTGCGGGCATAGTCGCGCTCGGTGAAGATGCCGGCGATCTTGTCGCCCTCCATCACCAGCAGCGCACCGATGTGCATGTCGGCCATGAGCTTCAAGGCGGAGAGCACGGTGTCCGTCGGCTTGACCGAATGCACCTTGCCGTCGGGTTTGGACTTGATGATTTCTGCAACAGTTGTCAAAGCGGCCTCCCAGGCTGTCAAGTGAAACGAGGGCCTGAGTTTCCGCCGAACCGGGGCCTGAATGCAACCCGGTACCTGTCAGCGTGTATCAGCGCCGCCCGCCCAACAGACTACCACCAAGTTTGAGCAAGTCACCCAATCCCAGCTGGCCGTCGCCGTCCTGATCGAGCAGGCTGCTCAGCAGGTCGCCACCGGGCGCGCCCTGGCGCTGGGCGCTGGCACGCTCCTGACCGAGCATCTGCCCCAGGCCGCCGGCGTCCATGCCGCCCGAGCTCACGCGCTGGGCCAGAAAGGACATGACGATGGGCGCCAGCATTTGCATCAGCTGGCCGGCGTTTGCCCCCAGGCCGCTGGCCTGGCCCAGCCCGGATTCGGCACGCTCGCGTCCACCGCCAAAAATATGCCCCAGGATGGCAGCGCCGGCACCACCGCCCATCGCAGCACCGGACGGTGCGCCAGCACCGAGCACGGAGCCAAGCAGGCCGCCCAGATCCATGCCGCCCAGACCCAGTGCCTGCTGCGACGCCGCATCCATGTGGTCGCGCTGCAAGGCGCCGAACAGCGACTGCGCGCCCTGCTCGTCCTGGGCGTTGCGGCCCAGGGCGCCGAGCAACAGCGGCAAGGCCATTTCCACCGCGCTTTGCGTCTGTGCCTGGTCCGAACCCAGTTGCTGGGCCATCTGCTGCAGGGGCGCGCCCTGCAGGTGCTGCATCAACTCTTGGGCCAACAGGGGGGTGGATGCGGGGGTGTTCATGGCAGGTTGCTCCTATGCAAGGTCAATGGGATCAGCGACAGCGACCCAACCATGCATGGTATGCGCTACCCGAAACCGGACATGCGGCAAGGCCCGGCCAAGCAACCAAGTTTGACAATTGCGCGCGGCAGGGGCGAGTAAAGAAAAATGAAGTAACGCAGCCAGCGCAACAGGCCCGGCGGCGATATGCGACAGTGCGACGTTTACCTTCGGTGACATTCAACCGAGGCTTGCCACACCACGAAGACAATGATGGCTTCGCCAGGACTATTGCGCTGCGCCCCCATGACTACCGCGACCCGCGACCACCGCCCCACCGCCCTCGTATTTCCGCACCCGCTGCGCCGCCACGGCGGACGGCTGCTGGGATCACTGAGCCTGGCCCTGGCCCTGGCGGCCTGTGGTGACAAGGCGGCAAGCCCGGTGGCCCAGCAGGGGCCGGCCCAGGTCGGCGTGATCACGCTGCAGACGCAGCAGCAGCAGCTTGACGCCACCCTGCCCGGGCGCACCCGCGCCTCGCTCACGGCCGAGGTGCGGCCGCAGGTCTCGGGCATCGTGCAGCAGCGCCTGTTCACCGAAGGCGCCCTGGTGCGCAAGGGCCAGGCGCTGTACCAGATCGACGACCGCGCGCTGCGCGCCGCCGAGGCCAGCGCCGAGGCCGCCCTGGCCAGGGCCGAGGCCAGCGCACGCACGCTGGAGGCCACGGCACGGCGCAACGCCGAGCTGTTGAAGATAGACGCCATCAGCCACCAGGCCCATGACGAGAGCCAGGCCGCGGCCGCGCAGGCGCGCGCCGACATGGGCGTGGCCCGCGCCAACCTGGAGACGGCACGCATCAACCTGCGCTACAGCCGCATCGAGGCGCCGATCGCCGGGCGCATCAGCCTGTCCAGCGTCACGCCCGGCGCCCTGGTCACGGCCAACCAGACCAACGCCCTGACAACCATAGTGCAGATGGATCCGATGTACGTGGACTTCACCCAGTCCAGCAACGAGATCGTGCAGCTGCGCCGCGACTGGGACGCGGGCCGCTACCAGAAGCTGGACGGCAACCAGGCGCGCGTGCGCATACGCCTGGACGACGGCAGCGACTACGCGCACGAGGGCCGGCTGCAATTCGCCGGCATGATCGTCAACGACAGCACGGGCACGGTGACGCTGCGCGCCGTGGTGCCCAACCCCGAGGGCGTGCTGATGCCCGGCATGTATGTGCAGGCACTGCTGCCCACGGGCCTGGCGAGCGACGCCCTGTTGATACCGCAGCAGGCCGTGAACCGCGACCTGACGGGCCGCGCCAATGTGCTGGTGGTGAACGCCGACGACGTGGTCGAAAAGCGCCCCGTGGAGCTGGCGCGCGCCCTGGGCAGCCGCTGGCTGCTGGACAGCGGCCTGGTCGCCGGCGAGCGCCTGGTGGTGGACGGCTTTCAACGCGTCAAGCCCGGCGACAAGGTCAGCCCCCAACCGGTGGTCCTGAAGACCAGCAAGGGCGAGGCCGGCCCGCCCCAGGCCCCCGAGGACGGCTTGCGCCCCAGAAATGGCCAGGGCGTGAACATCGCCACGCCGCAGGCCGGCGCCCCTCGATAAGCGGCAGGCGCACATGGCCCAGTTCTTCATCAACCGCCCCATCTTCGCGTGGGTGCTGTCCATCATCGTCATGCTGGCCGGCGGCCTGGCGATCTTCACGCTGCCGCTGGAGCAATACCCCGACATAGCGCCGCCGCGCGTCACCATCTCGGCGCAGTACACGGGGGCATCGGCCGAGACGGTGGAAAACTCGGTGACGCAGATCATCGAGCAGCAGCTCAAGGGCATAGACAACATGATCTACATGAGCTCGACGTCGGACGCGTCGGGCCGATCGGCCACCACCCTCACCTTTGCGCCAGGCACCAACATCGACGTGGCCCAGGTGCAGGTGCAGAACAAGCTGCAGTCGGCCATGAACCGCCTGCCCGAGGCCGTCAAGAGCCGCGGCGTGTTCGTCAACAAGGGCGGCCAGGACTACCTGGTGACCTACAGCTTCTTCTCGGGCGACCCCAAGGTCACGGCCGTGGATGTGGGCGACTACCTGAACTCCAACCTGGTGGACGTGATCGGCCGCCTGGACGGCGTGGGCGACATCCGCGTGTTCGGCACCTTCTACGCCATGCGTATCTGGATGGATCCGGCGCGCATGGAGAAGTACCAGCTCATGCCCTCGGACCTGATCGCCGCGCTGAACGCGCAGAACGCGCAGGTCTCGGCCGGCCAGCTGGGCGCCCTGCCGGCCGTGCCGGATCAGCAGCTCAACGCCACCATCACCGCGCGCACCAAGCTGCAGACCGTGCCTGAATTTGAAGCCATAGTACTCAAAACCGCCACGGATGGTGCGGCGGTAACTATCAAAGATGTAGCACGCGTGGAGCTGGGCCCGGATACCCTGTCGATCAAGGCCAAGCTCAACGGCCGGCCCGGCGCCGGCATGGGCATCGTGCTGGCCGACGGCGCCAACGCCATGGCCGTGTCCGACGCCGTGGCGGCCAAGCTGGCCGAGCTCAAGCCCTTCTTCCCCAACGAGATCGACTACTTCGTCAGCTCCGACTCCACGCCCTTCGTGCGCGCCTCCATCAAGGAGGTGGTCATCACCCTGGCCGAGGCCATGGTGCTGGTGGTGCTGGTGATGTTCGTCTTTCTGCAGAACCTGCGCGCCACGCTGATCCCGGCGATCGCCGTGCCGGTGGTGCTACTGGGCACCTTTGGCGTGCTGGCGGCCGCGGGCTATTCCATCAACACCCTGACCATGTTCGCCCTGGTACTGGCCATTGGCCTGTTGGTGGACGACGCCATCGTGGTGGTGGAGAACGTAGAGCGCGTGATGCACGACACCGGCCTGCCGCCGAAGGAGGCCACGCGCCACTCCATGCGCGAGATCACGCCCGCGCTGGTGGGCATTGGCGTCACGCTGGCCGCCGTGTTCGTGCCCATGGCCTTCTTTGGCGGCTCCACGGGCGTGATCTACCGGCAGTTCTCCATCACCATCGTGGCGGCCATGGCGCTGTCGGTGTTCGTGGCGCTCACGCTCACGCCGGCGCTGTGCGCCAGCATCCTCAAGGCGCCCACGCACGGGGGCGGCGCGCCCCGCATCCGCACCGGTCTGCTGGGCCTGAGCGATCGCTTCTTTCTCTGGTTCAACCGCCAGTTCGACGCCGGGGCCGCCCGCTACCAGGGCCGTGTGGCCTGGATGCTGCACCGCGCCAAACGCATGCTGCTGATCTTTGCCGCCATCTGCCTGGCCGTGTGGTGGATCATCACCCGCGTGCCGACCTCCTTCCTGCCCGAGGAAGACCAGGGCTACATCCTGGCCAGCATCAACCTGCCCGCGGGCGCCACCGACGCGCGCCTGCAGGGCGTGCTCGACGAGGTGAACGCGTATTTCAAGGCCGTGCCCGAGGTCATCAGCTTCAACCAGGTCTCGGGCCTGAGCGGCGACCAGAGCTCGGCGCGCGCCTTCATCCGCCTCAAACCCTGGGCCGATCGCCCGCTCAAGAGCCAGGCGGCCGGCGCCATCGCCCACCAGGCCACGCAGGATCTGGGCCGCATCCGCGACGCACGCATCTTCATCTCGCCGCCGCCGGCGGTGCGCAGCCTGGGCTCCACCTCGGGCTTCAACTTCATGCTCAAGGACATCAACGGCCTGGGGCACCAGGCGCTGCTGGCGGCGAAAGACCGCTTCCTGCAAGAGGCGCACAAGCGCCCCGAGCTGACCGGCCTGCGCAGCACCAACCTGGACGACGCCACCGAGCTGCGCCTCGCCATCGACGACCGCAAGGCCGCCGCGCTGGGCCTGAGTTATGAGGCCATCAACGGCGTGCTCTCCAGCAGCATAGGCGGCACCTATGTCAACGACTTCCTGCACCAGGGCCGCGTCAAGCGCGTCTACATCCAGGGCGACGCGCCGCACCGCATGCTGCCGCAGGACGTGGGCAAATGGGCGGTGCGCAACAAGAACGGCGAGATGGTGCCGTTTGGCGCCTTCTCGCGCGCCTACTGGGCCTATGGCTCGCCGCAACTGCTGCGCTACAACGGCGCGCCGGCCTATGAGATGGTGGGCAACGCCGCGCCCGGCGTGAGTTCGGGCGTGGCCATGAAGGTGGTCGAGGACATCCTGAAAGACATGCCGCCGGGCATCGCCTACGAGTGGACCGGCGCCTCGCTGCAGGAGCGCCAGTCGGGCACGCAGGCGCCGCTCTTGTATGCCATCTCCATCCTGTTCGTGTTCCTGTGCCTGGCCGCGCTGTACGAAAGCTGGACGGTGCCGGTGTCGGTGATGCTGGCCGTGCCGCTGGGCGTGCTGGGCGCGCTGCTGGCCACCTGGTCGCGCGGCCTGGCGAATGACGTGTACTTTCAGGTCGGCCTGATCACCACCGTGGGCCTGGCCTCCAAGAACGCCATCCTGATCGTGGAATTTGCCGTGCAGCTGCAGGAGCAGGGCAAGCAGCTGTTCGACGCCACGCTTGCCGCCGTGCGCCTGCGCCTGCGCCCCATCCTCATGACCTCGCTGGCCTTTGGCTTCGGCGTGCTGCCGCTGGCCCTGGGCACGGGCGCCGGCGCCGGCGGGCGCAACGCCATCGGCACGGCGGTGCTGGGCGGCACGGTGGCCTCCACCGTGCTGGGCATCTTCATGGTGCCGGTGTTCTTTCTGCTGATCCGCAGCTGGTTCAAGAGCCATGCGCGCCAGGACGACGCGGCCCAAACCACCCCCGCCCACCCGGAGAGCGCCGCATGACGCACAAGAGTTCTTTCACGCCCCTGGCCACCGCGCTCGCCTGCGCCCTGCTGGCCGGCTGCAACCTGGCGCCGCAGTACCAGGCACCGCCGCTGCCCGTGCCCGAGACCGTGGCCCCGCCGCTGCCCCCGGACAGCAGCCCAACGCAGGCCGTGCCGCTGGCCGAGGCCGGCCCCATGCAGTGGCAAGACTTTGTGCAGGAGCCGCGCCTGCGCCAGCTCGTCGGCCTGGCCCTGGAGCACAACCGCGACCTGCGCCTGGCCCTGCTGGCCATCGACAAGGCACGCGCCCAGTACGGCGTGGCACGCGCCGACCGCCTGCCGACCGTCAACGCCAGCGGCGCCGGCAGCCGCGCCCGCACGGCTGACGACCTGACTACGCCCGGACGCCCCAACACCAGCGGCCAGTACAGCGCCACGCTGGGCTTCAGCAGCTATGAGATCGACTTCTTCGGCCGCGTGCAAAACCTGAACGACGCGGCGCTGCAGGAATTTCTGCGCGTGGCCGAAAACCGCCGCAGCGTGCAGCTGAGCCTGGTGGCCGAGGTCATGGGCGCCTGGCTGCTGCTGGACGCCGACGCGCGCCGCCTGCGGCTGGCGCGCGACACGCTGGCCACGCGCGAGCAGGCGCTGGCCCTCACGCGCCGCAGCCATGAGCTGGGCGCCACCTCCGCCCTGGCGCTGGCCCAGGCCCAGTCCAGCGCCGACACCGCGCGCGTGGATGCGGCCGCCTTTGCCTCGCAGGTGGCGCGCGACCGCAATGCGCTGGCGCTGCTGGCGGGCGCACAGGTGTCGGATGCCCTGCTGCCCGCCAGCATGGGCGCCACCCAGGCGCCGGCCACCACCGCAACGACCGCCACGGCGCTGCTGGCCGTGCCCGCAGACCTGCCCTCCAGCGCCCTGCTGCAGCGCCCGGACCTGCGCGCAGCAGAGCACGCGCTGCGCGGCAGCTACGCCAACATCGGCGCGGCGCGCGCGGCGTTCTTCCCTGCCATCACGCTGACCGCTTCGGTGGGGACGGCCAGCAATGCGCTGTCCGGCCTGTTCGACGGTGGCAACGGCACCTGGACTTTTGCCCCGCAGCTGCGCCTGCCCATCTTCGACGCCGGGCGCAACCAGGCGAATCTGCGCGTGGCCGAGGTCACGCGCGATCAGTCCCTGGCCCAGTACGAGAAGACCATACAGACGGCCTTTCGCGAGGTGGCCGACGCCCTGGCCGAACGCGCCACGCTGAGCGAGCGCCTGGCCGCCCAGGCCTCGCTGGTGCAGGCCACGCGGCGCACGCTGGAGCTGTCGGACGCGCGCTTTCGCCTGGGGGCCGACAACTACCTCACGGTGCTGGACGCGCAGCGCTCGCTGTACGCGGCGCAACAGGGCGAGATCGCGCTGCAACTGGCCGAGCAGGTCAACCGCGTCACGCTCTACAAGGTGCTGGGAGGCCAGTGGGCCGGAGGCTGATCGGCCACCCGCGGGCCCTCAGCGCTGCACGGCATGCCTGACATGGGCCCACAGCCACCAGAGCAGCCAGAGCACTTCGCTCATGCCAATCGCCACGGGCCCGGCGATGCGCAGGCCATACAGGAAACGGATGGACAGGATCAGCCCCAGGTTGTGCCGATCCAGCAGCGCACGGGCATGCGCCGTGCGTGCCACCAGGGACGGATACCGCGCCAGCAACCGCTTGCCGTAGCGCCGCCCCAGGTAAAACGACAGCTGGTCGCCGCCCAGGCTGGCCAGGGCCGCAACCGCCACCACCGCGGGCAGCGACAAATGGCCCCGGCTTGTCGCGGCCCCGGCCACCAGCAGCATGGTCTCGCCCTCCAGGAAGGCACCCGCCGCCACCGCCCAGTAGCCATAGCCTTGAATCAGTTCAACCAGCGACATTGCCATGCCATGCCTCACCTTATCTGCACCTGCCGGCGCGCAAAAAGCATAACCCCGCCCACGTCGTCCAGCGCACAATGTTTGTCTGCCAGCAGCCCAAGGAGAACACCATGTCCGCAACCGGATTTGTCGCCTCGCACGCCCGGGATGCCCGGTTTGAACGCGGGCTGCGCTCCTTCTTCGAGTACCGCGACCTCGGCATCCGGCAGGCCACGGGGGGCGAGGTCGTGGCCCATGTCATACGCGCCGCGGCCGGGCAGGAGTTCTCCAGCCAGCCGCACCGCCATGCCACCCGGTTTCAGCTGGTCTACATCCTCAAGGGTTGGATAGAGTTCGAGTACGAGGGCCAGGGCCGCGTGCGGCTGGAGGCCGGATCCTGCGTCTACCAGCCGCCCTCCATCCGCCACCGCGAGCTGGGGCACAGCGAGGACATCGAGATGCTGGAGATCGTGATGCCGGGAGATTTCGCCACGGAACTGGTGCCATCGGTGGAGGACTGACCAGGCATCCGCGAACGGCTATGCATATGACTTTTGGCTATCAGATATGCCGGAAAATATGCAAAACACTTGCAACGCATCACCATGGGCATAGGCCACTACATCAAGGAAATCGGCCGCGGCGCACGCGGCGCCAAGGCATTGGATCGCGCGCAGGCCGCCGACCTGCTCGGACAGGTGCTCGACGGCCAGGTGAGCGACCTGGAGGTCGGCGCCTTTTGCGTGGCCATGCGCATCAAGGGCGAGACGGTGGAGGAGATGTGCGGCTTTCTCGATGCCGTGCAGGAGCGCATCGCGCGCTTTCCCGCCTGCGCGGGCGGCCAGCCCCTCGTCGTGCTGCCCAGCTACAACGGCGCGCGCAAGCTGCCGGTGCTGACGCCGCTGCTGGCCCTGCTGCTGGCGCGCGAAGGCTGCAGCGTGCTGCTGCACGGCATGCGCACCGAGTCGCGCCGCGTTTTGGCGTCAGAAGTGCTTGAAGCGCTTGATATACAAGCGCTGACAGCTCCCAATCAAATAGCATCTGGCACGGTGGCCCATATCGCCACCGGCACGCTGCTGCCGGGCCTGGCACGGCTGCTGGCGGTGCGCGAGGCGATAGGCCTGCGCACGCCGGCGCACAGCCTGGTGAAGCTGATCACCCCCTGCGCCGGGCCCGCGCTGCTGGTCGCCAGCTACACCCATGGCGAGTATTTCGAGCTGCTGGGCGCCACCTTTGCCGCGCGCGGCATGCATGCGCTGCTGTCGCGCGGGCTGGAGGGCGAGGTGGCCGCCGACCCGCGCCGCCGGCCGCGTTATGACGCCTATATCGCCGGCGCGCACCAGCTGCTGCAGGAGCAGCAACCCGGCACGGCCGCGGAGGTGCCGGGCCTGTCCGCCGAGATCGACGCCGCCAGTACCGCCGCCTACACGCGCCGCGTGCTCGCCGGCCAGGCGCCCGTGCCCGAGGCGCTGGCGCAGCAGGTGCGGCATATCGTGCGGCTCGCCCAGCAAATCAGCGCACGGGCACAGCCATGAGCGGCAGCTGCACCCTGGTGGGCGCCGGCCCCGGCGACCCGGATCTGCTGACCCTGAAGGCCGTGAAGGCCATCCAGGCGGCCACGGTGCTGTTCGTGGACGACCTGGTGAGCGAGGCCATCGTCGCCCTGGCCCCAGCGGGCGCGCGCATCGTGCGCGTGGGCAAGCGCGGCGGCTGCCAAAGCACGCCCCAGGCGCAGATCGAGGCGCTGATGCTGGCGGCCGCGCGCCAGGGCGAGGCGGTGGTGCGCCTCAAGGGCGGCGACCCCTTCATCTTTGGCCGCGGCGGCGAAGAGGTCGAGCACCTGGCCGCCGCCGGCATCCCCGTGCAGGTGGTCAACGGCATCACCGCCGGCCTGGCCGGCATGACGCTGCTGGGCGCGCCACTGACGCACCGCCAGCATGCCCATGGCGTGGTCTTCATCACCGGCCACCACCAGCCCGGCGGACACCCCACCAACTGGCGCCAGCTGGCGGCCACGGCACGCGACGCCAGGCTGACGCTGGTGATCTACATGGGCGTGAAGAGCTGCGCCTACATCCAGGCCGAACTGCTGACCGCCCTGCCCGCGCACACGCCGGCGGCCGTGATCCAGCACGCCAGCCTGCCGCAGCAGCGCCATGCCGTCACCACGCTGGGGCAGCTGCGGCAGACCATAGAGCGCGAGGCCCTAGCCAGCCCGTCCATCATCGTCATCGGCGATGTGCTGCGCGGCCTGGCGGCGGCGGCGCAGGCCAGCGGCGCGGGCTGATCAGCGCGCCGCGTGGGCGCGGCGGATCTGCTCGTGGCGCTGCGCCTGCTCATGGCGCAGCGCCTTGCGCAGCAGCGCCGCGTCCCAGCGGCGGCGCTCGTCGTCGCTGGCCGGGGTGAAGGGCGGCACGGGCGTGGGCTTGCCGGCATCATCCACCGCCACCATCGAGAAAAAGCAGCTGTTCACATGCCGCACCACCTGGCTGCGTATGTC
>Ga0209608_1001754_pt1 | contig 16868 bp, 8 predicted proteins | sample AD_UKC130_MetaG_FD_184428 | JGI IMG/M metagenome (GOLD analysis project Ga0209608, IMG submission 184428) | Active sludge microbial communities of municipal wastewater-treating anaerobic digesters from Canada - AD_UKC130_MetaG (SPAdes) (version 2) | ecosystem: Engineered > Bioreactor > Anaerobic... | reverse complement strand
CGTAGGAGTGATGCTGATGATCGCCTCGGTCGGATTATTATGTTCTCCATCCCGCCGGCTTAGAGCCTATCCCATAATCTCCCCTCGCCCGTTCGGCGGGAGAGGGGTCGGGGGTGAGGGTGACTCGAATCGCTGCCGGTTTTCTCGATGGACTACGACAATCGCTTGCCCTCACCCCAACCCTCTCCCTCCGGGAGAGGGGGACTTTTTGGGATAGATTCTTATCTTGGACTGAGGGAAAACGACAACTCTCAGTCCGCGTGTTGAGGCTTAAGCAAGGAGTGGAATACAATGTCGCAGGTTCGTTGCAACTGGACTTCGGCAAAGACATGGACGTGGGCGGTCATCCTCACACTGTGTTTGGGGTGGATAGGGTCTCATTATGAGAGGGTGGCCTGGCTACTTTCCGTGACCCCAAGTCTAGCAGAAATTGTGAAAGGAGCAACGATGGACGACGCACAACGTGGGCAAGCGGCAAACCGACTGTTCAAAGAGGGACAATTTCGTGAGGCGTTGCGACTCTTCGAGGAGTCGCTGGCCGACCCAAAGGCGGATCCGTTCCGCGTTTGTAATGACCTGCGTCTTGCCTGGCAGTGTTTGGCCCGGCTCAATCAGGTCTCCCGCATTGATGGGCTCATCGAAAAATCTGTGGACGTTCATGCCCAGAATTGGCGATTTTTGCTGACCGCTGCGAAGCTCTATCTGGAGATTCCCCATGTCGGCATGATTATTGGCAATGAGTTTAAACGGGGTAGTGATGGCGACCAGGGCAAGCCCGTCTCGTGCGAAGAGAGAGACCGCGTCCGTGCCATGCAACTGCTGGTGCAAGCGATGCCCCTTGTGGAAAAAGAACCCAATCGACATGAGGCGGCGCAATTCTACCTCGATTTTGCGAACATTATTCTTTTCGATCGAGGGTGGTCAGAGGCCTGGCGGTTGCAAGCCTTAACCGACCTAAGCCAACTCCCCGATTATGAAGAAGGCTGGTATTTCCACAGGGGTACGCGGGGAGCTCCCGTGGATGAGGAAGGCAACCCGATCTTCTACGCGGCACCGCGAACGTTTGATCAGGCGAAAAACGACGGTGAACGGTGGCGATGGTGCTTGATCCAGGCTAAGGAATTGAATGCCGCACTGACCGACGAAGTCGATTACATGTTTGCCGAGTTCCTTTGGACGCAATTCGGTGTCCAGACGTTGGCCGACTACTGGTGGTACTTTGGTCGCTTGGAAACAGAAGAACGTCAGGAAAGCGAGACCGGAACCTGGGCCTTGCACACCTTGGGCGAAGACGAAACGATTGCCCGATTGGCCATTGGGATCAAACGTTTCAAGCTTCCTGACGAGTTCAATTTCATCCGCATCTGGAAAACGATCGCCGAGAAGGATCGCAGTCCGCGCAAGCTCGACGCCCTTAAGCAGCTTGCCCAAATCTTCGAGAATCGTCGTCAGTATCCCAAGGCGGCTGAGTACTGGAAGAAAGTCATCCCCCTGCTCCAGGGCGAGGAGAGGAAATGGGCCGAAGCACGCCTCAATCAAATCGTGGGTAATTGGGGACGTTTTGAGCCCATCAGCACGCAGCCAGCCGGACGCGGAGCGACAGTCGAGTATCGCTTCCGCAACGGGACAGAGGTGCGACTGACGGCCTACGCCATCAAACTCGACCAACTGCTAAGCGACGTCAAAGATTACATCAGGACTCAACCCCTGGAATTGAACTGGGAAAAGATCAACATCGAGAACATCGGGTATCGTTTGATTGAAAAGGCCGAAACTCGGTATCTCGGTCCCGTTGTGGCCACCTGGACTGTCCCCTTGGAACCCAGGCCCAACCATTTCGACAAGCGCGTCACTATTGCAACGCCGTTGCAAAAAGCGGGGGCCTATTTGCTTAAAGCGGAAATGAAAGACGGCAACACCTGCTTTGTGATCATTTGGGTGGCCGACGCCGTCATCGCCCAAAAGCCGCTAGACAACGGCACGTGGTTTTATGTGGCCGATGCCGTCACGGGTCAACCGATCGCCAAGGCCAACGTGGAGTTTTTCGGTTGGCAACAGGTATGGCGGAGACCTGATGCCCCCCGGCCGCAAATTGAGATCAAGAACTTCGCGGAATACACCGATGCCGAAGGGCAGATCATCCTTGGTCCCAAGATACAGCCCACAGAATACCAGTGGTTGATCATCGCCCGCGCTGCCGATGGCCGGATGGCTTTCCTGGGCTTCACACACCTGTGGTTCGGCCGATATTACGATGCACAGTACAACGCGACGAAGGTCTTTACCATCACCGATCGGCCGGTTTATCGCCCGGGACACAAGGTCCACTACAAGCTATGGGTGCGCGAAGCGAAATACGATCAACCGGATACCTCGGCGTACGCCAATCAATTGTGTGTGCTCGAGTTGCACAGCCCAAAGGGCGATCGCCTGTGGACCAAGCCCGTTACGACCGACGAATACGGTGGTATCGAGGGCGAATGGGAAATCCCTGAAGATGCCACGCTAGGTGTGTATCAGCTAGCGGTTAAGGGTTCGCGGTTCCGCGGCGGCGGCTCGTTCCGTGTGGAGGAGTACAAGAAACCCGAGTTTGAAGTCACTGTCCAGGCCCCGGAAAAGCCCATCGCCTTGGGTGAAAAAATCGAGGCCACCATCCAGGCAAAATACTACTTCGGTTCACCAGTGACACATGCCAAGGTCAAATACAAGATCGAGCGGACTGGCTATACCGAGAGTTGGTATCCCCCACGCCCCTTCGATTGGCTATATGGTCCGGGTTACTGGTGGTTCGCCTATGAGTACACCTGGTACCCCGGGTGGCATATTTGGGGATGTGTTCGTCCTCGGCCTTTCTGGATTGATTGGTCTCCGGAACCGCCTGAGTTGATTGGCGAACAAGAGGTCGCCATCGGCGAGGATGGCACCGTGAAGGTAACGATCGACACGGCGCCGGCCAAAATGCTCCATCCTGATCAGGACCATCGTTACAAGATCACTGTGGAGGTCACCGACCAATCGCGTCGCACCATTGTCGGCTCCGGAGAGGTCCTAGTGACCCGTCAGCCCTTCAAGGTCTATCTCTGGCTACCACGGGGCTACTACCGCACGGGTGATGTGATTGAGGTGCATTCGTGCGCCAGGACGCCTGATGGCCGACCCGTGAAAGGCCAGGGAAAGCTCTCCTTATTCAGAATCACCTACAAGGACGCCAAACCTGTCGAAACCGAGGCCCGAAGCTGGGATTTGCCGACTGACGAGCAGGGCCAGGCCCGTTTGCAAATCAAGGCCGCGGAACCCGGACAGTTTCGACTGGTTCACACGGTCACCGATGAACAAGGCCATACCATCGAGGGCGGCTACGTCTTTACGATCATCGGCGAAAGCCTGCGAGCCACGGAGGACTTTCGCTTCAACGATCTGGAGCTGATTCCCGACAAGCCGGAATATCAGCCAGGCGAAAAGGTCCAGTTGCAGGTCAATGCCAATTGTCGCGACGCCAAAGTCCTGCTCTTTGTGCGACCCGCCAACGGGGTCTATCAGCGCCCGAAGCTGCTCGCTCTCGACGGGAAAAGCACGATTGTGCCCATCGAGGTTACGGCCAAGGATATGCCGAATTTCTTCGTGGAAGCCGTCACGGTTTACGATGGCAAACTCTACTCGGAGGTCAAGGAAATCATCGTGCCACCGGAAAAACGTGTCCTCAATGTGGAAGTCACGCCGTCGAAGACAGAGTACCTGCCGGGCGAAAAGGCGAGCGTCAAGATCAAACTGACCGATTTGGCGGGACAACCCTTCGTCGGCTCCACAGTTGTGGCAATCTACGACAAGTCGGTGGAATACATTTCCGGCGGGACCAACGTGCCAGAAATCAAGGCCTTCTTCTGGAAATGGCGTCGGCACCACCACTCCCAGACGATGCATTCGCTGTCGCGCAGTTCCGGAAACATTCCGCCGCGGAATCAGCCAAGCATGGAAGACTTAGGCATCTTTGGGGCAACTGTGGTGGAAGAAGTTCCCGAAGTGTTGCAGTCTGCTGCCTTCGGGGGTGGTGGCCGTGGGATTGTTCGCCGTAGCGCGGTCATGATGGGTGCGCCAATGGAGGCAGCACCAAGAGCGGCGATGGCAGAAGGTATGGCCATGGAAAAGGCCGCTGCGCCCGCTATGAATGCGGCGGAAGCCGGAGCAGATCGAGCAGGCCCGCAAGAAGCAGAGGCTCTTGTCGCCCCCACGGTCCGTAAAGAGTTTGCGGACACGGCCCTCTGGGTGGGGGCTTTGACAACCAAACCCGATGGCACGGCCGAGGTTGAGCTGGCCATGCCCGAAAACCTGACCACCTGGCGGATCAAGGTTTGGGCCATGGGTCACGGCACGAAAGTCGGCGAGGCTGCCTCCGACGTGGTCACCCGCAAGAACCTCATCATTCGCCTTCAAGCCCCCCGATTCTTTGTGCAAACGGATGAGGTTGTCCTCTCCGCCAACGTCCATAACTACCTCAAGCAGGGAAAATCGGTTCAGGTTAGGCTAGAGCTAGAAGGCAACACCCTAGAACCCCTCGACGAGCTTGTTCGGACCATCAACATCGCTGCCAACGATGAAGCCCGCGTGGACTGGCGCGTCCGGGTCAAGGCCGAAGGCGAGGCCGTTGTCCGTATGGCGGCCCTGACCGACGAAGAATCTGACGCCATGGAAATGCGCTTCCCGGCGTACGTCCACGGCATGGATAAGATGGTCCCCTACTCCGGCTGGATCAGACCGGATCAGGAGGCTGTTCAATTTAAGATTTTCATCCCGGCCGAACGCCGTCCGGAATCGGCACGCCTTGAGGTCCGCTTCTCGCCCACACTGGCGGGGGCTATGGTCGATGCCTTGCCCTACCTAATCGACTATCCCTACGGGTGCACGGAACAGACGCTCAACCGCTTCCTCCCGGCCGTCATCACACAGAAAGTCCTGATCGACCTTGGCTTGGACCTCGAAGACATCCGTAACAAACGGATCAATCTCAACGCCCAAGAAATTGGCGCCCCGGAAGACCGCGAGAAACAGTGGCAACGCTACCGGCGGGAGCCCGTCTTTAGCAAGGTCGAACTGGACCGCATCGTGAAGGTTGGCGTCCAACGACTCACCGAGATGCAACTTTCTGACGGTGGTTGGGGTTGGTTCTCCGGTTGGGGCGAGTTCTCTTCACCCCATCTTACGGCCATCGTGGTCCATGGCCTGCAATTAGCGCAGGAGAACGATGTGGCAATCGTCCCCGACGTGCTTCAGCGTGGTGTGGCCTGGCTTGAAAGGTATCAGGAGGAGCAACTCCAGTTACTGCGGAATGCCGACCGCAAAATTAAAAACGTCCCTTGGAAGTCTAGCGCCGACAATCTCGACGCGTTCGTCTATATGGTGCTTGTCGATGCCGGGGTGCGCAACGAGGAAATGAAGAACTACCTCTACCGTGACCGGCTTAATCTGTCGGTCTATGCCCTGGCCATGTACGGGTTGGCGCTCCATAAGCAGCAGGACCAAGAGAAACTGGCGATGGTCTTGCGAAATATCAACCAGTACGTGGAGAAGGACGACGAAAATCAGACGGCCTGGCTAAACCTTGGGCGATGGAGCTGGTGGTACTGGTATGGTAACGATATCGAGGCCATGGCCTACTACCTGAAATTGCTCGCCCGAACCGACCCCCGCGGCGAGCTGGCCCCACGGCTTGTCAAATATCTGCTCAATAACCGCAAGCACGCCACGTACTGGAACTCCACCCGCGACACGGCCCTGGTCATCGAGGCCTTCGCCGATTACATCCGCGCCAGCGGGGAGGCCAAGCCCGATATGACCGTCGAGGTCTGGATCGACGGAGAGTTGAAGAAGGCCGTGGAGATCACACCGCAGAACCTCTTCGCCTTTGACAATACCTTCGTTCTGGCCGGTGAGGCCCTGACCACCGGCGAACATGTGGTGGAACTCCGCCGCAAAGGCCAAGGGCCCCTCTATGCGAATGCTTACGTGAGCTACTTCACGCTGGAGGATTTCATCCCGGCCGCCGGTCTGGAAATCAAAATTGATCGGCGGTACTACCGACTGAAGCCCGTTCAAGCGACGACCCAGGTGGCCGGTGCTCTCGGACAGGTCATCGACCAGCGCGTGGCGAAATATCAACGGGAGCCGCTTCAAAACCTGGCCGAATTGAAAAGTGGTGATCTCGTGGAGATTGAACTCATCCTCGAAAGCAAGAACGATTATGAATACCTGGTCTTCGAGGACATGAAACCGGCCGGATTCGAACCCATCGATTTACGCTCCGGCTATACTCGCGATGCCGCGGGAGCATACGTCGAATTCCGCGATAACCGGGTTGTCTTCTTCTGTCGGGCCCTCCCCAGGGGACGACAGAGCATCAGTTACCGAATGCGGGCGGAAATCCCCGGTAAATTCTCGGCCCTGCCAACGAAGGGCTACGGCATGTATGCCCCCGAGCTTCGTGCCAATTCCGACGAGATCAAATTCCGTGTCGTGGATGTTCCCATTGTTCCGGTGCAATAAGCGAAGAAGCCGCCCGCCAAGGCCGGTCAAAGATGATCCATGGTCATAGCTCCGGCGGGAATCCCCCGGCGTTTTTTCCATGCGCGGAAACATCCCGAAGACAATTAGAGCCTATCCCAATCCCAAAAAGTCCCCCTCTCCCTCTGGGAGAGGGTTGGGGTGAGGGCAAGCCATCATCGGAGTCGATCGGGAAAACGAACAGCGATTCGAGCCACCCTCACCTCCGGCCCCTCTCCCGCCGAATGGGCGGCGAGAGATTATGGGATAGGCTCCTAGATCAGCCCCACCATCAGATCGTATGCAGCGTGAGAACCTGCCGCAATCCCAAAACCCCGATAGACAAAAAGGAGTGCAAAGAAAATACCGGCCACAAATCGGAAGAGAAAATTAAACAATTGGAGGGGTTCTCCATAAGGACCGATATGGTGGGCCAACGCAAACACGAAACTGCTTAGCAACACGCCTCCCCACAGCGTGACGGGCGGCGCCAATCTCAAAAACTGCAGCACGATGATCACTAGATTCATTAAGATGAGCCGAAAGACCAACTCCTCATAAACACCGGCCCCGACAAAGGCAACGATTCGCTCGGCAAGAGTGAAATCGACGCCGCTTCCGCCCGTTGCAAGGACATATCGAGAAACATGTTGAAACAGCAGGCTTTGTAGGCCCAGAAGGACCCTCAAGCATCCAGCCAAAAACAACGATTCCACGAACATCCCCCAGAGGGTTGAGGAGCGGACTAACCAGCGGTGGCGGGAAACGTGGTGGGCAGCCAAGAGAATCCCCACAGTCAAGACCGGCAAAAAAAAGTACTGCCCCAAGCCAAGATTCATGAGCAGGTGGCGGAGCCAGACCTCGGCCCCATTGCGCACGGCCTCCGGTCCCATGAGGAGGACACCGGCCTCGTAAACCAGGAGCAGCGGTGTGACAAATATCAAACTCGCCAGGGGGGCCCGTGACTCCTCCCAGTAGTTGCCTCGCGTCGATGCAGCAGGTACGGTCGCCATAGTTTGAAAATATGTGACTGCCCTAATAGGCCGACTTGATCGCCACTCGTTTGTACGAACGCTCAAGGTCCGAAAGATATGCGGGCCGCGAAAATGCTGACACTCCCGGCGGCTTCCCGTGAGTCTTATTATGTTGACTTCGACAAAAGGGGTGAGCAACGTTCACGGACAACTCTTCCGAGCGTCGTCCGTATTATCGCGTCCTGTTGTTACAATTGGCGTAAACCGCTCAATCGACATAAATCCTTGCCGGGGACGGTCCGCCGTTCGTACAATCAACGAGAGTCGAGGCCGCTTTAGGTTCGAGGTACTTTCGGTTTGTGGTCGTGTCACTTCATCTCATTTGGCGCATGCTTAAACGCGTGCGATGTAGAAAATGTCACGGTGTGGGAACAGGCTCTTCTTAATTGTCGCGGCGTTGGGGGTCGGGATCTGCGTGACCCTCGGATGCCCCCAGCGTTCCGAGAGGACCAAGAGCGCGACCACTAAGGAACCGTCGTCCTCACCGTGGTCGAGCATTGAACAAAGGCAAGAGACGGCCCCGACCTCCAGCGACGCTCGTCCCCATCCTCTCTTGGGCGATGCTCAAGAGTGGCTAGTTGGTTCGGGAGTTCCCGACCTAGCTGACAAGATCGAGCAAAAGTGGTTGGCTTTGGCTAACACTCTCCGCAGCGCTTTGGCCAAGGCTTCCGACCTTCAAACATTGGTCATTGACTATCCCCCTAACGAGGCCATCTTCCCTCCAGAGATTATTCCGCCAACGATCCTCTGGCACGATTCCGCCGAGCCGGCCGACACATGGCTTGTGGAGTTTACGGTGGGAGATGGGCAAGCATGGGTTGGGGCCTTGGTGCCCGGCAGTCCGCCACCGCAGGGCGAGATTGATCCGCGGTGCATTGCCGAAACCAACGAGATTTACCGTGGCACGCCGTACCAGCAATCGGCAAAGTCCTGGACGGTTCACGATAACATTTGGCAATGGGTTAAACAGCAATCGGTGGAACGTCCCGCGCAACTGCGGATTGTTGGCTTTTCCAGTCGTCGTCCTCATGTCCCTTTATCGGTTGGGCAAGTGACATTGAGTACATCGCGCGATCCAGTGGGTGCTCCGATCTTCTACCGGGACGTGCCCTTGGCACCTTCTGCCACAGAGCGGGGTGTTATCAAACCCCTTAGTGAGGCCTTTTTGCCGCTGATTGCGTGGCGGCTGCGAGATATTTCCCAACCCAAGAGCCGTCTTCTTCTTACGAACCTTTTAACCTGCGCCAATTGCCATTCGTTTTCCGACGATGGGACAACCCTCGGCATGGACGTGGATGGTCCCTCGGGCGACAAAGGTGCCTACGCCATTGTGCCGGTAGCGCGGGAAACCATTATCGACACCAAGGATGTCATTAGCTGGAATTCGTTTTCGGGAAAACCGCCTGGGCATAAGACGATCGGTTTTCTCTCGCGTGTTTCTCCCGACGGCCGCTATGTTGTTACCACTCTCAATGAATCGGTCTATGTCCAAAACTTCAAGGATTATCGTTTTCTCCAGGTGTTTTATCCCACGCGAGGGATTTTGGGTTATTACGACCGAGAGAATGGAGAAATCAAACCACTGCCGGGTGCGGACGACCCGGCCTTTGTCCATTGTGATCCGGTTTGGACGCCGGATGGGCAGTTCATTGTCTTTGCCCGTGCCGAGGCCCGTGATCCCTATCCGCCGGGATACCGACCTGCGCAACGGGCGAATGACCCGGCGGAACCGCAAATCCAATACAGCCTCTATCGGATTCCGTTTAACGGAGGCCGCGGGGGCACACCGGAACCCATTGAAGGGGCGTCGCACAACGGGATGAGCAACACATTCCCCAAGGTCTCCCCCGATGGAAAATGGATCGTGTTCGTGAAATGCCGCAATGGGCAACTCCTTCGGCCTGATAGCGAGCTTTGGATTGTTCCTGCCACCGGCGGAACGGCCCGCAAAATGCGATGCAATACGCCTCTCATGAATTCGTGGCACAGTTTTTCGCCGAATAGCCGATGGATGGTCTTTTCCTCGAAGGCCAACACGCCTTATACCCAAATGTTTCTCACGCACATCGATGAAGAGGGCAACGATAGCCCACCCATTCTCATTTCTGACGCGACTGCGGCCAATCGGGCTGTGAATCTGCCGGAGTTCGTCAATCGGCCGTACGAGGAGTTCCTCGCTATTCGTGTCCCTGCGGTGGAGTACTTGGAAATCGGTATGCGAGGGATTCGTCTCTTTGAAGCAGGAAAATTGGACGAAGCCCTGACACAGTTTGAGCTAGCTGTGGAAAAGCAGCCCGATTACCTGGAAGGTCACGTGAGTATCGCGGTCATCCTGATCGAAAAGGGCCAATGGAAGGAAGCGGTGCCGCGTCTGGAAAAGGCCTTGGCGCTGGATCCCAAGTGTTGGTTCGCGCATGCGAATTTGGGCATCATTCGCCAACAGGAGGGGCGAATCGCTGAGGCCCTCGAGCATTTCCAGAAGGCGGTTGAAATCATGCCGAACAATCTTAATGCCCGTCTCAATCTGGGCCGCGCCCTTGTGGATCAAGGACGACTGGAAGAGGCCCTACTTCATTTTCAAGCGGCCACCAAGATGGCCCCGACTCATGCCGCCAGTCAGCTCAATCTCGCCAACGTGTATCTTGAGCTTGGCAAACTGGAAGAGGCCAAACTTGCCTACGAGGCCGCTCTGCAATCGGATTCTCGAATCATTGAGGCCCGGCTGGGACTGGCCGAGACCTTGGCCCAACAACAGCGGTACCAGGAATCTCTCGCAGAGTTAAACAAAGCCTTGCAATTGGCCCCCGATGATCCCATGGTCAAAGCAACCGCAGCACTCTTCCTGGCCACCTGTCCTGTGGACAATCTGCGGGATGGGCGACGGGCACGCCAATTGGCTGAGGAGGCATGCCGTGTCACGGGTCACATCGATCCAGTCTGTTTGCGGAGCCTAGCTGTTGCGTGTGCCGAAAACGGCGACTTCGCTACTGCCTCCGACGTGCTGGAAAAAGCCATCACGTTAGCAGAAAGATTTAGCCCTCCCTTGGCGATCGAACTACGTCAATACCGGGATCGTTTTTCTCGCCGCGAGCCCATCCGTCGCATCGATCAAGCGAGCCAATGAGGATAAATGGTGCCCCTGCCCACAGTCGCACGAAGGAGCACCACATCCCGGCGAAAAGCAGACGATTCCGCCAGCATTCTTCAATCGGTTAACTCAAATTTCAACTCGTTCGGGCCGCTGGCTGTAATCTCTGCTGTCAGTCCAGACTGCTGCGGAATCTTGTATTTGAGTGGCAGAAGATCGCGAGCCACTTTGGCTTCAGGGTCTTGCTCGCCTCCAGGTCCGGTCTGACCGGGTGGAGCGTCCTCTAAAACCACTTTGGCGATACCCACATAATACTTGCCTGGTACGGCCCCATCATTGGGGTCGAACGACGTCAGCGAGAACCGCCCCTGGGCGTCTGTTTGCCCCACGGCACCACGGGGACTGCTGTTGTCCATGGGAACTAACGTGACAACGGCACCTTCAACCGGTTGGCCATTGTACAACACGACACCGCCGGCCTTGACCGTCTTTGGGCGATTGGAATCGGTGCCTTTCCCACACCCGACAATGGCAACATGCGCAAATGAAAGCAACACAACCAAACTGTAAGTCAACTTCATGGTTAATACCTCCTTTGAAACGACCGGCCTGACGAGCTCTAGGACACTTCCGGATTCTATTCTCACCAAGGGAAATTACAATATCCGCCACAGGTGTTACCGCAACCCATCCATGAGTGGAGTGCGACAAAATGATAAAATTCATTGCGCATCTGCCAAATTGTTGCATGGTCAGCAGCCTCCGATATAATTAAGCTCGTTGGGTTTTTGGCTTTTCGGTTCGGGCTCCTCGTTTGTGGAGGTGGTTTATGGTCAGACTAGTCAAGTTGAGAGCGTTTACGCTTGTGGAACTACTTGTAGTGATTGCCATTATTGGCATCCTAATTGCGCTGCTTTTGCCAGCGGTTCAGGCAGCGAGAGAGGCCGCTCGGCGGTCGCAGTGCACCAACAATTTGAAGCAGCTGGCCTTGGCCGCGCACAATTATGCGGACGTCCACAAGGTCCTGCCGCCTGGTGAAACCGGAACAGGAACGATGTGGGGTGATAATACCCCGCCAGCCGATCCTGTAAACACGAACACGCAGCGGCTTTCGACTTGGGTCTTGCTATTACCCTACTATGAACAGCAGGCCCTTTATTCGCAGATCAGTGGGCCGCTCAATATAGGTGGTACTGTTCTACCAGCTTGGGGCCGTGCGCCGAATACGAATGATCCTGGGAATACGGGGAATACGCGTTTCTATCCACCATGGACGACGCAGATTGATGTGTTGATGTGCCCCTCGGACGGTAAGATTCGTCAGAAGGGTGCGAATGACCAGGGGCGAACGAATTACCGGACGTCGGTGGGCGATTCGATCTACCGTGGTTATGCACGTGACGGTTCCGTGGCGACGTGTCGAGGGCTTTTTGGGCTAAGGGAGGGCTGTCCCTTTGCCAGCATTACGGACGGCACAAGCAACACGGTCATGTTTTCAGAGCGATTGTTTGGGGGAACGCCGGCACTGATCAAGGAAGGATATGCCACAAATGTGACGAGCTTTAATACGTGCACGAACAACCTGTGTATTCCCCTGGAGTGTGTCAACGTTCGTAACCCGGCTCGCCCCAACGAGATCAACACCACGTATGGGACGGCTAACTGGTCAGGGCGTCGCTGGGCATGTGGGATTCCTCAGTACACACGATTCAACACAGTGTTGCCACCGAACAGTCCGGCTTGCAATGACAGTGGCTGGGATGAACGGAATGCCGTCATTACGGCCTCCAGCAACCACCCAGGGGGTGTCAACGTGGCCATGGCTGATGCCTCGGTCCGTTTCGTTTCGGAAACGATTGATGCGGGAAATCCGGCCTTGCCTGAGGTCCAAGTGGGTCTCAGCCCCTACGGTGTCTGGGGCGCTTTAGGAAGCAAGGACGGTGGTGAGTCAGTTGCCGCTCCTTGATGCGGCGCGGACCCTCCACCATAATTGCCTGACATGATGGCAATGAAGGCACACAACTGGCCATGGGGGTCACGGACCGTCGGTATGATCAAGTTATCGACTGTGACCCTCTTGGCCGGTTGCTTGTTTTTGTCGTGTTCGTGGATCGGCTGTCGCAAAGAGGTCGTGGCGTTACCAGAATTCGACGCTTCCTGCGTTAACCCCTCCGGATCAGATTTGGTTCGCCAAATCGAGCTTTTCTGTGGGGACTGCCACACACTACCACGGCCTGAAGCCTTTCCGCGCGACCGCTGGCCTGCGGAGGTTAGAATCGGCTACGAGCAATATGCCCGTTCTGGCCGAAATGATTTGGCGCCTCCGCCAATCGCTGCGGTCATTAACTATTACTGTCAGCAGGCACCGGAAAAAATCGCGTTTTCGTTACCCGAGGATCAGGGTGGTGAGCTTGCTCGCCATTTTCTTTCCGAGGATGTTGACTGGAATCCGAATGAAAATCAGGTTCCCGCGGTGTCGGGCCTGCTCTGGTCCAGTCTGGAACCGTCTGCTCAGGGCTGGCTCATCGTGAGTGATATGCGCGAAGGCACGGTGAGGGCCTTGGCCTTTGGGCAAGACGCCTTGGCGGTCCGTCTTCTTGCGCACGCCGAGTTTCCTTGCCGTGTCGAACGATGCGACCTCGATGGGAGTGGCCGTTGGGGCTTTGTCATTGCGGACCTGGGAAGTTTTTTTGCTGTCGATCATGATCGAGGCAAGGTCCTTTGGTTAAAACCGAGCCACCAGGAGGGGGCCTACGAAACCGTCACTTTAGCGAGTCGGCTTGGTCGAATTGACGACGTTCGTGTGGCCGACTTCGATGGGGATGGTGATCAAGACATCCTTGTTGCAGAGTTCGGACATTACCACACAGGTGGGATTCTCTTTCTGGAACAACAAGCTCGTTCGGACGGACAGCTAACGTTCGTTCGTCATCGGCTTGATCTTCGCACGGGAACGATCCATGTTCCGGTGTTCGACTTCAACGGCGACAATCGACCCGACTTTGTGGCCCTGATCAGCAACGAGTCGGAATCGCTCGACCTTTTTGTGAATCTTGGAAAAAAGAAGTTTCTGGCTCGACCGATCTGGCGTGCGCCGGACTTGACGTTTGGCTCAAGCGGCATCGAGCTAAGCGACCTGGATGGAGACGGGGATCAAGACATCCTTTACACAAATGGCGATACCTTCGACAACCTTTACGCTAATCCTTCCCATGGGCTTCAGTGGTTAGAGAATATAGGAGCGAATGGTTTTCAATACCATCGGTTGGTAACGCTGCCGGGGGCGTATCGGGCCTTGGCGGCTGATCTCGACGGCGATGGAGACCAGGATATTGTCCTATCGTCGTGGTTGTCACGGAACGTCAAGCCAGCGAATCTGCGAACGATGCCCATCCCCTCGGTTCTCCTTTTGGAACAGATCAACTCCAAGGAGTTCCGTGTGCAGGTCCTCGACAGGGATTGGCCGCAGTATCCTGTGCTCGAAGTGGCTGACCTAGACGGCGATGGCGACCTGGACATTGTGGCCGGTCGTCACGTCGGTTTGGATGATCCAGCCGGTGTGAATTTACCGCGGTTACGCGTGTGGTGGAATCAGAAGGTACCTGGACGAAAACCAAACAGCGACAAGCCATCCGAGTGAGTTACGGTCCCCCAGGGCTCAAGTATGCGGGATACCAGGCTCTGCTTTGAGCCTCTCGCCATCGTTGGTCGTTGGTCGTCGTGCGACGTGGTTCCTGAATTAGGGTCCGACAGTAGTGGACCACGCTGACAAGCTCCTCGGGCGTCGTATTAAGACATGAAGGATGGGCAGTACCAGGCATCCCGATGCGAAGTCTCAAGTAGAGAGACTCGGGTTGATCGCCGCCCTTAAACACGCCGTGTCTTAAGTCCCGCGGCGGATTGGGAAACCCCTGGTCATCCCAAAGGGCGAGGTCACATGGCCCGGCGCCATCTTCCCCATGGCAATTGGCGCAGCCAAGGAGCGAATACGCCTTTTTCCCGCGATCCAGGATCGGCTTATCAGGAACGCCCATTTTAGGAACCGAAACTCGATTGCCCGGCGTCGTTCGCATGAGAACCTCTTCGGTGATGTCCTCGTCCGAGACGCTTTCACCTTCTGCGGCGTAAAGGCTCACAAGTTGCTCCCGAATGCCTTCGCGAAACATTTCCAGTACCAGCTCAGCTAGCTGCACCGTCTCTTCGTCCGAAAGCTCCGGAAACGATCGCATGGCGGTGCCGGGCATTCCCTGACGGATGACACTCGCCACGTCGTCAACGGTGGGGATTCCGTCTTCCGTACTCACGATGCGGAAGGCGTCACGACGAAAATTGCGGGCCCGTGGGAACAGGAACCGTGCGGCTCGGCCATTGCCAGCTCCCTGGTCACCATGGCAAGCGGAACAATGACGCTCATAGATCGCGCGGACCTCGGAATTGCGCTGCGCGGGCGATTTCGGTGTCGTGTCGCTTCCGGAATCGGGGACGGGCGATCGTGCGGGAGCATTCTTTGCAAGGTTCTCCAGTTCCGCTCTGAGCTGGTGATTGTCGGGATAAACCGTCAATTTCATCTGCAACTCGTGAATGCGTGTGACCACCTGAAAACGCCGGTCGGCACGGTCCATCACCTGACTAGCCTCGAGGCTCTTTCCCTTCAGTGACTCCGTCAAAGCGACAGCGTGAAGCAACGTCCTGTCCGTTGTCCCTTTGATATCCAGTCGCTCGAACCATTTCATCGCTTCATCCGGGTAATTCATTTCCAGCAGAAGTTCGCCGATCTCTCGGACCCGGGCGGTTGACAAATTTGACGACAGTCCATCGCTGTTAAGCCATTGCCAGGCTTCGTCCCACCGCCCCAAGAGCCGGGCACATCGTGCCAGTCCTATTCTGATCGCTTTACTTCGGGGAACCAGACGCTGCCACACTTTGTACAGTTGGAAGAGCTCTGTCCAGCGATCCTCGGTACTTAGGATCTCGGCCAGGGCAAGCATGGCCAACTCGTGGCGCGGCTGCCTGCGTAAAGCAGCCCGGTGCATCTCCTCCGCTTTCTGAGGTTGATTGACAAATTGCCAATAGATGCCCGCCATGTAATTCTGATTGCCGTCATCGGGCGAGTCGGCGGACCAGGCTGACAGGATTTCCCAGGCTTGGGCGAAATCACCGCGTGCCAAGGCGCCGTAGATAAAAGCCTCGGCCACCGCCGCAGGGTCATATCCCTCGGTAATCAACGAGCCAATTTGATTGTTCGGTCCCGGGGGAAGCCGTCCTGCCTGGATGGCCGCCAACCGCCGTTCCCGCTCGATTAGCCCTGGCGGAGCCTTTTTCTCTTCGGCCTCCTGGAGGGCTTTGACAAATCCCTCGACATCCTTGAGGCGGCGACAACATCCTGCCCGCAAAATATCGACCCGTCCATCCGCGGGACGACAGCGCGAGGCCCAGGCCAGCCAGCCCTGGGCTGCCGTGATCCGGCCTTCGTGGAGGGCTTTTTCGGCCTGCTGGCGTGCGTACCATGCTATGACTCTCGGTGCGAAAACTATGAGTAAGAGCAATGCTATCAGACCGACACCCAAAGCAAAAAGGCGGCTTTTTGGGCCAGGCTTTTTCCGGGCGGATTGAGTTGTCGTTGATCGGCGTGAAGACATGTTCCGTTAAAATGCACGTGCTTGTCGATACCGCGACGTATCCCGAGCAACCATTGGTGGTAGCGGCATTGCGGCCACCAGCGTGGGCGTCGGCCCAGTGCGCGTGATGGAAAAAATAACAAAGGTCTTTGACCACCAGCTCGGTTCACTCGGGCCACATTGGCGTCAGTGTAGCGTCAGGCCAGACGGCGTACAACGCATTTACTCGCGATCACAGACGGTCGATGGTTGACAAGGACGAGGGCGAACCGCATCATCGAAAGATCGACGTATTCTGTTAGCCCTGCCGCGGCATGTTGATCCAGAGAAGTTTTAGTTCGCAAATGGGGGTTTTACCCGTGCTACGATTGTTTGTCCACTTACTTGGGGCGGCCAGCCTTTTTATTGTGAGCCTAGAGCCTATCCCAATGTTCCCTCTCCCTCTGGGAGAGGGTTGGGGTGAGGGCAAGCGAACGTCGGAGTCCATCGAGAAAACCAGCGGCGATTCGAGCCACCCTCACCCCCGGCCCCTCTCCCGCCGAACAGGAGAGGGGAGGTTGTGGGATAGGCTCTTTTGGTGCGCCCACGGCGCGG
>Ga0209608_1001750_pt1 | contig 16933 bp, 16 predicted proteins | sample AD_UKC130_MetaG_FD_184428 | JGI IMG/M metagenome (GOLD analysis project Ga0209608, IMG submission 184428) | Active sludge microbial communities of municipal wastewater-treating anaerobic digesters from Canada - AD_UKC130_MetaG (SPAdes) (version 2) | ecosystem: Engineered > Bioreactor > Anaerobic... | reverse complement strand
AAAATCAACTTTGGTCAAGATGTATTAACCGGCTGGAAAAGGCAGATGCAGCAGGCATTCCGGGCGGAAAAGATGTATCACAGCAATTGTATCTGCGCCCCATACAATTTGAAAATAATTTTTCTCACGGATAATAGCAGCAGCGGCAAGGCCGATACAATAAAGCTGTTTAAAGATCAACTTAAAGGAGGTGGTTTGATATGTGTAGTGACTGTGACATGTCTGATATGGCTGATATGTATCAATACCAAACCATTCAATTATTAGGAGGAGTGTTTGTATGTCAAATCAACAAAAAAGTGAGTATGGATTTGATACCTTAAGACTTAAGGCAGGTTATCAGTCAAATGAGCATAACTATGCCGTATCGGTACCCATTTATCAAACCACTTCTTTTGATTTTCGCGACGTAGAACATGCTAAAGCTCTCTTTGGTTTACGTGAATTAGGTAATTTATATACTCGCGTAGGAAATCCAACGGTAGCAGTTTTGGAACAGCGGGTGGCAGCTCTTGATGGCGCAAGTGGCGCAATCGCCTTAGCTTCTGGTATGGCTGCCATTAGCTACACCATTCTTAATGTTGCTGAAGGCGGTGGCCGCATTTTAACCTCTCCTTATCTTTATGGCGGAAGTGCTGACAGCTTTAAAAAGGTTTATCCAAAATTTGGAATCCACTTTGATATCGCAAAAAATATCGAAAAACCTAAAAAGTTAGCTGAAGAAATAAAGCCTGATACCAAAGCGATTTATGTGGAAAGCATCAGTAACCCCAGTGCAGTACTGTTAGATATCGCTGAAATTGCAAAAGTTGCCCATGAACATGGAATTCCACTTATCGTCGACAATACGGTGGCAACCCCTTATTTGTATAATCCCATTGACCATGGGGCAGACATTGTGGTTTATTCTGCCACAAAAGGATTAACGGGCCATGGCAATGTGATAGCGGGGTTAGTACTGGAAAGTGGAAAATTTGACTGGAAAAAAGAAAAGTTTCCTCAATTTCATGAAAAACTATATACCTTGCGTGATATCAATGATCAATACCGCAGTTTCTTAGAGGTTTTCCCAGAATTTCCTTTTACAGCGAGAATCCGTTTTACTTATCTGAATTATTTTGGTGCAGCATTATCGCCTTTTGATGTTTATCTTGTTTTACTTGGACTGGAAACCTTATCGGAACGGATTGCTAAACAAGTAAGCAATGCAAAAATCTTAGCAGAATATTTAAAAAGCCATAAGTCTGTGGAATGGGTGCGCTATCCTGCTTTAGAAGACAGTCCATACCACAGCCTCTATAAAAGAGATTTCCCAAAAGGTGCAGGAGGAATACTGGCTTTTGGTTTTAAGGGAACGAATGAGCAAAGAGAAGCCTTTTTAAATTCAGTAAGGCTTTTCCACTATCATGTGAATATTGGCGATGCCCGTAGTTTGATTGTTAATTCACCCCAGACCACCCATAGTGAATTAGAAGCTCATGAAAAAGAAGTTGCTGATATTCCGGAAAACCTGATTCGCATTTCGGCAGGACTGGAAGATCCAAAAGACTTAATTGCCGATTTGGAACAGGCTTTTGAAAAAGCCTATGTTTAATTTTTGAAAGGGGTGTTATCCAATGAAGAAGTCTGTTCAAAAAGGAATTGCTTTGATGACTTTAATTGTTATTTTTGCCAACTTACTTTCTGCCTGCAGCCAAAGCTCAGGAGGAGAAAGCCAAACTCTTAAGACAGATGATGTTCAAACAGTGGAAACGTCTTCCTCTGAATACAAATATGGAAAAATTGATATTCCTGGTAAAGACGGAGCCCTATGTGCAGCACCCATTTATATTGCTTATGAAAAAGGCTTTTTTAAAGCAGAAGGATTTGATGTTAATCTGATTTCTGCAGACTCGGAAACCCGTAAGATTGGTTTAAATAATGGTACGATCCCGATTGTAAACGGAGACTTTCAATTCTTTCCTTCTATTGAAAATGGTGTGAAGGTAAAGGTAGTTGATGGTCTCCATGACGGATGTATTAAGTTGATTGTTCCGAAGGATTCACCCATCCAAACCGTACATGATCTTAAAGGGAAAAGAATTAGCGTGGATGAAATTGGAGGTACACCTCACCAGGTTGCTTCTGTATGGTTAGAGAGAAATGGCATTTCAGCAAAACAAGAAGATGGAGAAGTGACCTTCCTTCCTTTCGCCGATGGCAATTTGGCAATAGAGGCTTTAAATAAGGGAGAAGTAGACGTTGCAGCTTTGTGGGATCCCTTTGGTTCCGTTCAGGAAAAAACGGGAAACTACCGTGTCATTTTGGATATTACTAAAGATGAACCATTTGCTGGAAAGTACTGCTGTTTCCTTTATGCATCTGAAAAACTGCTTAATGAAGAACCTGAAAAGATCGCAGCACTGCTTCGCGCTTACCGGGCAGCCCAGGACTGGATTTCCAAAAATCCGGAAGAAACCGTTGATATCATTATCGAAGGGAAATATGCCCAAATTGAAGACAGGGAATTAGCTCTTGAGTTAATTAAAAGCTATAAATACCCCTCTTATGCAGATAGAGAAGAAGAACCAATACGGGTTTATGACAATGTTTATTATTTTGCAGAGCAATTGAATCAAATAGGCTATTTAAAAACGGATCCTGAAAGCTTTACAAATAATGCTTATGCTGAAGTAGATATTAATCTTGGGAAATAAAAACAGGCAAATTTTATTGATATTCCGCCCGGAAATATAAATCCGGGCGGAAGCAATAAAGCTTATAGGAAAGGAGGGTTCAACATGGTTGAGTTAAACAAATTACAGGCTCAAACCATTCCAATTTTTAAAACAAAAAAGGATAAAATACAGCTAAAAAACCTGTCTGACAAACAGTGGTTTTTTTACTTTATTTTAACCTTGCTCGGTTTTTTGATTGCCATAGCTGCCAATAAGTTCATAAGGCAAATGGCAAATGTTGAAATTAAAACTTATATGATTTTTGGAATTCCTTTTACTTTTAATACCTTTTACCGTTTGCTTCTTGGCGTGCTCTTATTATTTTATGCAATTGCTGGAATTTTTTCATACTTTAATCCTTCAGCCAGAGTAAAGTTTTCAAGCCGTGCTCCTTTTCGTTTTGCCGTGGGTTTAGCGCTTGCCATATGGGATATATTAGGGACAAAGTATCTTTTGTTGCCGCAACCATTTTTCCCTGGTCCGGCAAAAATTCTTGAGCCTTTTCTTATGGAAGGGGACTTTATCTTTAGTAATATGCTTTATTCCTTAAAGCTTTTTACCGTGGGTTTTAGTTTAGGTGTGCTCTTAGGGATCGGCACGGGAATTATTATTGGCTGGTTTCCTAAGGCTTATTATTGGCTTTATCCGATTTTAAAACTTACAGGCGTTATTCCTGCAGTCGCCTGGATGCCTTTTGCTTTAACCCTTTTCCCCACGCCATTTTGGGCAGCGGTTTTTTTAATTGTAATCTGCGGCTGGTTTTCTATTGCGGCTTTGACAGCACAGGGTATTAAGTCGACTCCCAAAGTTCAATTGGAAGTGGCCCGTACCTTGGGAGCCAGTACCTTTTTTCTCGTCTTTCATGTTGCTGTTCCTCATGCAATGCCGCAAATTTTTACTGGTATTGCCAATGCAAATGGTTTTGCTTTCACCACTTTGGTGATGGCAGAAATGATGGGCCAGCCTGGTGGTTTAGGCTATTATATCAATTTAAGTAAAGTCTGGTCGGCATATTATAAAGTGTTTGCTTCTATTTTTGTGATGGCAATACTTTTTAGCCTGATTATGAAAGGAATTGCTTTAGTGCAGGCCCATGTGCTGCGCTGGCAGAAAGGATGGGTAAAAGAATGAGTGAAACGTTATCGGTAATTAGTCGAACAATTTTACGCATTGAAAATGTTAGTCATACTTATTATGACGATTATGGTAATCATGTAGAAGCACTCCGGGATATCAATTTGTCCGTCGTACGAGGCGAATTTATCTCTATCATCGGTTCTTCAGGTTGTGGTAAAACAACGCTTCTCAGGCTGATTGCGGGGCTTGAAAAACCGGAAAAAGGAACTTTGATTCTTAATGGAGAGAAAATTACTGAACCAGACCCTCAAAGAGGTTATGTTTTTCAGCATGGCTGCCTTTTTCAGTGGCTGACCGTAGAGAAAAACATTGCAACAGGTCTTAGGGCCAGGGGGATTTATAGAGAAAATAAAGAGCTTGTCCAGCATTATATTGACTTAGTTGGGCTTAGAGGTTTTGAAAAAGCCTATCCTCATCAGTTAAGTGGCGGTATGGCTCAACGTGTCGCAATTGCAAGAGCGTTAATTAATAAGCCGAAAGTGCTGCTTCTGGATGAGCCAATGGGAGCGCTTGATTCCTTTAGCCGTGCAGATATTCAGGATAAACTTCTGGAGCTGCATAAAGAAAATGAAACCACCATGATTTTAGTAACTCACGATGTCGATGAAGCTATTTATCTTTCTGACCGTATTGTCATCATGACACCAAGGCCAGGAAAAATTAGTGAGATTATGGATATTAATCTGCCCCATCCCCGCCATCGTGGAGGAACAGATTTTCTATACCTTCGCCGGACGATATTAGAAAAAATTCATCTGGTTAGTGCTTTACCAGAACCAGAGTATATCATATAAAAATATAATAAAGACTAGGAGGATAGAGGCTATGAGTAAACAAATCAGACAAGTGGCTATTTATGGTAAAGGTGGCATAGGAAAATCCACTACAACACAAAATTTAACAGCTGCCCTTGCAGAAAGCGGAAAAAAAGTGATGGTAGTAGGCTGTGACCCTAAAGCGGATTCTACAAGACTACTTTTGGGAACTCTTGCACAAAAAACTGTTCTGGATACACTACGGGAGACAGGTGAAGATGTAGAATTAGAAAATATCATGCGTACTGGATTTGGAGGAATCCGCTGTGTTGAGTCCGGAGGACCGGAACCTGGTGTTGGATGTGCTGGTCGCGGCATTATTACGTCCATTGGATTGCTGGAACAATTAGGTGCCTATACAGAAGACCTTGACTACGTATTTTATGATGTTCTTGGAGACGTGGTTTGCGGAGGTTTTGCAATGCCGATTCGTGAAGGAAAAGCTCAGGAAATTTATATTGTTGCCAGCGGAGAAATGATGGCACTTTATGCAGCCAACAATATTGCAAAAGGGATTGCCAAATATGCCCAAAAAGGTGGGGTACGCCTGGGCGGAATTATCTGTAACAGCCGTAATGTCGACAGGGAGATTGACCTATTAAGAGCCTTTTGTGCAGAACTTGGAACACAGCTTATTCACTTTGTACCTCGCGACAATGTGGTACAGCATGCTGAAATTAACCGGAAAACAGTAATAGAATATAAGCCCAATTGCCATCAGGCTAATGAATATCGACAATTAGCAAAAGCAATTGATGAAAACGACTTTTTTACCATCCCTAAGCCTATGTCGCAAGAACGATTAGAAGAAATTTTACTTGAATATGGTTTAATGGAAGCTTTAGAAGATGATTATCGTATTTAAGATAAAGCGGTCAACATTTTGAGTTGATCGCTTTATTTTTAATTTTGGAAAAGTCATGAGTATTTTATTCCAAACTTAATAAATTTTTGAATAATTTGTTTTATTATAGTAATATTAAAATTATGATGAATTTTTAAGATTTGATTTTTAGGAGGTATTTTATGCTTGAAGTTGTATTTAGTGATAGCGAAAAAGCTTCTATGAAACTTGCCAAATGTTATAATGAAAAAAAATTCTTGGCAGATCTGTTACTTATATTGGGAGCCAACCGATTGAAGCAGAAATAGAGCTTTTTTTAGAAGGGAAAGCCATAGAAGGAAATGCTAATAATGTTGTTAATATAGGTTTTTATCTTGATATTGGAGATATATCAGGTGAGATTGATGGGAGTGAAAGAAAAAAAGTTTTAAGCCAGTTATGGACACGTTTTAATATTGAAGATAATGAAAGAGAACTATTTTTCAAATATCAAAGAAAAGATCTGGAGAAATTAATTTCTGCTGCTAAAGAAGGTATGGATATCCGGATTTGGACAAGTCATGCGCCTTATTCTGTTTGTGGATTTTATTATGTCTGCTATCTATTAAGAAATATTGACTGTAAGATTAGGGTTGTTTCTCTTCCTCAATTTATATCATTTTCTAATCATGAGATTATAGAATGTTCGCACTGGGCAGAAATCAAGCCAGGCCAATTCTATCAGTTCTTAAATCTGGAAAAGCCTCTGAGTTCAATAGAAAAGCAGTATTATAGTCAAAAGTGGCAGGATTTAGTATTAGAAAATGCACCTTTACGTGCTGTAATCAATGGAAAGTTGACTTCAGTTGAAGAAAGTTTTTATGATTTTATTATTATAAATAATTTGCCAGACAATGATTTTCTGATGGGACAATTGATTGGCAAACTTTTAGGAAAATATAAGCTTGGTATCAGCGATGCCTGGTATGCTTTACGTATTGATAAAATGATTGAAGAAAATAAACTTAAGCTGGTGAAAATAAAAGACACTTCATACCCATATGGAAAGCTATTAAGAAAAATATAATCCATGAAATTATCCTCATCCTCTTGACATTTTATTCTACAATAAGTAGAATAAAATCAATACTACATGATGTAGAATAAAGAGGTGAGTATTATGAATATTATAAAAATATCAGATGCAGAGTACGAAATAATGGAAATCATATGGAATGCAAAAAGGGAAGTAACTACGGCAGATATTATGGAAAAGTTGGAGAAGAATAAAAGCTGGAAACTTACAACCGTACTTACCCTTGCCAAGCGTTTGGTTGATAAGAATGTTTTGCAAGTAAGAAAGGAAAAGAGAGTCAATTATTATTCTCCTAAAATTACCAAAGAAGAATATAAATCTTACCAGGCAAGTGGACTTATTCAGGAGATGTTTAACGGAAGTATTAAATCTATGGTAGCCTCCTTATATGATAATAAAAAAATTGATAATAAAGATTTAGAAGAATTAAAAGACTGGATAAGGGGGTTATAATATGGACTTTTTAAACAAAATCTTTCAGATGTCTCTGACAGGAAGTGTTATTTTTTTGTTATATTTAATTTTTAAACCCCTGACGAAGAAATTATTTAATTCTTCCTGGCATTATAAAATGCTTATTGTCTTTTTATGCTTTTTTATTTTACCTATAGATTCTTATCTTCAGTTGCCTGTAAGACAATTTGCCAGGATTCCAAAGATTAGAATCGAAGAATCAATTTTTCCCCAAAGTAAAAATAATAAAGCAGAAAGAAAAAACGAAACAAACCCAATAAATAATGAAAGTACTGCAAACGAAGTGCATATTTCAGAAAAAGAAGCGAACTATAAAGAAAGAGAAAGCAATGAATTCGGACTGGAAGATAATACAATTTTAAACAAAAAAATTAATCTTTATCCATATAAAAATCTATTATTGTATTTTTGGCTTATTGGCGTTATTGCTTTATTCTTGTTAAAAATCATATCTTATTTAGCATTTAAAAGAACCATGCTTAAAAGTAGCAGTTTTGTTAAAAATGATGAAGTGATTCAGCTATTTGATAAATGTAAAGAAGAGCTTCATATTAATAAAAAATTAGAATTAAGAATTTATAAGAACCTTGCTTCTCCAATGCTAATAGGGATTTTACACCCAATCGTTCTTATTCCTGAAACAGATTTAGGCCATAAAGGTTTAGAATTGGTCTTTTTACATGAATTAAATCACTATAAAAGGAAAGATATTATCATAAAAACAGTTGGGCTTTTTGCTCATGCAATGCATTGGTTTAATCCTTTGATTTATCTCCTGTTAAAGGAGATGAACAAATACTGTGAGTATTCTGTTGATGAGAAAGTCGTAGAAAATATGGACAAAAATGATAGAAAATTTTATGGTGAAATGATTATAAATTTAATCAGCAACTCTGCTTTTAGAAATTGTTCTCTTACAACAGCGATGAGTAATGGTGGCAGGCAATTAAAAGACAGATTGGAAAATATGTTTTATTCCCTGAAAACAACAAGAAAAAGACAATTTATGTCGTTCATTTCAGGCATTATCATTGTGACATGCGGTTTTACGGTTGCCTATAGTCTATTCGCTGATAACCAATGGAAAAATGAAAAATCTTTTGTGGTGTATACTAAAGAAGATGGGCTTTATTATTCTTATTTAGATATGCAGGCAGAAATAAAGATAGATGATGGTGATGACTTTTTTTGTCCTCTGATTTCAAAAGGAGGAAATTATATCGCTTATACCAAAAATAATAGCCTTTATATCTATAGCTTAAGAGATAGCAGTTTAGAAAAGGTTGATGATGATATCGTTCATCATTTTACTTCTTATGATTGGATAGATGATCGTTCTATTGTATATGGCAGTCAAGAAAGATATGGATTTATTCTTTATAATGTCATTACAAAAGAAAAAACACCTCATTTAGAGGATGCTTATTATACAGCTTTAGTTGCATCGGATCAGAAGAAAGTTTATGCAAGTAAAAGCCGATCGGAAAATGGTTTAATGATTTATGAAGGAATTGTGGAAATTGATTTAAATCAATATAGTAAAGATAAGCAACAATTTTTTACGGATACGATTATAAAAAGTAAAGAATCCACTAAAGATGGGCTGGACAGCTATCCTGTTGTCTGGAATCATTCCCAGGACGGCAGATATCTTTATATCATGGTTATACCTGCTTCTGCTTCTCTTAGTAGTGATGGAATTACTTTTGCAGTATATGATTCAGAAGAAAAAACTTATAAAGAGTATCCGGAAATAGAAACTTTAGCTTATAAAAATCATTTAGCGGTAAGACCTTTTGCCAATATGGTTGGATTAATAGAAGGTGCCGGCCGGGAAATGAGCAGAAATAAAAAAGTAAAAATATTCAATATATCTGGTGGCACTGTAGACATTACGGATGAAGACTTTGTTGCAATGACCCCTTCATTTACTTTGGATGGAAAGAAAATATTGTATTCAGCAGCTGATACAAAAGATTTTAATGATATTATATTTAATAATAAAATACCAGCTTTTAATATTTACGAATACGATTTGAAAAGTTCTATAATACAAAGACTTACAGAAGGTAATCATTTTGACTTTTTACCAATGGATTTATCCAATCAGCAGATATTATTTATCCGCTATAAAGACAATGGATATTTCAGTTTGATTAAATTATCTGATGGTCAGGAAGAAATTTTTGCAGATAATATCGTGTTTGCTGATGCAAAAGAAAGTTTCGGTTATTATGGACATATCAGCACAGAAATGTCCCTGGATATTTATATCAGTAACCGAGATCAATTTAATAAGAATTTGAAGAAAGAAAATTCTGAGCCAGACAAAGTGGATGAATTATATGAGCTAAGAGGAACATATATCGGGGATAATGTCAGGGTGGGAAAGATTATTCGTTATTTAAATTTTCCGGAAGGTTTGAGTTCTAATGGAATGGAACTGTTTACAAAAAAAGAGCCCTATGGCCTGCAAATAAATTTTATGGCTGATGAGGGGGCAAAAAAGAAATATATGTCCATGAATTCTGATTATATCTGGAGAACTCAGTCTCTGATATTATTTTCCCTGATTCATAATTTAGATTATATTCAATATGCCATAGATGATGGTAATTCGATAGAAATTATTTTTTATACCGACAGAAAAGATGCAGATGCATTAAGTATGTCACTTATGTCTTGTAAAAGCTCTGAAATTGCAGAAAGTCCGGAAAGTTTCCGACAATATTATAATATCCTGAATAGCAATGATTTTTGAAATCAGAGCATTTACAGCTGCTGATACTAAATATCAAAAAACGGTCCTTTTCAATTATTATTGAATCAGGACCGTTTTTAAAGTATTATTAATAAGAAATCATGTCAATAAAGGAGGAATTATTTTGAGAGTTGAACATATAGCCATATGGACAAATAATTTAGAAAGACTTAAAGAATTTTATGTCACTTATTTTGATGCGCAGGCAAATCAAAAGTATATTAATGCATCCAAAAACTTTGAATCTTATTTTTTGTCTTTTCCAGATGGAGAATGCCGAATAGAAATCATGAAACGACCAAAGCTTATAAAAATGGATTGTAATGATGAAAAAAATTATATTGGTTTAGCTCATTTAGCCATATCTGTAGGCAGCAAAGAAAAAGTCATTGACTTGACAGAAAAACTACGCCGGGATGGTTATAAGGTATTAAGTGAAGCCAGGACAACTGGTGATGGATATTTTGAAAGCGTTATTGAGGATCCGGATGGTAACAGAATAGAAATCACTATTTAATATCATACTATATTTATCAATAATAAAATAAATATTGACACTTTAATAATTATTTCTGAAAGCATTCTTTGACAGTACCGTCAAGCACTTTTGCTTTGAAGTATTAAAAATATTAAAAAAGCACTTACTGAATTTTACAGAGTTTTAATAGTTGGAGAGGAAATATATTTTTCCTTGAACATGATAAAAGTAATGATAAAAGTATTTCTTTATTGCAAAACATAATGAATCTAATATTTAAAGAGTTTCCTGCAACATAAACAAAGACATCGAAGCACTGATAAGAAAACAAAAATTTAAATTACAAAAATAAATAAGTTTTATCAGGAGGATACATTGCAGGTAATTGATTTTTTATATATGGATTTATGTAAAAAAGCAGGATAAAGAATGATTTTTTGAATTTAATCTTTTTACTTCTTAGCCCGCATTAAAACTACTTATGAGAAAGAAGGATTAATCCATGAGTAGACGATATCTTTTTTTTATTTTGGTTTTTTTTATATCCATTTTTATGGCAGGTTTTACGAATTACAATGAAGCAGATGAAAAAAATGAATTAACAATAATGATAGTCCCATTAGATGACAGGCCAGTTAATACTGATTTTCCTAAAGCTATAGCAGATATTGCAAAAGTAGATATTTTACTGCCTCCCAATGAGATTTTAGGCGGACGTCATAAAAAAGCAGATATTGAATCAATAAAACAGTGGGCATTAGAAAATTCTAAATATGCAGATGCCTTTATTATATCTCTTACCATGACCAACCACGGAGGCTTAATTCATTCCCGTATGTTAGATAATGATAATTTTGTGATTGATTTAGATTGGCTCAGAGAATTAAACGACAAAAATCCCGGTAAAGAAATTTATGCCTTTGATACGATTCAAAGACTTTCGGTTTCTGTAGACAATAAATACGAAAAAGAGCTTTATGATAATATTCAAAATTGGGCAAAAAACTATATGATAACGGACAGGAATAAATTAAAAGCGTTAGAAGAAAAAATTCCGGGTGAACTGAAAAACAAATATCTTTATAGCCGTGCTGTTAATTTAAGTTTTAACCTTGAAGCCATTAATCTGGTTCAAGAAGGCGTCATTGATTATTTGGTTTTATCACAAGATGATGCAGCCGAAAAGGGTATTCACTTATTAGATCAACAGCAAATAAAAAATAAAATCCATGAACTGGGTGTTGAAGATAAAACTTCAATGATTATAGGAACAGACGAAGTTGAATTGAATTTACTAATGAGGCACATCTTAAAACATTATAATTATAGTCCCAAAGTATCAGTTCAATACATCAACGAAAATAAAAAGGGAATCATTCTTTCTTACGAAGACAGACCATTAGATAAGACGATTATCGAGCATATTGAACTTGCTGGTGCTTCTTATGTTTCTTATGCAACAAATAATGCGGATTTGTATTTGTTCGTTTATAATTCCATAGAAAATGAAACCATTACTCTGGACTTTATTAAAAAAATTAAAGAATATATAGAAAGTGGAAAAACAGTAGGGATTATTGATTTAAGTAATAATCTTTCTAAGAGTTCTGCTAATGATTTTGTCAGCCTGTTAAGAAAAAATATTAATTTATCAGACTTGGGCTCTTATAGTGCATGGAATACGGCTTCCAATGCTTCCGGGATATCTATTTCACATTTATTGGCTTATTGGCATTCAAAACGATTTTTGCTGGGAACAGAGCAATATCATCAAAAGTTTTTATATAATCGTTTTATGAATGATTATGTTTATAAAGTTAAAATTAAACCTGTTTTAGAAAGTTATTTAATTTCTACCGGTTCTGATGTTCATAATTTAGATGCTTCTTATGGAAAGAGTTATCTTGAAAGCTATATTACGGATCATTTCATAAAGCTTCAAAGTGACTTCTTAATGGAATTTGATGATGTATATTGGGATAAAATTGCCATTAAAAAAGTTGAATTACCATGGGATAGACTTTTTGAAATCAGAATTGTCAATTATAATTAATTTAAAAAATAAAGTAAAGTGCTTTATGATTTTAGGAGGGGATATGATGAATAAGATATGCTTTTTTGACACAAAACCTTATGACAAGATGTATTTTGATTTATTAAAGGAAGCGTATGGTATAGAAATTGATTATTTTGAGCCCAAACTTGGTCCTAGAACAGCCTTTATGGCTAATGGCTATGAAGCGGTTGTAGCTTTTGTAAATGATACAATTAACAAAGAAACCATAGAAACCCTTTATCAAAATGGTACAAGACTAATTGCCATGCGATGTGCAGGTTATAATAATGTTGATTTTAAAGCAGCTTATGGTAAGATTCATGTTGTCCGGGTCCCGGCATATTCACCTTATGCAGTTGCAGAACATGCGATGGCATTGTTACTGGCTTTAAATAGAAAAATTCATAAAGCTTATATAAGGACCAGGGATTTTAATTTTAGCTTAAATGGCCTGACTGGTTTTGATTTGCACGGGAAAACAGTAGGTGTTATTGGAACGGATAAAATAGGACGAGTATTTATGGATATTTGTAAAGGCTTCGGGATGAAAGTTATTGCATATGACCCATATCCTTTAAAAGATTCTGATATTCATTATGTCTCCTTAGAAGAACTGTTTAAAGAATCCGATATCATTTCTCTTCATTGTCCATTAACTAAAGATACTTTCCATTTAATTAATGAAGAAACGATTAAAATGATGAAAAAAGGTGTCTATATAGTCAATACATCAAGGGGAGCCTTGATTGATAGTGAAGCTTTACTGGAAGGGCTAAAAAATGAGAAAATTGGTGGAGCCTGTCTGGATGTTTATGAAGAAGAATCTGAGCTTTTTTATGAAGATATGTCCTATGTGGTTATCCAAGATGATGTTTTGGCAAGAATTTTATCCATGCCAAATGTTATCGTAACTTCCCATCAGGCCTTTTTAACCAAAGAAGCTTTACATAATATTGCCGAAACGACTTTAAAAAATTGCAGAGATTATTTTGATGATAAAGTACTGGAAAATGAAGTTTGCTATCGCTGTGGCAGAGGAGAAGTATGTTTAAGAAAAGAAAATAAAAGATGTTTTTAATTTAAGCTGGATGTAGCCCCTGTTGTACAAAATCAAACAACTTTAATACCTTTAAGACATGTTTTTGAAGCTTTTGGCGCTTCTGTTCAATGGGACGGTGAAAGCCAAACCATTACTGCTGAAAAAGATGGTATTGTTATTTGGTTACAATTAAATAATAAGATAGCAAAAGTAGGAGATAAAGAAGTAGAATTACTTGCAGCACCTATCGCAATTGATGGCAGGACATTAGTTCCATTAAAATTTGTTTCTGAATCTTTTGGAGCTGTAACTGATTGGGATCCCGAAACAAAGACCATAACAATTAATACAGAAGCTGAAGAAAGCAGTACTGAAGAAAGCACAGAAGAAAATGCAGAAGAAATTGTTGACGAAGAAGTTCAGGAAGAGCAAGAAGTAGCTGAAGAAGCTGAAACTGAAGAAACAGAAGAAACAGAAGAAACAGTTGAAGAAGCTGAAGAAACAGAAGAAACAGTTGAAGAAGCTGAAGAAAACGTTGAAGAAAAAACAGAATAAAATACAAAAATCTCTGTTTTAAATTCTTTATGCTATGCACAAAAATGTAATTATTTAATTATTGGCTTAGGGATTATATTTCTCTAAGCCATTTATATTTTCAGGAATTCATAATATCATACACAAAATTTTTATAAAACCTGACACCTTTTTAAAGAATAAAGAAAAACTAAATGGTTTTCTGACTTCGTCGGATACCTTTGCAAATCTCGAATAAATCTTAAATTTTTCTTTAACATTTATTATTTTGTCAATGCAGAAAACTATACAGTATTGTACTGAAAAGCTAGTATCAAAATTCTATATCCATAATAAATTTTGTAAAACTTCTATGTTATAAAATTATTTTTTCTTAAGGCATGGTATAATAACATATAGTACAAAGATACTGATATATAACTGTTATAAAATGAATATACTTTGAAAGGATGATAAAATGTACGATGACAGAATTAAAAAGCTGGCCAGAACTTTAGTAAGATATTCTGTAAATCTTCAAAAAGGGGAAAAAGTTTTAATCCAGGGAAACGGTTTAGAAGTTTCACTGGTTAATGCCATTATAAAAGAAGTATATGAAGTTGGGGGATATCCTTTTGTTCAACTGAATGATCAAAGGATTTTAAGAGAATTATATATGAATACGACAAAAGAACATATGGAAGCCATGGCTAAATATGAAGCTGACAGAATGAAAGACATGGATGCTTTTATTGGTTTTACTTCTATCCGGAATGCTTCTGAATTGTCGGATGTTCCTTCTGAAAAAATGGATTTGTATTATAAGTATTTTTGGAAAACAGTGCATGTGGACATCCGGGTTCCAAAAACAAAATGGGTTGTGCTGCGTTATCCTTCTCCTGCTATGGCTCAAATGGCTGATATGAGTACAGAAGCTTTTGAGGATTTTTATTTTAATGTATGCAATTTGGATTATGCTAAAATGTCAAAGGCTATGGATGTACTGGTGGATTTAATGGAAAAAATGGACAAAGTCAGGATTGTTGGAAAGGGAACAGATTTAACTTTTTCAATTAAGGGTTTACCAGCTATTAAATGTGATGGAAAAATGAATATTCCAGATGGTGAAGTTTATACAGCCCCAGTGCGGGAGTCTGTTAATGGGATAATTAGCTATAATACACCTTCAATTTATCATGGTTTTACTTTTGAGAATATATCCTTTGAATTTAAAAATGGAAAAATTATTCGTGCTACAGCCAATGATACGGAAAGAATAAATAAAATTCTGGATACTGATGAAGGAGCCAGATATATTGGTGAATTTGCCATCGGGCTTAATCCTTATATTACGAAACCTATGAAAGAAACCCTTTTTGATGAAAAAATAGCAGGCTCTATTCACTTTACACCTGGTAATGCTTATGATGATTGCTTTAACGGAAACAGATCTGCCGTTCATTGGGATTTAGTTCTTATTCAAAGACCTGAATACGGTGGCGGAGAAATATATTTTGACGATATTCTCATTAGAAAAGATGGTTTGTTTGTACTTCCTGAATTAAAAGTTTTGAATCCTGACTATTTAAAATAATAATGTATTTAAAGTGTTTATTTAATCATTTTGGGTGTTTTTTTCACCCTCTTATTTTTTAACATACTTTAAAAATTTAACGTATAATATGAAAGGTATATTGAAAATTTTGATTTTCGCAATTAATATAAAGCATGAAAGGAGTATTTTATGGAAAATATTGCAATCAAGCAAGAAGTTGAAGTCACTGCCAGTAAACCGATGGGCATTTTTAAAAAAATACTTCAGATATTTATAAGTCCTTCTGAAGTACTCAATGATGTCATGGAACATCCTGGATTATTAATGCCTCTTTTGTATTCTTCAATTCTCATGTTTCTTAAGCAATTAATTACAATTCCTGTGCAAAGGATTAACCTTCAAAAACTGAATGATATCTATGCACAATATGGTATGCCTGTACAAACTGAAATAAGTACTGCACAATCTGTCATTTCAGCTGTATTATCTCCTGTTTTCTTAATTCTTTCGTGGTTATTTGTAAGTTTTGTATTGTGGGTATTGGTTAAAGTCTTTAAAGGTAAAAGCTCTTTTAAACAAATGCTTGCTTTATATGCCCATGCTTTGATTATTTTAGTGACTGGATCACTGATTGCGGCACCGTTTAATCTGATTTTACAAACGGATATTGTTATATTTTCTCCTGTTGCCTTTATTCCGAATCCAGATATAACAAGTTTTATCTATTTATTCTTTTCTAATCTGGAATTTTTCACAATATGGACGATGATTATTGTAGCTATGGGAATTAGTTTGTTTAATAATTTTTCTAAGAAAAAAGGGTTCATCATTGCTTTTTTGTATTTCTTTTCAGCTAAATTGTTAACTGCCCTTTATGGCTATTTTTCTTTTAAGCTTTTAAGTAACTTGAGTAGCTTTATGTAATCAATAGAATAGGGGAGAGTATCCATGAAGAATATGAGTGTAAAAAATAAAAAACTATTTATTGGAATAGGTATAGCAGCTTGTTTATTGATATTTATTATTGCTGCTGCAATAAATACATCTTCATCAGTAACTGCTTCCGGAGCTCCTAAAGGCGCGATTTCAGTTGCTGTTGAAGAAGCCAGAAAAGATTCCATTATATCAACGGTTAATGTTTCCGGAGTCGTTGAAGAAAAGGACTCGGAAATTGTATATGTAAATAGTTCCATAAAAATTGATGATATTTTAGTTGAACCAGGCGATATGGTAAAAAAAGGACAAAAGATTATTGAATACGATTCCAATTCTTTAGCTGAAATTGAAATCCAATTAAAAGAAGCAGAAATAGCCTTACAAAATGCAGAATTGACTTTAAGCGCTTTAACAGGGGCTGATAAGGGTGAAATTTTAAATGCCGAATCAGCCTATACCATGGCTAAAAAAGCCCTTAATGATGCTGAAACATCTTTAAAGCAAGCGGAAAGTAACATTGAACAGCTCAGGCA
>Ga0209608_1001743_pt1 | contig 16979 bp, 18 predicted proteins | sample AD_UKC130_MetaG_FD_184428 | JGI IMG/M metagenome (GOLD analysis project Ga0209608, IMG submission 184428) | Active sludge microbial communities of municipal wastewater-treating anaerobic digesters from Canada - AD_UKC130_MetaG (SPAdes) (version 2) | ecosystem: Engineered > Bioreactor > Anaerobic... | reverse complement strand
CCGGCGGTGTTCTTTTGTTGAGGAGGATGCACGCCTCCTTTGAACAGTTTCATATCTATCACTCCAATAAAAAGTCATCATTGATGCCTTAAGCAGCCGCCATGATGAAACCTGAGCCAGGAAAAACAATGGCGGACCGATAAGCCTTCAATCCCCGGGTAAACAAGCCTGAGGATATGTTTCCAGCGTTTCTATGATAGCATAACATGCCTTGAAAGGATACAGCAAAAAAATGTTACGCCATCATGATAAAACCATCAATTCCATGTGAAATCCAAACAGGTATGAACCGGCCTGATGCTGCCTGATGATGCCGTTATTCATGCGGTGTTTCCCCGTAGCGGAATGCCTCCCAAGCCTGCACTTTACTTGCCCTTTGTATGTTTTTTATATACATTATACATTATACTCCATATATTTATAAATTTCATATACATTATATGTGATTTTTATAGCGCCAGAAAGAAAAGCGGTGGGCAATGGAGGACAAAAATGTTATACTATTGCAATAAACCACCGCATCTTTTGCCGGAACATGCAGACCCATTAGCATAATTAACCGAAACAATCATTCAGTCAGACCGTAGACTTGCATATTCATACGCCTTTATTTTATTGTCAGGGAGTGATACTTGAATGGAAAAAAAGATGAACGTACAGGATGTTTTGAGCCTGGCAAGGGAAAGCAATGTAGAATTCGTCCGTCTGCAATTCACTGATCTGTTCGGCATGACAAAAAATGTGGCTACTACCGTGAACCATCTGCAGGACGCCCTGGAGAACAAGTTCATGTTTGACGGCTCTTCTATTGACGGATTTGCCCGGATCGAGGAATCGGATATGCTCCTGTATCCTGATCCGGATACTTTTAAAATCTTTCCCTGGCAGTTCAATGGGGGCCGGGAGGCCAGGCTGATATGCGACGTATACCGCCCGGACGGGACGCCTTTTGAGGGAGATCCGAGATATATCCTGAAGCGTGCTCTCAAACAGGCATCTGATATGGGTTACACCTTCAACATCGGCCCTGAATGCGAATTCTTCCTGCTCCATACCGATGAAACGGGAAGACCTACCACCATGACCCATGACAGGGGAGGTTATTTCGACCTGAGCCCGATGGACCTGGGCGAGGATGCCCGAAGGGATATCTGTCTTGCCCTTGAGGAAATGGGATTTGACGTGCATGCCTCGCACCACGAAACCGCAAACGGCCAGCACGAGGTTGATTTCAGGTATGATGAGGCCCTCCGTTCGGCCGACAACCTGATGACTTTCAGGATAATAGTCAAGAAGGTTGTCAAGCGCCACGGCCTCCATGCCACCTTTATGCCGAAGCCGTTCACCGATATGGCTGGAAGCGGCATGCATATCAACATGTCCCTTGCAAGGAACGGGGAAAACGTGTTCTGGGACAGCAAGGACAAGTACGGACTTTCCCGGGAGGCTTACAGCTTCATGGCGGGAATCATGGAGCATATCAGGGCTATAACAGCCATCGCCAACCCCGTCGTCAACTCATACAAGCGCCTGGTACCGGGGTATGAAGCTCCTGTATACATTACCTGGGCGACAAAGAACCGCAGTCCCCTGATCCGCATACCCTCCGCCCAGGGTGAAGCTACCCGTATCGAGCTTAGAAGCCCGGATCCGTCATGCAATCCTTATATCACCTTTGCAGTCATCCTGGCTGCCGGACTGGACGGTATAAGGAGGGGCCTCACCCCGCCGGCTCCGATTGAGAGGAACATCTACCAGTTGTCGGAGGAGGAACGCAGGGCCGCAGGAATAAGGACACTGCCCGAAAGCCTGTATGATGCGCTGGCAGCCCTCCAGGAAGACAGGCTTATTACCGATACCCTGGGTTCACATGCCACCTCGCGGTTTATCCAGGCAAAACTGGAGGAATGGAATGAGTACAAGAACCAGGTGCATCCGTGGGAGATCCAGGAGTACCTGGCTAACTACTGAGCCGGCAATATGCAGGATACGGATTGAAAACTTGCATTTCAGGGTTATAATGGTATATAATCATGAAATAATAAAGCAGTGCGGCAGGCGCAATCCAGGGCGCATGCCGCCGGCTTTCCCTAAGCCCGAATCTCCCGGGACCGGAAGGAAATGATGAATATGCGATTTTCCAAGATGCATGGCATAGGCAACGATTATGTTTACGTGAACGGCTTTACCGAAAGGATTGATGACCCTGCTTCGGTTGCCGTAAAGATCAGCGACAGGCATTTCGGAATAGGCAGCGACGGCCTGATCCTCATCCTGCCTTCCCAGGTCGCTGATTTCCGCATGAGAATGTTCAATGCCGACGGCTCCGAGGGAAAGATGTGCGGAAACGGTATCCGTTGCGTTGGGAAATACGTTTACGATATGGGCCTGACAGACAAGACAGAAATAACGGTGGAAACCCTGGCAGGCATCCGCAAGCTGGTCCTCTATCCCGGAAAGGACAACAAGATAGAAAAGGTGCGCGTCTGGATGGGTGTCCCGCGCTTTTCGGACCAGGACGATATTCCCGACCTTCCCGAGAAGAGGTTCCCTGTGAAGCTTGCTGCCCATGACAGGAACTTTGATTTTTACTGCGTGTCCATGGGAAATCCCCATGCGGTGACCATCGTGGAGGATACCGACAGTTTCCCGGTGGAGTACTATGGCGCTGAGGTCCAGAAGAAACCCATATTCCCCGAATCGGTTAACGTGGAATTCGTGCAGCTGGTATCCCGCTCATCCATAAAGATGCGGGTTTATGAGCGCGGAAGCGGCGAAACCATGGCCTGCGGAACAGGAGCCTGCGCTTCGGCGGCTGCCCTGATGCGCCTTGGTATGATTGAAAGGAAGGCCGAGGTAAAACTTCTGGGCGGAACCCTGGAGATAGACTGGCAGGATGACGGCCTTTATATGACCGGGCCGGCCGCCCATGTGTTTGACGGAGAAATAGATATTTGAGCATGGAGGGTTATAATCGTGATAATCAACAGCAATTTCGGAAATGTAAAGGAAACCTACCTGTTTGTCGAAATTGCCCGGAGGGTCAGTGATTACAGGGCAGCCAACCCCACTGCCGATATCATACGGCTTGGCATAGGCGATGTCACACAGCCCCTTCCGCAGGCGGCGATCCGTGCCCTGCACGAGGCAGTTGATGAAATGGCCAGGGCCGAAACATTCAGGGGATACGGACCTGAGCAGGGATACGACTTTCTGAGGGAAGCCATAGCGGAGCATGATTACAGGGCCCGCGGCTGTGATATCGAGGCGGATGAGATCTTCGTCAGCGACGGCGCCAAGAGCGACACCGCCAACTTTGCCGACCTGTTCGGAAAAGGGAATATAATTGGCATCTCCAATCCAGTTTACCCGGTTTATCTTGACAGCAACGTGCTGGCAGGACACTCAGGCCAGCCCGCAGGCGACGGATACGAAAATATACGCTACCTGGACTGCCTTCCGGAAAACGACTTCAAACCCCAAATTCCCGACGGGCGCCTGGACATAGTGTACCTTTGCTCGCCCAACAACCCGTCTGGCGTGGTCCTGACCCGGGACGACCTTAAAAAGTGGGTGGATTACGCCCTGGAGAACAAGACCCTTATCCTTTTCGATGCGGCATATGAGCGCTATATCCGGGACAATACGCTTCCCCACAGTATTTACGAGATACCGGACGCCAGAAAGGTTGCCGTTGAGTTCAGGAGCTTTTCAAAAACAGCCGGCTTCACGGGTTTGAGGTGCGCATATACCGTGGTGCCCAAGACACTTGAAGTGACCGTTTCCACCGGCAATAAACCCCTGAAGCTTCACTCCATGTGGCTCAGGCGCCAGACAACAAAGTTCAACGGCGTGCCCTACATCGTACAGAGGGCGGCAGCGGCGCTTTACACCAGGGAAGGACAGGAACAGATCGGCAGGATCATAGACATCTACCTTGAAAACGCAAGGACAATACGCAAGGTGTTCGAAGAAAAAGGCTTAAGGGTATGGGGCGGTGAAAACTCCCCTTACGTCTGGCTGAAGGTTCCCGGCGGGATGACTTCCTGGGAGTTCTTTGACCACCTTCTTGACCGCTATCATATAGTAGGAACCCCTGGTTCCGGATTCGGCACCATGGGTGAAGGGTACTTCAGGCTGACCGGTTTCGGCAGCCCCGAAAAGACCGCGGAGGCTGTGGAAAGGCTGCGCATGGGATGAGCAATGTAAGAACACTGCAGGCAAGAACAGTTGGAATGGATAACTCCATTCTAACTGTTTTTTAATTTGCCTATAAGGTGATTGTAAATGTCAGGGCATATAATTAACCCATAAGGAGCGCAAGGAGGTCCTGGCAAATGTTAAGCAGCATGTTTGAGTTCAAGAATAGTGTCGTGAGAAGGTTCGGCCCCATCCTCGGGTATGCCATTCTCGTCGTAGGAGGTCTCGCCGTTCTCAGCGTTTTATGGTTTCTTTTCAAATCGCTTATCAAGCTGGCCATCGCACTTGCCATAGGAGCCATACTGGTGTTTGGCGCAATCAGGCTCTACGAGATCATATGTTCAAAAAAGACGGGCTGAGCTGCAGCGTACCCTCCTATTATTGCAGACAGCGCGGCTCCATTGCGGATGCCGCGCTGTTGTTTTACCGTATAATAGTATTAATTACTGAGCAGGGTTTTCAACCTTTCCCAGGAACAATACCGCCCCGGTCTGGTTATCCATGATAGCGAAAACAAACGGTTTATCCAGGTAGAAATCCATGATTTCTTCCGGCTCGGGCATGGCTGCCATACCCGCCATTACTATAACTGTTGCGGCAGCGGCGATGGTGCCTTCCTCATCAAGCTCGATCCTGCATTCATGAAGAACGCGGTTCACCTGGGCTTTTGCTGATTCCACCATCCCGCTGAAGTCGGCCGAATCGCCAAAGGCATCGACCATTCCCAGTTCTTTCAGGTATTTGCCAACCTCGTCCCTGAAGCTGAAGCTCAGTTTCGGCACCTTGAGTTCGGTTTTGAAGGATTTAAGCTTATCGTTTATATCAAGGAGCTTGTCTGCTGAAAGACTCTCCACAAGCTCATTGACATCGCCCTCGGGCCGCAGGAGGAGCATGGATACCCCGCCCTTGTAATGGAGTTTAACAGCCTTAAAGTCCCCCGCGTTATAATAGGGAACCTTGAACAGGCCGTTCATCATGTCAACCTGCACGGTTTCACCTGTTCCCAGCGTAAAATCCTCCTTCTTAGTGAGGCCTTCGCTGAACTCATTGACCCAGGCCCCCTTGAAATACAGGGTGTTGACTATGAGCGTTATGGTCGATGGATCGATGCCGCTGACGGGATTTGTAATCAAGCCCTTTGTCTTGTCCGATATCCACTTGTTGACCTGGCTTGCTGCCGAAGGGGACTTGACATTTAAGGAAAACACCTCGGCATCGTACCAGGCCTTGGCAAGTTCAATGAAGCTCTCCCTAACACGGTATTCCCTGTTCACCCACAGGGAGTTGGCTGGGAGTATCGTAACGTCTTTCCTGTTGTACAGGCTGCTCATAAGATCCCTGTATTTGCTGTTGTGCTCGTCCTGGGACACTCCCCGGGTGTTGATCAGGCCGTTGATCTGATCGCGGGTGGTGCCGGCGGCGCCGTTGTTCAGGATAGAAAGCGCGGTTGAAAGGCTTACGGGGGATATGATCATGTTCCTGCCTTTGGCATCTGCCTTATTGATCAGCATTAACATGTTGAATCCCAAATCGTTGATATCAAGGATGATGGGGTCATCCAACGGGATATTGGTCACATCTGATGGTATAAAGGCATATGCGCTTCTTCCCGTCGTACATCCCGCAAGAAGGAATGCCATGATGAGGACAACGGCCAGAACGGGCTTTATGCCCTTTTTATTGCGGACTTCTGAACATTGATCCATAACTCATTCCTCCTGTTTATTTCCATTATTTTCTCATAAAGGTTAGACGCGCTGCATCCTCACAGGTTCATTTTTTACTGTCATTTGGAGGGAGTTAAGCACCTTTTCGTGTCATTGATAGCGGAAGAACGAAGTGAAGCGTGGCAATCTCTTCTGCTCTGAGTCTCCCCAGTTTATTGCCTATTAAAGTCGTGCCAAATATCTAACCTCCAACATCCCACCTCTCACCTCTGTTTCAGCCAAATAAGTGTCATAATACAAGCCGTTTTCCTGATATGATTTATGGGTGGTGTATATGATCGTTATAAGCATCAGCAAAAGAAAACTTAAATTGTTTGCAGCAGCCGTATTGTTTGTGTTCCTTGTTTCTTTCGGCATATACCAGATTTTTGGAAACCAGGATACCGAGAATTACTTTGAACTGGTCAACATGCTGCGCCACAGGGATGTGGCCGCATCAGGCGAGATACTGGAAGAAACCGCCCCCGCTTCTGAGAGCAGCGACGAAGTACAGATCTTTGACATAAGCAAGGGGAAGGTGACCAAAAGGATGAAGACCACTCCGGCGATGCAGGAACAGGCCAGAAAAATCATCAGCAGCATCACAGGAATGTATGCCAAGGTGCAGCCTTTCCCGGACAAGGGATACATTGTAAGGATCCCCGTAAACCCCGCACTGAAGGTAAAAAACGAGTACATCAATGCCGTCATTGACAGGATATACGTCATATTTACAGAGAAAGAGCCGCCCATAGTGCTGATACTGGACAGCTCCGAAAAGCCCTTTGTTTACAACTTCAGCTGGAAGACTGATGAACTGAAAAAGCAACTGGACTTTGATTTTGCCTATTAGAAAAAATGGAAGGACGGATCAGGCGCGCCCGTCCCTTTTCCTGGATACCTCAAACATGATCAGGGCTGCGGCAACACCGGCATTCAGGGATGATATCTGTCCCTTCATGGGGATCTTCACGAGGAAGTCGCATTCATCCCTTATGACTCGGCTGATCCCCTCTCCTTCACTGCCGATGACAAGGCCTATGGGGCCTCTCAGCCCGGCTTCATAATAGGCTTTTTCCCCTTCGGGGTCTGCCCCGGCTATCCATATGCCCTTCTTCTTCAGGTCACGGACAGTCTGGGCAAGGTTTGACACCCTGGCTATGGCGATGAATTCCTGCGCACCGGCGGCGACCTTCGCCACAGTGGCATTAAGGGTCGCCGAGCGCCGTTTCGGAATAATGATGCCATGGACTCCCGAGCACTCGGCGCTCCTTATTATTGAACCGAAGTTGTTTGTGTCGGTAATGCCGTCCAGTATGACAATGAACGGGTCTTCACCGCGCGAAGATGCGATTTCGAGGATATCGTCAACCTGGACATATTCCTTGAGGGCCGCGTCAAGGATTACCCCCTGGTGTATCCTGGCAGAAGACATCATGTCCAGTTTCCTTCTGTCCACATATTGGACGGGGATGTCCCTCCCCCTGGCTAAAGACGTGATCCTGGCAAGGATGGGGTCCTGGTTGTCCTTTTCTATAAAAACCTTGTTGACCGGGCGGCCCGACCTTAACGCTTCCAGCGCCGGGTTCCTGCCCTCTATCCTGTCTTCCCTGTCCTGTTCGGCCTCTTTCGCCGTATCGCGGTATGGATCCCTGTAGGGATGCGGCCTTTTTGCGTGAGCCTGCCCATCCTTCCGGACAGGTTTTTTGTCTGGTTTCTTTTTCTGTTTGTTCATGGCTGACTCTCCGTTTCATCGCTTTCTATGATGGACGCCGCCCGTTCCAGGATGCTCTCCAGCCTCTCCTTCCGGCCGGTCAGGTACAGGTAGCCCATAACGGCCTCAAGGCCCGTGGCGTAATGATAGTCATGAAGATCCGCGTTTTTGGGGACGGTTGTGGACTTCGCGTTCCTTCCCCTCCTGAATATGAAGGCTTCATCTTCATCGAATTCCTTCTGCAGTTCCCTGGCTATCCTGGACTGGGAGGCTGCCTTGACATACCTGGTGGCGTCAATATGGAGCCTGTGGGAGGATGCCCGTTTTTTCCTCACTAGTCTTTCCCTGATGAAAAGGTTGAATACGGCATCCCCTATAAAAGCCAGCACTGCAGGCTGGAGCAGCCTTATCACATCGGTATTGCCATTCTGCAAACTATCACCACGCATTTTCAATAATATTCCGGCCTGTTACGAAAATCCGCCCGGCATAAAAGGCAGGGCGGATCAGGCTCTTCTTGCTAACTGCATAACTTTGGCGTTATGTCCGGCACTATCTGACCACGATATTGATCAGCCGGCCTTTTACCACGATAACCTTCACGATGCTCTTTCCGCCAATATAGCCCGCAGCCCTTTCATCGGTCAGCGCGGCCTCCTCAATCTGCTTGTCGTCGGCATCACGGGGCACATTTATCTTGTATTTTACCTGGCCGTTGATCTGGACAGCCATCTCGATTTCGTCCCGGACAAGGGCCTTTTCGTCATAGACCGGCCAGGGCTGGTTGAATATCGAATACTCGTATCCCAGTACTTCCCACATCTCCTCGGCAAAGTGCGGAGCGAACGGGGACATGAGCAGGATGGCGTCCTTCACCGCATCTTCCATCAGCTTCATGTTCCTGCTTTCCAACGCGTCGTATTTATACAGGGCATTGATCAGTTCCATAATACGCGCGATGGCCGTGTTGAACTGGAAGATCTCAGTGTCCTCGGTGGCGCACTTAATGGCATAATGCCTTACATAGTTCAATTCCTTCTCCTCGGGTCCGAACCTGTCGCTTCCCGGCGTTCCCTTTTCCCCGGCGAACTTCCTGACCAGCCGTTCAACCCTGGCGATAAACCGGTCTATGGCCCTGATGCCTTCGTCGCTCCACGGTCCGCCTTCCACGTAGTTGAAACCGAAGGCCAGGTATGTGCGGAACACGTCAGAACCATACCTTTCAATGTATTCGTCGGGAGATACGGTGTTGCCCCTGGACTTGGACATCTTCTGACCGTCCGCGCCCAGTATAACTCCCTGGTGGACCAGGGACAGGAAGGGCTCGTCAAAGTCCAGGTAACCCATATCCCTGAGCGCCTTGGTGAAGAACCGGGCGTACAACAGGTGCATGGCGGCATGCTCGGCCCCGCCCACGTACTTGTCGACGGGAAGCATCTTGTTGATCAGTTCACGGTTGAAGGCTTCCCTGTCGTTCTTGTTGTCCGGATATCTCAGGAAGTACCATGATGAGCACACAAATGTGTCGAGGGTATCCGAATCCCTTTTTGCGGGACCGCCGCAGCAGGGACAAGTGGTGTTTATGAATTCCTCGCACTTGGCAAGAGGCGATTCCCCGTCGGGAGTGAATACCACATTGTATGGAAGCTCCACCGGAAGCTGGTCCTCGGGAACGGGCACGATACCGCATTTATCGCAATATATGATGGGGATTGGCGCCCCCCAGTAACGCTGCCTGGAAACCAGCCAGTCGCGAAGCCGGTATGTAACCTTCGGCTCGCCGGCGTTCATGCCCGCAAGTTTCTTTACGATGGCAGCCCTGGCATCGGCGGAAGAAAGGCCGTCAAACTCCATGCTCCCGACAAGGAAGCCATCCTCCACGAACGGAAGGGCATCATCCACACCCTCCGCGCCTTTTATAACGCGCTTTATCTCAAGGTTGAACTTCTTCGCAAATTCATAGTCCCTCTCGTCATGGGCGGGAACTGCCATTACGCAGCCTGTGCCGTAACCGGCCAGGACGTAGTCGGCAATCCAGATCTGGACTTTTTCCCCGGTGAGGGGATGAATGGCATAGGCGCCTGTGAAGACACCGGTCTTCTCCCTTACCGTGGACATGCGGTCGATCTCCGAAGCCTTCGCCGCAGCCTCCCTGTATTCATCAACGGCCCTGCGGCAGGCATCGGTGGTAATCCTGTACACCAGCTCATGTTCCGGAGCCAGGACCACATATGTCACGCCATAGAGGGTGTCGGCCCTGGTGGTGAACACCCTGAAGGACAGGCCGCTGTCTGCTACCTTAAACTCAATTTCAGCTCCTTCAGACCGTCCGATCCAGTTGGTCTGGATCTTCTTTGTCTTCTCTGGCCAATCCAGGCCGGGCAGACAGTCCAGGAGCTCCTGGGCATATTTCGTAATCCTGAAAAACCACTGGGTCAGGTTCTTTCTGGTCACTTCGGAACTGCAGCGCTCGCAGCAGCCATCCACTACCTGCTCATTGGCCAGAACGGTCTTGCAGCTCGGGCACCAGTTCACGGGCGCGTTCTTCCTGTATGCCAGGCCATGCTTGAATAGCTGCAGGAAGATCCACTGTGTCCATTTATAGTACTCGGGCAGACAGGTAATCACCTCGTAATCCCAGTCGAAGGTGGCACCCATCCTCCTCAGCTGTTCTTCCATCGTGGCTATGTTCTGCATAGTGGAATCCTTGGGGTGGATGCCGGTCTTTATGGCATAGTTTTCAGCCGGAAGACCGAATGCGTCGAAACCCTGGGGATGGAACACGTTATGCCCCTGCATGCGCTTCATACGAGCCCAGGAATCGGTAAGGCCAAAATTGTACCAATGGCCCGCATGGAGCTTGGCGCCTGAGGGATATGAAAACATCTCGAGGCAATAGAGCTTCTTGTCGATGTTATCCCTGTCAAATCGATAAATATTGGTTTCTTCCCATTTTTTCTGCCATTTCCTGTCTATCGCTACAGAGTACCCCATTGTATAAGCCTCCCAAGTTTAAAATTTGCATTGCTTCTTCGGGGTTCCTCCCAATCGCAGGACCCCCTGATTTATGATACAAGGACATGAGCTGTTTCAGGCATTGGCCTCCTGGGTTTCGACCAAAGGAACAGGCTTTCCGTCCTGCCAGAGCCGCTCAAGTCCGTAGAATTCCCTGTCCTCTTCAAGGAATATGTGAACTACGATATCCCCGTAGTCCAGCAGAATCCAGCGGGCGCTGTTGTAGCCCTCCCGGTGAAGGCATTGCACATTCTGTCCGATGAGCTTTTCCTCAACATGATCGGCAAGGGTCTTTATGTGGGTCATGGACGTACCGCTGCATACGATGAAGTAATCCGCTATCGTTGTCAGTTCACTGATGTCGATGGCCTTAACATCCCGCGCCTTCTTTTCATACAATGCCTCAACCACCAGTGTAAAAATAGACTCATTATCCATTAATCCGATTTCTTCCCTCCGTTCCGAAGATAAGGCCACAGCCTTTTTAGTAAAGTTTTCATGATATTATACCACATAATATGAGTTTACTGCTATTCTTCCTGACCACATGCCTCCCACCTGGAGAAGGTCCCGCAGGGAAGCACCAAACTTGTCCCGTCTATGGGAAGCCCAACTTCGCCGCAGGTTACCTTGCCGCCATACCTGCCCTTTAATGCCAGTTCCAGGATATTTGCGGAGACCTGTGAAGAAAAGCCGGTTGTATACGAGTTAAGCAGGAAGAACAGCGGCTTTCCCGACAGGACATCCTTTAGCTCATCAACCAGGGAATAGAGCGCATCCTCCAGCTTCCATACCTCGCCCCTGGGGCCGCGGCCGTAGGAAGGCGGGTCCATGATTATCGCATCATATCTCCTTCCCCGCCGGATCTCGCGACGGACAAACTTGATGCAGTCATCCACAATGTATCTGACAGGCTTTTCGGCCAACCCGGAGAGGCCGATGTTTTCCTTCGCCCAGCTAACCATGCCCTTTGAAGCATCCACATGGCAGACCGAGGCTCCTGCGGACAGGCAGGCGCAGGTGGCGCCTCCCGTGTAGGCAAACAGGTTCAGAACATTAACAGGACGCTTTGCCTCTGTTATGGCGCGGGACATCCAATCCCAGTTGACCGCCTGCTCAGGGAAAAGACCGGTATGCTTGAAGCCCGTGGGCTCCACCCTGAACCTGAGATTGCCATAGGCAATGGTCCAGCTTTCAGGCATGGGCTTTTTAAATTCCCATTGGCCGCCCCCGCTTCTGCTCCTGTGGTAGATGCCGTGGACATCCTCCCGGACAGCGGGTGGTTTGGTCCATGGCCATATAACCTGCGGATCGGGTCTCCTTAAGATATACCCGTTCCAATACTCGACCTTTTCCCCGTCGCCCGCGTCCAGCACCCTGTATTGAGTCCATTTGTCCGCAACAAGCATGTTCTTCCCCCGATATCGATTGCATCTATTATTGCCACTGATTGACGATGATAAACCCGTTTTCTGCCATAACCCCGGAAATCCCTGTCACAGCCCGAGCAGCCGGAGGATTCCGGCTCCTGCAGGATTCTTCAGCAGCACAAGTCCTATTGCCGTGTACACCGTCAGGACCAGGACTATGCCGGGAATACCCAGGAGCAACCCCCTGGCGGCCTTCTCATCCCGCCCGGGCTGTTCCACCCTGTTCCTGGTAACGGCACGAACCACAAGGAGAAGGCCGAAAATGACTATAAGGCATGCGATGAAGATTATGAAAATCGGTATAATCATGCTGTTCAGAAACTCTGACAGGGACATGCCATATTGCTCTGCAAGCTTCACAAACTCAGTGGATGAGAACGGGTCTGTGGTCGGCTGGGGCATGGGATTCTGCTGCTGAACACCGGACGTGCCCGATCGCAGCAGCAGTGTGATCAGGCCGTTGTTCATAAAGTGAAGTATCATGCCGTTTATGATGGAACCGGTGCGGTATACCAGGTAAGCGGAAATAATGCCGATGAAAGTCTGCGCGGCAAATCTCTGAAAATCAAAATGGAAAAGGCCGAAGAGGAGCCCGCTGAGGAATATGGACCAGCCTGCTCCCATCCTCTCAAGTCCCCTTTGGATCAATCCCCTGAAGAGCAGTTCCTCGCAAACCGCAGGAACTACGCCTATCAGAAACACCGACCATAAGACGCTTCCGCCTCCCATTACCGATGTGACACCGGTATCGATCTGAAGCGATCCGAAGGTGTTCTTTATGATGATAAGTGCGATAAACCCCGCACAGGCTCCCGCAATGATCATCACCGGGCTGATCATGAGCGTAAGAAGCACCTCTACAGCCCTGGGTTTTTTCAGGCGAAAGGTGGGGACTATGCTCAGATGCTTTATCCTGGCCAGCAGGATCGGAGGAAGGGCAATTATCAGGACCTCGGACAGGATAATATACAGGTCCGTAGGAAGACCCAGCCGGGCAAGACGGCTGCCGATAACCACAAACAGGATTGCGGCTATGGAATACATGAGCCCGGAATCCCTGGTATCGGGCAGTTTTTGTTCAACAATTCCCAACTCTTCCATTTCCATTTCATTACCTCACACCTGTTATCTATTCCGGTTTGCCAATACGGGAAGGGGGCCAGATAATCATGACAGCCTTTCCTTCCACTGACCGCGCGTCAATGCAGCCGAAATTCCTGCCGTCTTTGCTGACCTCCCTGTTGTCGCCCATGACAAAAAGTTTTCCTGGAGGGACTGTAATGGGGTATTCCCCGGAAGCCTGTGTTGTTCCTGCCACATAAGCCCCTGTTTCCTTTACGCCATTGACATAGACCTGGCCATCATGGATATCGATGATATCTCCGGGAATACCTATGACACGCTTGACCAAACGTTCATTTGCGCGCAGGGACTCGTGCCTGAATTTGTCCATGAAGTCCTGGACCTTTATGGCAAGTTCGCTGAAAAAACCGTCTTTGATCCTGCCGTCAGCAAGAAAGAGGATGATATCTCCCCGCTCAATAGTATTTATATTATAGTTGATGCGGTTGTAGTAAACCAGTTCTCCCTCGAAAAGCGTGTTTTTCATGGAATACTGGTTCACCGCAGATATGGCAAAAACCTTCATATTGAGGAAAAACACCAGGACCAGCGGTATCAATACGACCAGCAGCCAGATGATTACCTCACGCAGGATTCTATTTTTGTTTTTATTCGTCAAAGTTGTTTACCCCTTTCCTGCCGGAAAGATTCCGGAAGCGGCGGAACAGTATCAAATCCTTACATTTATCAATCATTATAACACTTAATTTTCCTGGTGGGAAAGCCTGTTATCCCATTATCGCTTGCAACATACCCGGAAGTTTGGTAGCATACTATTTAAGGAAGGACAAGTCAGCGCAGTGCGTGACGGCTTGCCGCCGATTTTCATGATTCAAGGAGATGGAAAAAATGCCCGACCCATTGCCTGAAAGGCCGGATCCGGACGATTATTTAAGATGTGACGACATTATCGACTATGATGACCCGCTTGTCGAGGAAACAGCGGAGCAAATCACAGAAGGATTAAGGGATAATATTTCCAGGGCACAGGCAATCTACGAGTTTGTAAGAGACCACATTCTCCATTCATTTCATATCGACGCAACCAGTATCACCATCAAGGCATCAGAAGTACTGGAAAAGGGTCATGGTACATGCTACTCCCAGGCTCACCTGCTTGCCGCCCTCATGCGTGCGGCAGGGATTCCATGCGGGCTGTGCTACCAGGTAAGGAAGGATGAGGACGATCCGGAAGGCCGCCTGGTAGTTCATGGCTACAACGCGGTTTACATCGGGGAGATTGGAAAGTGGGTGCGCCTCGATGCCAGCAGAAGCATTGAGGAATACGATTTCTCATTTGATTTCGAAAAAGAGGCATCCGAGCTGGAGGTTGACACTACGGCCGGCGAATATGATGATCCTGTTGTCTACATAAACCCCAGTAAAACCATTCTGAAAACACTGGGGAAGTATGACAGCATTGAAGACCTGAAGGGAAACCTGCCGGACAAGTATTGATCCCCGGGGGAGCCTAATTTCGATGCGGCGCTGGGTCACGAACATGAGCGTAAAGTTGTTTTCACCCGGTAACATCGTACCTGAAAAACCCGGCATAGCCGTGAATTACGGCTATGTCTTTTTTATCCAAAGGATCCCGCAGTTCCTGGAAAGCATCGTGTTCAAAGCCTATTGCCCAACAGGGCGAAAGGCCTTCTGAGCCAGATTACGATGTTAGGAAGGGAAAGACAAAATCTGTGAAAAAGGTTTGTTTTTCCTGCCGTTTTTGATGTATGATGATGGACAGAAACATTTTACACGGGAGGATAATAGATGATTGAGCTTAAAGGGCTGACAAAAAGGTTTGGAAATGTTACAGCCGTAAACGACCTGTCCTTCACGGTCCGGGAGGGGGAGATTTTCGGCCTTCTGGGCGAGAACGGGGCCGGCAAGACCACAACCCTCAGGATGCTGGCGACCATGCTTAAACCCACTTCAGGGACAGCCCGGCTTGCGGGTATCGATATAGTTGAGTCGCCTGAGGAGGTAAGAGGCAGGGTAGGCATCCTTTTCGGGGGAGAAAGCGGCCTGTACGACCGGCTCACAGTTTATGAAAACATACAGTACTTCGGGGAACTGAATGATATGCCCGTCAGGGAAATCAAAAAACGAATTCAGGAACTTGCGGACGCATTCGGAATGAATGATTTTCTCGACAAGAGGGCAGGAAGCTCTCCAAGGGCATGCGCCAGAAAGCATCCTTTGCCAGGGCCATCGTCCATAACCCGGATGTGCTTCTTCTGGACGAACCCACTTCAGGCCTGGATGTGGGCGCCATGCGCGAAGTCCAGGCATTCCTGATAGATCAGAAGAAAGCGGGCAAGACCATACTCTTCTCCAGCCACACCATGAGTGAGGTTGAAAAACTCTGTGACAGGATTGCCGTGATCCATAAGGGCAGCCTGGTGGACATCGGTGAAACCGAAGAGCTTCTCGGGAAATACGGGACCCAGAGCCTGGAGGAGCTGTTTGTAAGACTGGCAGGTGATGGCAGATGAAATGGAAGCATATAATGATCGTTTTCAAGAAGGAAGTAAAGGATATCGTTCGCGACCGCAAGACGCTGTTTTCCAGCATCATTGTCCCCATCTTCCTTATGCCCATATTGTTCCTGCTCGTTGGAAGAGGAACGGCGAAGATGAGCGAGGAGATGACGACCAATATTACGGTAGCCCTCACGGCAGACAGCTACAGTCCTGCCGCCCAGAACTTCCTGAAGGAGAGCCTTGAAACGCAGGGCGAGGATATAACAATAGTCGATCCGGTGGATGACCCATGGGAGGCCATCAACAGCAAGAAAGCCAAGCTGGTGGTATCGCTTGACAGGGATTTCGAGGATAAGCTAAAAGCCTTAGAGCCGTTCACCCTGAAAATATACTACGACAATTCGCTATCCCGCTCAGGCGGCGCCGTAGGCGCGCTGAGATCGGCAATAACAAAGCTGAATGGGACAATTGCGGAGCAGCGCCTTGAAGCTTTGGGCATCAATCCGGAAATACTCACGCCGGTTGTGGTGGAGACGGAGAATGTCGCCAGATCGGGGGACGGAAATATGATGCTGATGATGCTGCTCCCCATGATCATCGCGATGCTGGTGGCCGTGGGAGGCATACCGGCTGCAACCGACCTTGTAGCAGGAGAGAAGGAACGCATGACATTTGAGCCCCTGTTGACCACTCGCCCCGGCAGGATGTCCATCCTTATCGGGAAATACCTGACCATAATCCTTTTCAGCTTTGCCAGCGTGATTTCGACCCTGATAGGGATGCTCCTTGCCTTTATTATAAATCCCTCTTCCATTACCATGGGCTTGGGGCAGATTGGCGGTTTCACCATGGACCGCGGCTCGGTGATCCTGTGCCTTATCGTAACCCTTCTCCTGGGAATGACCTTTTCCGGGCTGCAGCTGGCCATCAGTACCTATGCCAGGTCCTTCAAGGAAGGGCAGACTTACCTTTCCATGCTGATGTTCGTGGTGATGATCCCGGCCTATGCCATAATGATGATAATGCCCAATGACATACAGATGTATATGTACCTGATCCCTGTCCTCAACACCGTATCGGCCTTCAAGCTGGTACTGGGCGGGATGACCAACTATACCGGGCTCATCCTGGCGGTGGCGACATCGCTGGTATACGTGGTGCTGTCCCTGCTGATAGCCGCCTCCATGTTCAAAAACGAAAAATACCTGTTCCGCAGTTGACACCCTGTTATTAATGCGGTGAACCCTGAACAGGAAGAGATTGCCGTGCTCCGCCCCGTTCCGCTAACATTTCGGTAATGTTGCATGGA